>Ga0194060_10001737_pt1 | contig 15605 bp, 17 predicted proteins | sample SepL225m_MetaG_FD_163427 | JGI IMG/M metagenome (GOLD analysis project Ga0194060, IMG submission 163427) | Anoxic zone freshwater microbial communities from boreal shield lake in IISD Experimental Lakes Area, Ontario, Canada - Sep2016-L222-5m | ecosystem: Environmental > Aquatic > Freshwater >...
TCCCTGTATGGTGCTTTTCGAGGAGATTCGCACCCCCCGCTATCCGTCAATAGATGCGGTGACACAATCGTTGCAGGTTCCGCTAGAGGCTTGGGGGCTTGCACACCTGGGGCTTCCATTCTGGGAGATCGGCTCCGCCGGTGCTTATCTTACCGCTGCCGATTACGACGTTCCTCGACCGGATCCGGTTCGTGTGGTGACACCAGATCCAAAATTGCCCGCCTTTGAGAGGATACTTTCACTTCTTTCAGGGGGGATAAAGGCCAGGGAGGGGAGACTTCATACACTTTCGGTTGAGGACACAGCGGCTAAAATCATGAGGATATTTCGCGAAGAAGGACTTTTGGCATAAAAATCATGACCTGTCATATAAGTCATATAAGTCATATAAGTCATATAGGTCGTATAGGTCATATAGGTCGTATATGTCGTATATGTCCTATAAGTCCCATTGCTTAACAAATTTGACGAGCCCCACATGACCTACCACCTGAGAAAAAACGTAGAACTCCTGGAACAAGACGGAGGATTTCTCCTCATCTCCAAAGCTCCGCTCTCTGTTTTGCGCCTAAATCGCTCGCTTTTTGATCTGCTCAAAATCGGCAGGGACGGGTCACCGATCACCCCCACCGATGCGGAAAAGGGTGTCTTGGAGCAGTTGGTGGCGAAAGGGTTTGCCGAAAAGACGCAAAGTATTCGGCAGCAGTCATCATTTCCGGAAGTAAGCATTATTATCCCGGTTTTAAACCGGGCTGACGAGCTACGAAGATGCTTGACATCGCTCAAACAGCTCTCCTACCCCCAGGAAAAACTTCAGATCATCGTAGTGGATGACGGGAGCAGTGACGAATCTCCACTGGTTGCAAAAGAATTCGGGGCTCTGCTGGTATCATCCGGCGGCTGCAGAAGGGGTCCGGCGGCGGCTCGAAACGTCGGAGCATCAAGGGCAACAGGTGGTATCCTCGCCTTCATCGATTCCGACTGCAGCGCCTCAATCGGCTGGCTGGGTGATCTGGTGCCCGCTTTCAGCGATCCGTCTATAGCGGCGGTTGGTGGACAGGTGGATGGAATGTGTACCGAGTCGCCGGTTGATCGTTATGAGGCGGTCATGTCAAGCCTCTCAATCGGTAACCGGGAGAGGGTCGGAAACAGCGGCCATGACACGTTTTATCTCCCAAGTTGCAATCTTCTCGTTCGACGAAGTGCCTTCAACAGTGCTGGAGGTTTCAAAGAGAGCATGCATGTCGGGGAGGACGTAGACCTGACCTGGCGTCTGCGTGACAAGGGATTGAGCATTTCATACATCCCTGTCGGCAACGTCCTGCACGAACACAGAAGCTCAATCCGCTCGTTCATGTCCCGCCGCTTTGACTACGGAACATCCGAAGGGATTTTGCAGCTCCTTCATCCGCTGAGACAGAAGCAGATGGTTATCCCACCGTTACTGGCTCTGATTCTGCTTATCTGCCTCCTGGCACCTTTTGCCGGGTGGTGGCTGCTGCTTCTGGCAACATCTGTTCTGGCGGTTGATGTAGCCGCCACAAAAGTTCGCCTGATGAACCGCACTATTGCCATCGGAATTATCCCGCTTCTAAAAGCCCGCTTGCGTGCTCTCGGAAGTCTAGTATACTATCTAAGCTATCATCTGGTTCGTTACTACGCCGCTTTACTGCTCTTTATTGCGCTTATCGCACCCGGTATCTGGTCGTGGCTTCTGCCTGCCGCTTCACTGCTCTGCGCTGCCGGAGTTGATTACAGTATAAAAAAACCTAAGTTGACCTTTACAGGTTTCACCGCTATTTATCTTCTTGAACAACTATCTTACGGATCCGGCGTTTTCTGGGGGTGCCTGAGCCGAAAATGTTTTGCAAGCTATCGGGTAGTCATATTCCGGCAGATGGAGCTGACAGCGTAGATACATAATAACCAATTTACTCCGAGCCTCACCGCCTACAGGAAACCTCCCACGGCGACAGGCCATTGGGTTGCGCGGGAAACGGTGCAGCCTTCCTTTGAAAAGGAGAATTTCACTGTGCCAGTCACAGAAAAAGGGAAAGGAGAACAGAAGTATGGACAAGATTGCAAGAATTGACATGGGGGCCGCAGGTGGGCCAAAGGTAACAGTAGGCGATCTCGGCGAGTATGCCGGACTCGGCGGCAGGGCGATGACCTCTCTGATGGTTGCAGCAGAGGTGCATCCGCTCGCCCACCCGCTGGGGGCAGAAAACAAACTGGTCATAGCACCCGGTATGCTGAGCGGCACCACCGGATCCATGACAGGCAGACTGTCGGTTGGCTGCAAAAGCCCGCTGACCGGCACAATCAAGGAGTCAAACGCCGGAGGGCAGGCTGCCCAGGTTCTGGCCAGGCTCGGCTATGCGGCTGTAGTCCTTGAAGGGAAGCCGGAGGGTGACGACCTCTACAAAATCCTTATCAACAAAGATGGAATCCACGTCATCGTGGATAACAGTCTAAAATTGATGGACAACTATCCGCTGGTGGCCAAACTGCGAGAGGAGTATGGGGACAAGGTCGCCTACATGACGATCGGTTCGGCTGGCGAACGCAAGCTGCTGGCTGCCTCCATAGCCTGCACCGATCCTGAACTTCGTCCGACCCGTCACTGCGGACGTGGTGGCGTCGGTGCTGTCATGGGTGCCAAGCGTATTAAAGCGATTATCATCGACGATGCCGGCATGAAGATGCGTCCACCAAAAGAGCCGGAAAAGTACCGCGACGCCAACCGCAAGTTCGTTGAAGGATTGCGCAAGCATCCGGTCACCGGAGAAGGTCTCCCGGCTTACGGAACTAACGTATTGACGAATGTATTAAACGAGGCTGGCGGCTACCCGACACTCAACTTCAAATCGGGGCAGTATGAGGGGAGCTCCAAAATCAGCGGCGAAGCCCAGGCTGAACTGGAAATCAAACGTGGCGGTTCTGCCACCCACGGCTGTCATCGCGGTTGCGTTATCCAATGCTCCGGTATTTACAACGATAAAGATGGTAATTACGTCACCAAACAGCCGGAGTACGAAACTGTATGGGCGCACGGTGGTCACTGCGGCATCGACGACCTTGATACTATCGCCCATCTTGACTACATGGATGACAACGTCGGTGTCGATACAATTGAAATGGGTGTTACCATCGGCGTAGCCATGGATGGTGGCGTTATCGAGTTCGGCGACAAAGAGGGAGCCATCAGGATGCTGGATGAAGTTGCCAAGGGGACTCCACTCGGGCGCATTCTGGGGAGCGGTGCTGCCATTACCGGCAAAGTATTCGGCGTTGAGCGCGTTCCGGTCGTAAAGGATCAGGCTCTCCCTGCCTACGACCCACGTGCCATTCAGGGGATCGGCGTCACTTACGCGACGACGACTCAAGGCGCAGACCATACCGCCGGATACGCCATTGCAACCAACATCCTCAAAGTAGGCGGCGACGTTGATCCGCTGAAAACCGAGGGGCAGATCGAGCTGTCGCGCAATCTGCAGATCGCCACTGCGGCGGTTGACTCCACCGGCATGTGTCTCTTCATAGCTTTTGCAATTCTGGATCAGCCAGAAACCTTCCAGGCTCTGCTCGATATGCTCGGATCCTTCCACGGCATTACGATGACCGGCGACGATGTTGTGGCTCTCGGTAAAAAAGTGCTTTCTGCAGAGCGGGATTTCAATACCCGCGCCGGCTTCACAAAGCATCACGACCGACTCCCCCGCTTTTTCTACAACGAGCCGATCGCGCCCCATAACCAGACCTTCCTGATGAAGGATGAGGAACTGGACGAAGTATTTAACTGGTAGTTATGTAGGGTTTTTGATTCTGATATCGTTCCCAGTGGTATCGTTCCCAGTGGTATCGTTCCCACGCTCCAGCGTGGGAACGCATCACTGGACGCTCCAGCGTCCCGTAGATGAAAGCCTCTGATTCGCAGGTTTTGATGATTTCAATCCTGTTAATCCTTAAATCCGATAAATCGTGGTTCAGACAAGATTGCCTGACGTGACGCTGGAGCGTCACTGGCTGCATTCCCACGCTGGAGCGTGGGAACGATAAATTCCCACGCTGGAGCGTGGGAACGATAAAAAGCTGGAGCGTGGGAACGATAAAACGCTGGAGCGTGGTAACGATAAAAAGCCTCCCCCTTCAGAAAGGGGGATTGAGGGGGATTTGCCTTAGAATCTATCCGCTACCCATCTGATCGGGAGACGACCGTGAATCAAACAACAACTGATCTGCAAACAATCCTCCAAGAATATAAAACCCTGTCATTACAGCTTCCGGTTGACCAGCTTAGCGTATTTTTTCCGCTTTTACAAAAGGGGATAACAGTTCCGGCCACTGTGGGTTGCACTCTGAATAGCCTGCTCATCGACCAGTTCCTCATACCGGCCGAATATGTAACAGACCGGATTACAACCATCTTTATGGATAACCATCCGGTAGACGATCTCGACCGCACAATCATACAAAACGGCTCCAGAGTTACCTTGTCAGCCGCCATGCCGGGTCTTGTCGGCGCTACCATGAGGCGGGGCGGGTTCTATGCGGCGCTTCGTCAGGGGATAAGTCATCTGCTGGAGAGTGATACAGCGGATGATGCCTGCGGCACCGTCCGCCTGAAACTCTTCAATCTGCTGCTGGCTGAAGTCGGCCCGCTTGTTCTGGCGCGTGGCCTGATTCTGGAGAGAGCAGAGCTTGATGAACTTCTGGCCTCTCTCCCCTCACTGCCGGCAGGTACGCCTGACGGCAACGACAGGGTGCTTCTCTCGATAACTTTTATGGAGTAACAGCAATGAAGATAACCGTAAAACTTTTCGCATCTTTTCGCGCCGGTCGTTTTGATATCGAAACCGGCGATTATCCGGATGGAACCACCGTGGCGGACGTGGTGGAAAGCCTGAAACTGCGGCAAGCCGAACTTGGAATCATGATGGTCAACAACCGTCATGTCAAACTGGAGCGCCCGCTTGTTGACGGCGAAACTCTTGCGATCTTTCCTCTCCTGGGTGGTGGATGATCCGGGTATATCTCTATTCAATCAGAACCTCTCTGAGAATGGTTAGCCAAAAATCTGTCATTTTTGTGCTTGCTCTGATAGGATGGCCAGCCTGGAGGTGTTCTGATGAAGCCACTGCTGTTGCTTGTGTCACTTGTTTTACTGCTCCCTTTTATCGCTTCGGCAGCCAATTTTAAATTTCAGAAGGTAAGAGGTGAAGTCTACGCCGCTATCGCTGAACCGGGTGGGAAAGCCGCCAGTAACTCCATTATCATCGTCACCGGTTATCAGGTTATCCTGGCCGGCTCTCATTTTGTTCCGGAAACTACAAAAGAGCTGCTGGATTTTGTCAAAACGATAACCCCTCTTCCTGTAAGTTATATTATCCTGACTCACCACCACCGCGGTTTCAATTATATTGACTTTGATCTGCCGACTAATGCCGAGATCATCACTTCAGGCACTACCTGGCAGGCTCTGAAAAGCGAGTTTCGCCAGCTCAAAAACCAGGTTATCTTTTTTGATCGTGGCCTGACGATGAAGCGCGGCAATACGCTGATAGTTATGAGTTCAACCGAGAAGGGGCACTCTGAAGGAGATCTGTTCGTCTATCTTCCCGATGAGGGGGTACTTTTCACATCTGATCTCTTTTTTAACGATGTAGTCGGTTACATGGGAGATGCCACCTTCCGGGAGTGGATCGGAACGCTGGAAATCCTCTCCGCCATAGACGTAAATACCGTTGTGCCGGGGCTTGGCCAGGTTACAAATTCGGAGGGAATTTTCAGATTCCAGGCTTTTTTCAGGGAGTTTGCGACCGAAATACTGAGGCTGATAAACAAAGGGCTTGATGTCGAGCCTGCCAGACGACAGTTTTCCCTGCCGCAGTACGAGAACATGCCCGGATTTAAGGCGTTTTTTGATGTAAACTTCCGGCGGGCCTATAATGAGCTGAAGGTCTTGAAGTGAGGGTAAACCATATCCGTATCATAGGTCTGACCGGCGGCATCGCCAGCGGTAAAAGCAGTGTCGCCGGTTTTTTCAAGGAGCATGGTGTGCCGGTGATAGACGCAGACCAGCTCGCCAGGGTTGCCGTACTCCCCGGAAGCCGGGCAATTGAGCAGATCGCGACAATATTCGGCAGCGAGGTGCTGGCAGCGGATGGGTCGCTTCAACGTAAAAAACTTGCTGCTCTTGTTTTTGCATCAGAGAAAAAACGGCAGCAGCTCGAAGAGATACTCCACCCCGAAATTCGTCGTCTGGCTGAAGAACAGATTGCCACTGCTGTTGCAGAAGGTCATAAATTGCTTGTGTACATGGCGCCGCTCCTGATTGAAGCCGGTGCCACAGACCGTGTCGATGAGATATGGGTCGTGACTGTACTACCTCAAGTCCAGTTGGATAGACTGATGAGGCGCGACGGCATCAGCCGTGATGAGGCTTTGAGCATTATTGCCGCTCAGATGCCGCTGGCTGAGAAGGAATGTTACGGAAAAGTTATCATCGATAACAGCGGAACAGCAGTTGAGACACGGCGCATTCTGGAAGAGATATGGGAGCTGGAGATGGAGAAAAATGATGATTGACAGGAAGCGTTTCAACTGTTTTGCCGCTGTTCCTCGCGGAGCTGAAGAGCTTGCCGCATCTGAACTGGTGGCTCTCGGGATAACCGGTGCTATTGTCGGCAAAGGGGGGGTGTCATTTACTACTGACCGTGCCGGGCTTTACAAGGGCAATCTCTGGCTCCGTACCGCCAGCCGTCTGCTGGTGCAGTTGTCAACCTTCCCGTGTAAAAACCCGGAAGAGCTCTACGCCGGAGTTCACCTGATCCCCTGGCAGGATATTATTACACCTGCGATGACTCTGGCGGTCGATTGCAGCCTGCGGGACTCTGCTCTCACTCACTCCGGCTTTGTGGCGCTCAAGACGAAGGATGCGATTGTCGACCGGATTCGTGAAGCGTGTGGAAGCCGACCAAATGTGAACACTTCATCGCCGGATGTTCGCATCAATGTTCATCTGCACAAAAATATCTGTACCGTCAGCCTCGACAGCTCCGGCGATTCACTCGATCGGCGCGGCTATCGCCTTGAGCGTAATGAAGCACCTCTGCGCGAAACTCTGGCGGCGGCCATAGTTGCCTTGACAGGGTGGGATGGCTCGGTGCCGCTGGCCGATCCGATGTGCGGATCGGGGACGATTCCGGTTGAGGCTGCGCTGCTGGCTGCTAGGATACCCCCCGGTCTGAAGCGCGCTTTCGGATTTCAGCGCTGGCAGGATTTTGACAGTCGTTTATGGGAAAAACTGCTCCGTGAGGCGGAATCCGGGATTCGAAAAGTTCCGGTCGGCCTGATAACCGGATATGATCAGGACAGCCGCGCACTGGGGCTCGCCAGACGAAACATTGCAAACGCAGGGCTTGAAGGAGAGATCCATTTTTTCCACACTTCTCTGCTAGACTTCAAGCCTGAAGGGGATAAAGGTGTCGTAATAATCAACCCCCCCTACGGTATTCGGATGGGAGAGGAAAACGATCTGCGGGAGCTCTACTGCCAGATCGGCGATATAATGAAGAAGCACTGCCGTGGCTGGACAGGATATGTGCTGACCGGCAATCTCGAACTGGCCAAGTACATCGGCCTCAAGGCATCTCGCCGTTTTGTGCTGTTTAACGGCCCGATTGAATGCCGGTTATTAAAGTATGAGCTATACTGAAAAGGGAAAAAAATGACAATTCGCTGGTATCCGGGCCACATGGGAAAAGCGCAGGAAAAGATGGCCGAAGCGATACGAAAGATAGATGTGATTATCGAAGTGCTTGACGCCCGCCTCCCCCTTTCAAGCTCCAATCACCAACTGGAAGAGATGCGCCGTAACAAGCCATGTATCAAGGTGTTGAACAAAAGTGATCTGGCTGACCCTGCCGTCACCAAAGCCTGGGTGCGCCACTTTGAACATGAGTCCGGCGTATCTGCCATGCCGCTTTCGGCAAGAGTTCACGCCGATGCAAAGCAGCTTATCAAGCTCTGCCAGAAAACGGTGCCGCATCGCGGACGCCCCGGATGGCCGCTGCGGGTTATGGTGTTCGGCATTCCGAACACCGGCAAATCCACCCTTATCAACACGCTGGCAGGTAAATGCATGGCAAAGGTTGGCGATAAGCCGGCGGTGACAACCTGCGCCCAGCAGATCGATTTGAGAAACGGCATTATCCTCTCTGATACACCGGGCATTCTCTGGCCGAATATGGATGATCAGGGGGTGGCGTACCGACTGGCGACAAGTGGTGCTATCGGAGCTAGCGCACTTGACTACACAACGGTCGGGATTTTTGCCGCCGAGTTTATGATGGGGAGATACAAGGCACTGCTGAAGCTGCGCTACAAGCTGACAGAACTGCCAGAGACACCTGACGGTATGCTTGAAACTATAGGGCGACGTCTTGGGTGCCTGATGACCGGCGGAGGGATTGATCTCCACCGGGCGGCGGAAGCTTTTCTGCGCGAGTTGAGAGCTGGGAAAATCGGGAGAGTCAGTTTTGAGGAACCGGGGATGTTCACCGATACGACAGGATGCGGCTTGACAAAAACCTATATTTAACCTATAAAAATAATATGTATATGCTTGACTGGAAAATCAAAGCACAAAAACAACTCGCCAAAATAGGCGACAGGTCAACACGCGAAGAGATATTCGACACGGCTCAAACATTGTGCAACTTCCCTGATGTCAAGAACATCAAGAAGCTTACCGGGCACAAATACCCATATCGTTTACGTGTCGGCAGATATCGGCTGTTTTTTGAGATTGCCGACGGAGTACGCATAATTATGATAGAAGAGGTGAAAAAACGCGATGATCGAACCTACTAGAATACAGACAATCTACCAGAGCGGAATGCCTGCTTTTGTGGTACTCCCCTTTATCGACTTTGCCAGAGAACACCCCAAAGAAGCAGAGCTGATAAAGCCGCAAATGCCACGTGTCCCTGCTGGCGACTACATACCTAATGAAGTTGTTGGTCTTACCATAAAGAAGGATATGTCCCTACTGCGCGCATGGCGCGAATATCTGGGACTGACTCAAGTTGAAGTTGCTGCCAAAGCAGGAATAACACAAGCGTCTTTATCTCAGATGGAGAGTGGAGAAAGCAAGCTCCGGAAGGCCACACGAATTAAACTGTCTGCTGCGATGGGAATTGATCCCAAACAACTGGCTTAATGCTCATGCAGTTGCTTTGAAAGATCATTGAACGCTCTTTTTCAGCTTATGGCAAAACAGACATCGATTCTTTGGCGGGTGGTTAGCTGGAAACGGAACCTTTTTTTCCAGATGACACGGTTCGCAGAACACCTCGGCACCTTTTTTATCTGGTTTAAAAAAAGCCCGTTTGAAAATGGATGCGTCCGGAGCCGGCGCATTTTTATAAGCCACCTGATATGACACCTGGTGCATCGCATCTTTTGGCACCAGTTTGGTCTTTTCGCTACCGGTAAGCCCGATGAAAATTCCGAGAACCACAACAATTACACCTATAAACATCCAATCCCGCTTATCTATTTTCATAAATCTGATGTTCCCTGTTCCATTTTGGAAGTTTCGTTGTTATTCCGACTTGATAAGTGAAAAATATATTATTACTCCGCCGATTAAAAGCCCGAAACTGATAAATGGGAACATGGAAGTCATTGAAAGCTCTTCACCCGGAGCCGGCATGGCGTAGCGGAGCATCACCACCAGACCGAGTATTCCTACCAGAGTGAGCAGAACCCCCTTTGAACGTTTAATGACCCCAAAAAAGAAGACTGCGGTAATGATGAACAATATTAGCGGGTTGGTGAAAATCTGCGTGAGTGTCAAATTCTGAACAGTGTTGATTATGTTGGCAGTTTCAAAGGGTCGCAGTATTTCGACGGTTTTTTCTGTCATCTGCTGGTTATCCATAATCTCTGTTCACCCCGTCCGTAAACTGAACTGACACGGAATACTAAAATATATCACCGGCTTCGGCAAGAAAATAAGAGTGGACGAGCTAACTCAAAAAGTCCATCACCTTGTCGACAAAACTTTTTTTCATCGGATGAACATTCTCCCCACTGATTTTAGCAAACTCCTCCAGCAGTTCCTTCTGTTTTTTGCTCAGATTGATAGGGGTTTCAACCCGCACTACAACAAGCTGGTCTCCTCGACCGTAACCCTGAAGCGACTGTATCCCTTTCCCCTTCAATCGATATATTTTTCCGGATTGGGTACCGTCCGGGATCTTCATCGCCACTTTGCCGTCCAGCGTCGGGACATCAAGCTCACACCCAAGTGACGCCTGGATGAAGCTGATCGGTATCTCGCAGATGACGTTGTTATCTTCCCGCTGAAACAGTGCATGCTCCTTGACACTTATAGCAACGTAGAGATCGCCGTTCGGCCCACCTTTACCCTGACCACCTTCACCGGTGACCTTCAGACGTGAGCCGGTTTCAACACCACCCGGTATCTTGACCGAGAGGGTCTTGGTATCTTTAATGCTCCCCTTGCCGCGACAATCCGGGCAGGGGTTGTCCACAACCTTCCCCTCGCCGTTGCAGTGACCACATGTCTTGCTGACGCTGAAAAAACCCTGCTGGTAGCGCACCTGACCTGCACCCCGACAGGTTGGGCAGACCTTTGGGTCGGTGCCCGGCTTTGAACCGGAGCCGTTGCAGGTGCCGCAACGTTTGGCAAAAGGGACTTCGATCTTTTTTTCAACACCGAAGGCGGCCTCCTCAAAGCTGATTTCCAGATTGTAGAGCAGGTCGTCGCCGCGTCGCCCCTGGGTACGACCACGCCCCGCCCCTGCTCCACCAAAGATATCGCCAAAAATATCTCCAAAGATGTCGCCAAAAGGGGTGCCTGCTCCGAAACCGCTGCTGGAAAAACCACCCCCACCGGAGAGTCCGGCATGCCCGAACTGGTCGTACTGAGCCCGTTTTTGTGCATCGGAGAGTACCTCGTACGCCTCCGTCGCCTCTTTAAAACGGTCTTCAGCAGACTTGTCACCAGGATTTTTGTCCGGGTGGTGCTGGATCGCCTCCTTGCGGAAAGCCTTTTTAATCTCGGTCTCCGAGGCGTTGCGGTGAACTCCCAAAACCTCATAATAATCACGTTTTTCAGCGCTGGCCAATGTTGTTTCCTCTGACATTCATAAAATGCGCGTAGGGGCGACGCATGCGTCGCCCCTACGATTAATCAGCAAAACCGGAACACCTATTTCTTCTCTTCTTTCACTTCTTCAAAATCGGCGTCCACGACCTTGTCGTCCTTCGGCTTGGAGCTGCCATGTTCTGCTCCAGCGGCATCACCCTCGGGAGCGGCATTTTTGGAGTACATGGCTTCGGCCAGTTTGTGAGCAGACTGGGCAAGCTCTTCGGTCGCCTTCTTGATCGCCTCAGTATTATCCCCCTCCATGACTCTTTTCAGCTCAGCCAGCTTGTTCTCGATATTCCCCTTTTCAGTCGCCTCGATCTTGTCCCCGAACTCTTTCAGAGACTTTTCGGTGCTATAGACCATGCTGTCTGCCTGGTTGCGGGCTTCAATCGTCTCACGCTTCTTTTTATCCTCATCGGCATGTACTTCCGCATCGCGAACCATCTTCTCTATCTCATCCTTGGAAAGACCGGAAGATGCGGTAATGCGGATCGACTGCTCCTTGCCTGTGCCAAGATCTTTGGCTGAAACATGAACTATGCCGTTGGCGTCTATGTCAAAGGTAACCTCTACCTGCGGTACGCCGCGTGGAGCGACAGGAATACCGGTCAGTTCAAAATTGCCGAGCGTTTTGTTGTCGCGAGCCATCTCACGCTCACCCTGCAATACATGAATCGATACCGCCGGCTGGTTGTCGGCTGCGGTCGAGAAAACCTGACTCTTACGGCATGGGATAGTGGTGTTCTTCTCTATCAGACGGGTCATGATGCTTCCCAGCGTCTCGATGCCGAGTGAGAGTGGTGTGACGTCCAGAAGAAGCACATCCTTGACATCCCCCCGCAAAACTCCACCCTGAATGCCTGCGCCGATGGCAACAACCTCATCAGGGTTGACCCCTTTGCTCGGGGTCTTGCCGAATATGTCTTCAACCTTTTTCTGCACGGCAGGCATACGGGTCATCCCGCCGACCAGAATCACTTCGTCAATATCCTTAGCAGACAGACCGGCATCTTTTAGAGCGGTGCGGCATGGGCCGTCCAGCTTGGAGAGGAGTTCGGAGCAGATGGATTCGAGCTTTGCGCGGGAGAGCTTCAAAGTAAGATGTTTGGGGCCGGAAGCATCGGCGGTGATGAACGGCAGGTTTATGTCGGTTTCCATTGAAGTCGAAAGTTCGCACTTCGCCTTCTCTGCCGCCTCTTTAAGACGCTGAAGAGCCATCTTGTCGCCACGAAGATCGATACCCTGATCTCTTTTGAATTCAGCGGCGATCCAGTCGATCACCAGTTGATCAAAGTCTTCACCACCCAGGAAAGTATCCCCGTTGGTGGATTTTACCTCAAACACGCCATCGCCAAGCTCCAGAATAGATACGTCAAAAGTGCCTCCACCCAGGTCGAATACAGCGATCTTCTCATCTTTTTTCTTGTCGAGACCGTAGGCAAGTGCCGCAGCGGTCGGCTCGTTTATAATACGCAGAACGTTAAGTCCTGCGATCTTGCCGGCATCTTTTGTGGCCTGACGCTGTGAATCGTCAAAATAGGCAGGAACGGTGATAACTGCGTCGGTGACTTCCGATCCCAGGTAATCCTCAGCGGTCTTCTTCATCTTCTGAAGAATCATCGCCGATATTTCAGGGGGGGAATATCTTTTGTCACGCACCTCCACCCAGGCATCGCCGTTATCAGCTTTTACAATCTTGAAAGGCGATATGGCAATATCTTTCCTGACAGCGTCCGAATCGAACTTGCGACCGATCAGTCTCTTGATTGCGTAGAGGGTGTTTTCAGGATTGGTGACCGCCTGCCGCTTGGCCTGCTGCCCCACAAGACGCTCACCGCTGTCAGATATGGCGACCATTGAAGGGGTTGTGCGCCCACCCTCAGAGTTAGCGATAACAACCGGCTCCCCCCCCTCCATGATTGAAACACAGGAATTGGTGGTCCCGAGGTCGATTCCGATTACTTTGCTCATGTTTTACTCCTCCTGTTTCTGTTCGTTGATTTTTAAGGTATTCACTGATTAAGCAAAAAACAAGGTATGGTGAAAATTATTTTGCAGGTGCCGATACCGTTACCATAGCCGGGCGCAGCAGGCGTTCCTTCAGCTTGTACCCCTTCTGGTACTCCTCAATAACAGTATTCGGCGCATGATCGTCCGTTGGAACCTGTGCCATCGCCTGATGAAATGCGGGGTCAAAGGTTGTGCCTGCTGTCTCCAGAGGAGTTACACCGAACTTTTTGAGTGAGCTTAACAGCATGCCGTGAGTCATCTGTATCCCCTCAACCAGCGCTCCCAATCCATCCTCAGAGGCGTGTGCAAGGGCGCGCTCCAGATTGTCAATGACCGGAAGGATCTCCTCGATCAATGATTTGTTGCCGTAGTTAAGCAGCTCCTCTTTTTCGCGATTGACCCTTTTGCGATAATTTTCCATATCCGCCCGTTCCCGCAGGAAACGATCCCAGTTCTCGCTCGCCTCTTTCTCCTTCGCCGTCAACTGCTCCTCAAGGGAGGGGGGGGACTCAACTTCCGAGACGCTCGGCATGTTTTCAGTTTCGGTATCTGCTCCGCGGTCTGAAATTTCAACGGTGTCTTTGATTTCCATTTCTATATATCTCCTGTTATTTTTAATTCCTGCAATCAGACTTCGCTCAACAGCCTGCTGACCATCCTGGCGGTGTAATCCACAATCGGAATAACGCTTGAGTACCCCATCCTTGTCGGGCCGATAACTCCAAGCATACCGACGGTGTTGCTGCTGGTGACAAAACGCGAGGTTATCAGGCTGATCCCGGCCGACCTGCTGAGTGAAGTTTCCGTTCCGATATAAATCTGCACACCATCAGCAGACATGCAGCGCGATAAAAGCTGGAGCATGACACCTTTCTGCTCAAACGCCTCATAAAGCTCCTTCATTCTGGCGGCATCGCTGAATTCAGGCTGTTCAAGTATCCTCGCCTGCCCCTCGACAAATATCTCGTCCCCCTCAACTGTCACCGCCTGTTCACTCATTCGGAGGGCGCGTGACATCATCTGGTCATACTGCGCCTTCTCGCTCTTCATCTCAGTAAGGATACGTTCGCGAGCCTGGCTGATCGTCAGGCCTTTCATCATATCATTTAAATAGTTACCCATCCTGAGCAGCTCTTCCGGGGGGTAGTCATCGTCCTCGGTTTCAATCAGCCGATTCTGGATAGCTCCTTTGCTGGAGACCAGAATTGCCAGAATCTTATGCTGTCCGATCCGTATGAATTCGATATGGCGGAAGACATCTGATGTAAAACTGGGGGCCACCACAATACCCATATAGTTGGAAAGCTGTGAAAGGGTTCGGCTGGTCTCTTTCAATATCCCGGAGAACCCGGCACCTGAGTGACGGCAATGACTTATGATCTGGCGCTTCTCTTCGCGGCTGACCCTGCGCAGTGCCACCAGTGAATCTACATAGAATCGATACGCCTTCTCGGTTGGAATTCTCCCGGCCGACGTGTGTGGAGACGTAAGGAGCCCCATCTCCTCCAGATTGGCCATTACATTTCGCACGGTGGCGGATGAAAGGGTAAGGGCATGACGGCGCGCAACCGCGCTGCTGCCGACCGGTTCGGCTGTGGCGATATAATCCTCAACAATAGCTTCAAGTATCTGCCTGCTCCGCGCAGAGAGTTCAACATCCATTGTCAGCTCCAAAAAAATAGCACTCACAATAGCCGAGTGCCAGCAAAGACAAGGTAATAAGCGACTACGCTTTTGTCAAGGAGATTTCGGTAGTTCCGCTTTCCGGTGGGAGTGGTCGGATGTCCTTTAAGTGCTGGGTGGATTGGATATGGCGTCCACAAATCAAGGCGCGAGTGCGGAAAAATAGTTCGCTGAAGAGTACCGCAAAAAACTGATAACCGGTATAGGCAAAATCTGATAAAGACGATCCGTTCTAACCGTTTGTCCCACCTAAAAGTAACCCGTCATGACCATGCCGAAAAACAAGCAAAGCTGTCGGGTTACGCGGTGAGGCTGCTAACCAGACCTACAAAGTTCAATTCAAAAACGAAATGTTAGGCCGTTTGCAGTATAGTAGCGGGCAAAGAAGTTTAGCATATGCATACTATTGTCAACTTATGAGTTATTGAAAAGTAGCTCCACCTTCATCTTCGTAAGTGCCATGGATGGACTCCCGGACTGTTAATACCGTCGATGTCTACATATCCAGCCTGCTGAAAAAACTTAACGCCGAAAATGCTGCAGCTCTTACGCGCTGGGCCATAACAGCCGAACTCATCTCGTCACCTGCATGACAGGTATCCCTGCAAAAACAATAATTTCATGTCATGTTAAGGTAAACAAACGGTTAACCGCGTTAGCCAAACTACGAGGTCAGTATTTTTCTGAAACGGCTGTTTAACGGATAAAGTAAGAGTTCTTTTATCGGTAC
>Ga0194060_10001739_pt1 | contig 15597 bp, 13 predicted proteins | sample SepL225m_MetaG_FD_163427 | JGI IMG/M metagenome (GOLD analysis project Ga0194060, IMG submission 163427) | Anoxic zone freshwater microbial communities from boreal shield lake in IISD Experimental Lakes Area, Ontario, Canada - Sep2016-L222-5m | ecosystem: Environmental > Aquatic > Freshwater >...
TTTTGGACCCATCATTGGTATCATGAAAGTTGCTGATGATGCAGCAGCAATTGCACTAATGAACGACACTGATTATGGTTTAACAGCAGGTGTTTATTGCAACAACGAAACAAGGGCCACTAACATACAAGCTCAACTAAATGCAGGAACAGTTTATTTAAATTGTTGCGATAGAGTAAGTGCGGCGCTTCCTTGGAGTGGTAGAAAAAATAGTGGTTTTGGAAGCACACTTTCTAATGTTGGCATACGAACTTTTACACAACCAAAAGCCTATCATTTAAGGAGTTAATTAATAGGCAAACTAGCTAGAACCATCCTTATGGCACCATAACTAATGGAATCTGGTAAGTTTTCTTTTAATAATTTTAAACTCAGTCGACCATGTTTTTTTTCTGCTGCAATAATCAACGCTTGATGATTGCTTAGTACAAAATCATTTAAACTCAAAACGCCTGTTCCAATATAAAAGCCCAAATGCGATTCAATGGTATTGGGCGATAAATTTCTAATGCTAGCAATCTCCGAAATGCTATTTCCTTGCAGGTATAAATCGTAGGTTGTTTTTTTGGTATCGGACTCGCGCTCCTTGCTAATTTTTGGTTTTCTTTCGCGCTTGGGTTGTTTTAATTCCATTCTAGAACTTAGCTCATTGGCATTGCAATAGTCTTGCACCATTTCTAAAAAAGCTGTTCCATATTTTTCGGCTTTAAATGCACCAAAGCCAGATATACTTAATAACGATTGATTGCTTGTTGGCAAGTAGGTAGCCAAATCTAATAAAGTACTATCGCTAAAAATTAAATACGCAGGCACATTTTCTTCGTGTGCAATTTGATTGCGTAATTTTTTTAGTGCTTCAAATAATGATTTTTCAAATGCATGCTGCTGATACACTACAGGCTCTTTGGTCAGCACAACAGGCGTTGGTGCCTGTAAGTATACTTTTGCACTTTTAAAAAGCACGTCCTTGCTTTTATCTGTTAAAAGTAAAACAGGATATTCTCCAGTACTATGTTGTAAATAATTTTCAAGCAATAATTCCTTTGCATAATGCTGCCAGTCTTCTCGAGGTAACTCTTTACCAATACCAAATACAGTAAGGGTTTTATGCTCTGCCCGTATTTTTTCTGCCTGAGATCCACGAATTACATCAATTACATAATTCGCACCAAAACGTTCATTAAGTCGAGCAACGGTACTTAAAAATTTCTGTGCAATTAAAGTAGCATCTTCTACTGTTTTTTCTGTTAAACATACGTCACAACTGCCGCAATAATCGGGTGCCGTTTCGCCAAAATAATTAAGCAAGTATTTTCTTCTGCAACGTTTGGTTTCGCAGAGCTGCACCATTTTTTCTAATTTTTGCAATAGAATATTGGTTTGCTCTTCGTTATCAGGAACCTGGGCAAAACTTTTTAGTTTCATTACATCACCGGCTCCATAAAATAAAATAGCATCACTTGGCAATCCGTCTCTGCCTGCACGACCAGTTTCTTGGTAATATCCCTCAATATTTTTAGGAAGGTCGGCGTGCACTACAAAACGCACATTGCTTTTATTAATGCCCATGCCAAACGCAATAGTGGCCACCATAATTTTTATATCGTCCTTCAAAAACAAATCTTGTCGTTCGTCTCGTAGGTTTTTTTCTAACCCTGCATGATAAGCCGCTGCAGAATAACCATCCTCCACTAAATCGGCTGCTAATTTTTCGGTGGCTGCACGGCTTAAACAATAGATAATTCCAGCATCGCCAGTATGTGCGTCTAAATAGTCTAGCAGTGCATCGTAATATCCTTTTTTGGGTTGAATGCTATAATAAATATTCGGTCTATTAAAACTGTTTTCAAAAACCCGATGCGCTTTAAAATGCAATTGCGCTAAAATATCGTCTTTGGTTTGCGCATCGGCAGTAGCCGTTAATGCAATAATTGGGGTTGATGGAAAATATTGTTTTAACTCACTTAATACGCGGTACTCGGGCCTAAAATCGTGACCCCATTGACTAATACAGTGTGCTTCATCAATAGCAAATAACGAAACCTCGAGGGTTTGGAGAAATGTAAGAAACTGTTTGTCTTGCCCTACCAATCTTTCGGGTGCTACATATAAAAGTTTGAGCTCGTTATTTTTTAATTGTTCCGATAAAGCCGCTTGCTCGCCACTTGTTTGTGAACTATTTAAAAAAGCCGCTTTCACCCCGCTCATTAATAAAGCATCTACTTGGTCTTTCATTAGCGCAATCAACGGACTCACCACTATTGTAACACCAGCTAAACAAAGCGCTGGAACTTGGTAGCACAAACTTTTTCCTCCTCCAGTAGGCATTAATACTAAAGCATCATTGCCATCTAAAATATGGCCAATAATTTCTTGCTGGTTATGACGAAAACTATCATACCCAAAAATGGTTTGTAAAATATGTTCTGGAGAATCAATTGTTTGCATAATACCAAACGGGCTTTAAGCCGCACAAGTTACTAAAGCTTGAAGGTAGTTATGGAACCCTCTTTTAACGGATATTTTTTGTTGGAAAACCTTGCTTGAAAAGGTTTTAGCGGTATGCTTTTTTTATTGGATCTAATAAATACCTAAGACCGTTGAGCTGAATTTCATACATCGTACCCAATAACATGCCCATTTTACCTTTGGGAAAGCCATTGCGCTGGTGCCATTCCAAATAAAAATCTGGCAAATCACAAATGAATTTGTCTTTGTATTTACCAAAAGGCATTCGGGTTTGCACCAACTCAATTAATAATGCAGCATTGGGTTCTAATGGATCACTAGCCATTTTATATTTTTGGCAACTGATAGCCGTTATGGTATTCTTTCATCAAATATTTTTTATTGATGGCCTCGTCTGTGAAACGACCTGCTTCTCTATTCCAGCCCAATTTTTGACCAGAACGGTAAGCAATATTTCCCATCTGCGCCACTTTTGCTACGTGTGCGGCTTCTTGAATAGAGCAACGCAAATCGGCTGTTTTACGCGATTTAATTACACTTACAAAATTCTCCAAATGACGGTCTAAACCATTGTCTACCTTGGGTTTAAATGGAACCATTACTTTGTGTTCGTTCTTTTTTTCTTCTAATACTTCCCATCCATTTCTATTTAATACAAGGGTTCCGTTGGTGCCAATAAAAGCAATGCCATGGTCTTTACCATAGTTGCCATTGCCAATACCAATAGCATGGTCCCAAATCATATTAAAATTTTCAAACTCATAAAGCGCCATTAAGGTATCGGGTGTTTCTTCGGCAGAATCTGGCATGGCAAATTTTCCACCCAATGTTGCAATGGATTTTGGAGCAGTTGCTTTCATACCCATTAGTGCATAGTCTAATAAATGCACGCCCCAATCGGTCATTAAGCCGCCTGCATAATCCCAAAACCAACGGAAGGTAAAATGAAAACGATTTGGATTGAACGGACGCAAGGTTGCAGGTCCTAACCATTTTTGATAGTCAACTCCCGCAGGAACTGGCGCATCTGGCTTCACCGCATTTGGCTGCTTCCAGTCTAAATAACACCAAACTTTTACTGTTCTAATATTACCCAACAAACCACTGTGCACGTATGCAATAGCGTCTGCAAAATGTTGTTGACTTCTTTGCCATTGGCCAGCTTGTACAATATTGCCATAGCGTTCTTGCGCACGTATCATGGCATTACACTCACCAATAGAATTTCCTACCGGCTTTTCTACAAATACATCTTTGCCGGCTTGGCAAGCATGTATCATTTGTAAAGCATGCCAATGATCTGGGCTACCAATAATTACCGCATCAATATCTTTATTTTCTAATAATTTTCTATAATCGGGATATTGCTTAATGCGCGAAGTATCTACTTTCTTGCCATCAAGGTCTTTCATCCTTTTATCAAGCACATTTTGGTCTACATCACAAAGGCCTACTACATTAACACCAGGTACTTTTAGCGCCGCTGTTAAATCAGCCCAGCCCTGACCATTTAATCCAATGGCAGCAATATTCAATTGATCGCTAGGCATTACTTTGTTTTTAAAATAAGCAAAAGCCTTATTGTGTAAAGCAGGCGCAATAACAGCACCACTCAATAGTGTGCCTGAATTTTGTAAAAAAGATCTTCTGGTAGACATATTTTTGAAATTTGATGGTCAAAAATTAAGAAGTTTTTTGCAGAACTAGCGAGAAGATTTCTAAAACGATGTAGTTTATAAAAAATATCCAATTATAATAACCTTATTTAAAAAGGTTGTTTGATTTATTTCAATGAATTGGAATGATAAATTTTTTCGCCCGCTTTTATTGCAATAGGCAAGATATTTTGTTTTGGAGGTAGAGGGCAAGTTGCAAATTTTGTAAATGCACAAGGCGGATTAAATGCTTTATTAAAATCTAAAATAGTATTACCATTGGCATCTGGCTTATTGGTATATAAAAACCTACCAGCAGGATAGGTTTCTTTGCCACTAGTTGCATCGCCAAACAAAATAAAGAGTTCATCACCTTCTTCTAGCGCATCTAATGTATAAGTCGTTCCCTTAATATTAAACACCAATTTACCTGGAGAAGCTAAAGGACTAATTTGACCTAGCACATTTGCTATTAACAACTTGTTTTGTTGAGCGGGTTCTAAATGAGCAATTAGTTTTAAGTTGCTATCTAAAGCAAATCGTTCTGTTCCTTTAAAACTAGTCAAAAGCGGTGATGCTAAGTCTCTTAAACGAACACCTATTTTATCTTCTCGTTGAATAATATTCCAACGCAAACTACCCAAAGCCATTAAAGGTGCTTGCTCTTTTCCTTCTTCAAAAACTAGGGCCTTAGTTATTAAGCTATCATTTATTTTAATATTTATACCCGAATTAGAAACCCAATACACTTGTTGGTTTTCCCATAAAAAATACCCAGCCTTACTCGGCATGTTTTTATGTTGATACACAAAATCGTTTGTTGGAGCAGATCCAACACTATTCTTACCAGGTTTTAACCAAAACAAACCGGTTAAATTAATCCAACCATTCGGATCCTTTAATGCTTGAATTCTTTTTTGTTGCCAAGTTTGCATTTCTTTTTCGTAAGTGCTAGTATTTTGAGCATTTATTGAAAAAGAAAAAAAGAGTGCTAAAAGAATCGTGAAAAAAATTCGGAAATACATAAGCTTTAAGTAAAGAATACGAAAGAATTAATTGGTTTTATCTAGCAAGTCTATTATTTCAGCATCAATTTTTCGACTAAATTTTCTAGCAAATAACTTATTGGATGAAACTAATTTATCAAAATCAGCAACAGTTAAATTTTTAGGCCTTGCGCCACCTAAAGACCAATCAACATATCTTAAGTTATCATTTACCATCTGGTCTTTAAACGGTGAATTATATAAAATTGTTTGAAAAATAAATTCATCACAACCCCAGGTAAATTTAAGGTAATTTACAAACGCCTTGTTAGCATTTAAATATTGAAGGATATACTTTACATGTTCATTTGTTATTGTGAACCAAGAAGATCTTCCAACAAAAATTAAATTAGATGGTAGTTCTCTAAGCGGTAATACAAAGTTTAGTAGCCTTTCAATTTGAACGCTACCCCAAAAACGATAATCAGTAAAATGATATTTATTTAATCTAGGAATGGCTTCTTTCCAGGAATTTTGAATTGAATAAAATTCCATAAAAGCTTTTTTAGGATTCTCGCTAAAGAAATTTACAATTTTTTCATTGCTTTTTAAAGGATAATCCTGACCACTTAAAAACGTTATATAATCATATTCAATCCCTGATTCAATGATTTCCTGAAGTCCATTAATAGTAGCTTGCACTTGACTGTATCCTCCCCAATGAACATTCACTCTTTTTTTTATAAATGAAATTTTTTTTGCAACAAATTCTTTCAAAAAACTATTTATATCTGATTTTTTATCAACATGCACATAAAAGTCAACATTGGTTTGATTTAATCTTTCAATTAATTTAAATAATTGTTCCGGTTGATTATGTACTTGTATAAAATAAGCAATTCTCATTTTTATAATATTCAGCTTTCTAGCTATTAACTCCTTGTAAAGAAATGACAATTTATTTTATTATGCATTTTAATATGCTAATCTTAAAAAATGTACTCATCAAAATAAAGAATCATTGATTTAATTGAAAAACCAAATTCCCAATTTTGGAATTTCAATATCATAAACGCTTTAAATATTACCAATGATGATATTTACTTTTTATAACATACATTTGATCAGTCATAAAAAACATAATTTATGTTTAAGGTTTTAATTGCTTGTTTTAGCAAGTGGGATACCTCAGTGGAATTACCTTATATATTAAAAAGAGCAGGATGTATCGTTGATGTATATTGCTATTCAGATTCATGGTTCTTATCTAATTCTTATTACGACAAATGGATTGAAAGTAATCCAGAAAAAGACTTATATATTTTAGACTTAATTGAACTAATAAAATCTAGTAGTTACCAATTAGTTGTTTTAGCAGACGATCCATTAATTAGATACATGAATGAAGCAGATTTAGATGAAGATACTTTCAAAAAAATATTGCCTATAATAAAACCAGAAAATCGGTATATGTTAAGTTCAAAAATGGGACTTTCTCTGTTTTGTGAAAAACATAATATTCTAGCTCCTGCATATATTAATTATAATAATATAGATGATCAAATTAAACTTAAAACAAAATTAACCTTCCCTGTAGTAGTAAAAAGAGACTTTAGTTCAGCCGGAGCTGATATGTTCATTAGTAACAGTTATGATGACTTAATTTTAAAACTTAATAATACTACTGAATCAAATAACATAATGATTCAAGATTTTATTGAAGGCAATGAAATACATGTCGAAGCATTATTTTATAAAGGTTATCTATTATCTTACCAGAATTCAGATACAATTGAAAGAGCTACTAATCAATTCTCATATAGAACAAGAAAGCATTATTATAAAAATACAGACTTAGCACCTTTATTAATTTATTTAGGAGACACTCTTGGGCTAAATGGATTTGCTAATATTAGTTATATGCATAGAGGAAATGACTATTTTCTTTTTGAAGTTGATCCAAGGCCAAATTCTTGGGTAGCATATAGTAGATTTATTTCTGATAATGATTTTTCGAGCGGAATTAAAAGAATCATCAACGGAGAGTATAAAATGGGTTATATAGATTCTCCTCAAAAAAAAGAATTTATAGAAGTTGCATTATTCTATAAAGATTTAAGAAGGGCTTTATGGAAAAAAGATTTAAAGGGAATAGGACGTTGGATATTTAATATTAATGGGTATTGGCGTTTCTTACCTTTTTATGATTTAAAATTATCTAAAAGAATTTTCAGTGAAATTTGGAAAGAGATATTTGCCCCTAAATGGAAGAAGATTTTTAATTACAAATAACTTTTGTTACCAATCTGAACCTATTTTTTAAAATTTATAACTGTATCTGAAACCCTCTTTAGTATCACGTTGGTCTCTCTCCAACCAACTTTAATTATTTCTAGAAAAGTATACTTTATATGCTTTTGTAAAGAATAGTATCCAAATAAAACACCAGATATTATACTTATACGAGAAAAGTAAACAATGCCATATAAATTATGAAGTGCAAAATATCCCAAAGAGCTTCCAATTATAGTAAACAGAAGCATCACTAATACTTTTTGAAGATTGATTTGTGGCAAATGCAACAAATCAAGAACAACACCATGAAATCTATCAATTGGATATAATATTGAAAAGAAAATCATTACCCTAAAAATATTTGCAGCTTCTGTATTATTGTATTTTACACCTCCAATAATATTAACAGCAAGGTCAGAAAAAATAAATACAAAAATTATAATTGGAATGATTGCAAATGTTAGTAAGCCAGTATACTTTTTGAATATATATATAAAATTCTCTTTATTATTTTTATTTAAGGCACTTGCCATTGCAGTCATCCCCGTTCCAAGCGAACTACCAAGTGGAATCTCTATTATAGTCATTAATCTTCCTGGTAAATTGTATATAGCAAGTGAAGCAGGCCCTAGAAAATAAGAAATTATAAATGTAGAAACGTTGCTAAAAAGTATCACACTAATGCTACTTGCAATAGTGAATTTTCCAAATTTAGCTATTTCATTTATAGTAGATTTTGTACTTTTTAATATAGCACCAATATGTGTTAGTTTATTTAAAAAGCAAAAAATGCCTGTGAGCAAATTAGTTGCAATATTTAAAATAAACAAATTGCGTAAATTCATTTCTTTACTATAAATCAAAATAATTATAATAAGAAACATAGAAATACTGTTAACTAAACGAAGCCTCAACAGATAGGTATAATCTTCATCAGCTATTAGTATCCATATAGGAACGGTAAAAGGTAAAGAGCTAATAAAAGTTATTCCTATCCATTTAATAATTATAATAGTTGCTGGATTGTGAATTAAAGGCAAGAAAAGTAATAATATAGCATTAAGTATCACTAGGATTAGTGTTATTGCTAATGCGATGAACCAAACCGAACCTAAAACCTCAAGCCCTCTATTTTTTTCTGTGCCAGCATAAAACTTAACTGCAGCTGTAGAAAGAAAGCCTGCTCTAATAGCTTCTGCAAGACTTTGAATCCCTAAAAACAAAAACCAAACTCCCACTTCTGCTTTACTTAATGATCTATACAATAAAGACATTGTGATTAAACTAAACACAGAAATCACTAAATTACCTGTCAATGCAAGAAAATGCTTATTCTTTAAATCTGATAATTTTATCATTTCAATTTGCCTTACATTATAACAGGTTAGTGAAATTAATATTTTTTTTAATGATTAGCAGTATATAGTTAATGATTAGTAGATTTTAACCCTTATTACAAATGAAAGCCTCCACCATTCAAGAACTAAAACAAGAACTAAACGAAACAAATGCAGCCGATTTAAGGCAATTGTGTTTGCGTTTGGCAAAGTTTAAAATTGAAAACAAAGAACTAATTAGTTACTTGCTATTTAACGCACACGACGAAGCCGGATATATTGAATCTGTTAAAAGTTTAATTGATGAAGAATTTTTAGCGCTTCCTAAACCCAATACCTATCTTACTAAAAAAAGTTTGCGAAAAATTTTACGCATTATCAACAAGCACATTAAATACATGGGCTCTAAACAGGCCGATGCTACTATTAGAATTCATTTTTGCCATCAAATGAAATTGTCGAAAATTCCTTACCAAAAAACAGCTGTTTTAAAAAATTTATACCAACAGCAATTGAAAAATATTGCAACCGCTATTGCAGGTTTGCACGAAGATTTACAATATGATTTTCAGCAAGAATTAAATCAGCTCCAATAAGCAACCTACATTTTAAGACTCTTCATCGAAATACAATTTATAAAAATGCTTGCCGCTCATTTCATCGTATCCTTTTTCAATTAAGTCTTTTCGGCCATGGATATATACATGAAAGTTTTTATCGAGTTTTAAAATACTCTTAAACACACGCTCTTGTTTTTTTACTGCCGATAAATGAATATCAAATTCATCATCAATAATCACTTGCCTTGCCGCTTCGTATGTTTGTTTGTATTGGGTAAATGTCTCTATCATTTCTGGATGGTGTAACACCTCTTCGGCAAACTCACCCATTTTAAAAGCATCTTTTGTTTTAAAATAGTCCATACTTCGGTTAAGCAAATCAATCTGGTCGGATTTATTTACTTCAAACTTTTCCGACAGCTCATTACTTATAAAAAGCTTGCACATGCCCATTGCCGCGTCTGTATGATAATAACTATTAGCGCTTGGTGCTATTTGTAAAAAGTCTTTTATCCAATATTGCGCATCTTGTTGCTTATTGGTATTGTCCACTACACAAACCACAAATCCTTCTGCCCGATTCTGCTTAAATATCAAACAACCCTTATCTAATTTGTTAATATTTACCCCATCTTCTGCTACCACTTCATAGCTTTGACCATGGGGAAACACTTTTAAAAAGGTTTCTTTTGTTTCACTTTTAAAAATGCCAATAGCATCTATGTATTCGGTGCCAAAAGGAACATTATTAAATTGGGCAATATACATTTCTCCTTCTTTCACTTTTGCATGCGTGCTTTTACTGTATAAAAACTGGGCTAACAAGGCCGATTGGGCAGTAAATTCCTTGGGATTATCGAATATTTCACACACATAATGGTATACTTCATTGAGTGCTAGGTCACTAATATGCGTAAAATGGTATTGCTCTTGCTCATTAAAAGCACCCAAAAAATAGCGGGTTAGTAAGCCTTGAACGATGGAATCATTGAGCGATAATGGACTATTTGATAATCCTAACTGCTCTCCCCGAGTAGGGTTTCCGACCTTATGAACAATTACTTGTTCTAGTGCTACACTGTCTATACCTGTCATATTTTTACCTAGATAATTGGCAGAAAGCTAGTGTAAAATCTATCGTTTTACAAACCAAATTCGTTTTTCGGCCATAAAAAGTGCACCTTTACAATCGTAACAATAAAAAGCTATCCCTTTTAAGTTTTGATAGCACTTAATTTTTAAACTAACTATCACTTATGTACACCCAGATTTGGAGCAAGTATCTGCCTATTATTAAGATTTTATTAAAGCGTTCAGCTAGTGGTAACCAAACATTAGAGTTGAACAGAATTGACTTTGAAAGGGCAGGAAGCGGCCGCAAAGCTGGCTATAAGTTCTTAATTGAACTAAATGCTGCAAGAACAGTAAATGTATTGAGTGGTATTCCTTTGGCTAAAGACTTAGCAGATGTAATGTTAGCGGATGTAAATATCAAAGAAATTTTATTAAAAGGAAATTACGAAATTGGCTTAAATACCCGTTTTCAATTAAGCATTAAAAATGTAACACCAGCCGACGTTGCTACAGAAGAAGCTGTATAAAATTCAAACATATTCAAAAAAAATACCTCCTAATTAGGAGGTATTTTTTTGTCTACTGTTAAACAATTTTAAGCTATAACGTAGCCATATCAATCACAAAGCGGTATTTCACGTCTGATTTTAATACTCTATCATAAGCAGCATTAATGTCTTTCATAGCAATTACTTCCACATCAGAAACAATATTGTGTTCAGCACAATAGTCTAGCATTTCTTGGGTTTCTTTTATCCCACCAATCATTGAGCCCAAGATACTTCTGCGTTTAGAAATTAATTTTGCAGCATTAATTCTGTTGTCTTCTGGAGGAATTCCTACCAACAACATGGTTCCATTTAATTTCAATAGGTTCAAATAGGCATTCATATCATGCGGAGCAGCCACCGTATTTAATATAAAATCAAAACTACAAGCCGCTTTTTTCATTGCTGCTTCGTCGGTTGCTAAAATAAAATGTTGGGCGCCTAATTTTTTTGCGTCGACTTCTTTCGAAGCACTGGTACTTAACATGGTTACTTCTGCGCCAAAAGATGCAGCAAACTTAACCGCCATATGACCTAATCCTCCTAAACCCATTACAGCAACTTTGTGACCTTTGCCTACTCCTGCAAATTTTAAAGGAGACCATGTAGTGATTCCTGCACAAAGCAAAGGAGCTACTGCTTCAAGTTGACTTGAAAAAGGAATATGAAGCGTATAGTGCTCATCCATAACTATTTTGGAAGAATAGCCGCCAAATGTTGGCGTTACTCCGTCTCTTTCATACCCATTATAGGTGCCTGTCATTCCTTCGTCGCAATATTGCTCTAGGTCTGATTTACAGCAATCGCATTTTCGGCAAGAATCAACAAACACACCCACACCTGCTAAATCACCCACTTTAAATTTGGTTACACCAGCACCAATTTCAGACACTCGACCTACAATTTCATGACCTGGTACAATAGGATATAAAGATGGACCCCATTCGCTGCGGGCCATATGTATATCTGAATGGCAAACGCCACAATACATAATATCAATTAATACGTCTTTTTCACCCACAGCCCTTCTTTCAAAACCAAAAGGAGCCAAACTATCTGTTTTGCTTAACGCTGCATAAGATTTAACTGGAATCATAGGATCTATATTTTATTGTTAGGTTGACTTTAAATTAAACGAAGCGCAAGTTACTACAAAATGGAAGGCGATTTGTTTGAAAAACAAGTTGATTTTATTAAAAACCCCTTTAATTCATCCAATATATTAAAAAAATAATTGATGAATTAGTTATATCAATTTTTAATCAAATAATATAACTAATTAGTACTTTCGTTCAAATTATTATATAATGAAAAAAACTAATTCTTTCGTTTATATCACTGTTTTATTGGTTTTGGGGATTGTAACAACTTTTATTATTAGAACCGTATACTTTACGCCAAAACAATTGGCTATAGAATTCAATGCTATTCAAAAAGCCAACCAATTATATGCGGCTTCATTGGCCGAAAAAAGGCCAACCCCATTAAATAACGAACACAATTATCGCCTAAACTGGAAGGATTATATTTATCTAGCGCCAATGCACCAAGGGGTAGCCTACCAAATTTCAAAAGACGGCGTGATTGAGCATATTTCAATACCCATTGTTAATAAAACCGAGTTTAATATTGAATCCATTGCTATAAAAATTCATTATATCAATCCCAACAACCGAAATAAAATTGAAACTGAATTTTTTGTTCTTTATAATATAGCAGCCAATAGTCACCTGAGTTATGATGTTAAAGGAGTGGGCAAAACGGGTATTGGTATTATTTGTGAAATCAATAAAATCAAATCAAACAATTTTAATTTTTGTTTCGACCAAGACCTAATGAATGATCCTCAAAACAAAACCGGCATTAGTGGTAATATTGATGATCCCTGGTATTGTAAATAATTTATCTGTTTTGTTTTAGGTAAGATTATTAAATTTTTCAAATAAACTTTGCCCTATCAAAATGCGCGCCCCCTAGTTTTTGAAAAATGGAATGGGTTGATGCACGATTATAGTTTTGAGTCCGCTTCTATGAATTCCTTAAAGCAATATGCATATGCTACAATTATAAATTGGTTCTGGAACCTACCAATTTGGTATACTGAAATAGGGTGAAAACAACAGTGCTTTTTGGCATAATAGCATCCTAGTTTAGCGATACTATTATGCCAATTTTATTTTGGGCCAATCACTGGCTACCCCTATTTAGAAACTATTTATTTGTTCTGCGTGGCGCATGGCTATTGGTATTGTTCAATATTATTGCACTGATTGCATTTGTGTGCATGCCACAAGGCACGGATACACTGTTGTTGGTGTTAGAAAACATGGTGAATCTTAAAGGAGCCATTGCATTTTTCTGTTTGTTGTGTGCACTTTTTTGTTGGTGCATTTCTCTAGAATTTTGTACGCGCCTATTAATATACATGACCGATAATGCTGGCTATACGCTTTCAACAGCGCAGGTAAACCTCAGAAAAAATTGTCAAAAAAGAATCGCCCAAATTTTTTTATTTTATCCAATAGCTTTAGTGGCTGCTGGTTTTTCTAAAGCCTATCTTCAAAACGACCAAGCATTTGAATTGTCTTTTTTTAGTTGGATACTAGTTGAAATACTTTTGGGGTTATTGGCTTTTTTCATTTTTATTTTGTACACACCAAAGCGAAACAAATGGATTAAAAAAAATGCTAAATGGCTATTGCTTTCTCGTGCAGAAAAATATCATGTGAATAAATTGCATGGTATTTTTAATAATGCGCAAATTCCAGTCTCTATTTTTAAAAATTTAATTCGTCAAATAGTAATTGGTTTTTTTATTGCCTGTTCTTTAATAGTTTGCTTGTCTTTTTCTTCAATTCAAGTATATCAAACAATGGGTGCAACAAGTTTAATTTGTTGTTCTTTTGCTTGTTGGCAATTAATATATACTTGTTGTATTGTAGTAGATAAAATACAACCAATTAAATCGTTTCAAATTCCTTATTCATTTTTTTTACTCTGCTGGATTTGTTTTTGCTCGTATGTTAATCAAGACCATCCTGTACAAGTATTTCCAGAAAAAATAATTGCCAATAAAGAAAATAATGCTACCTATTTTAAACATTGGATTGCCACACATACAAATGATTCCTCAAAAAAAATACCTGTTTTTTTTATTGCAGCAGAAGGCGGTGGATTAAGAACAGCTGCATTTACTGCTATGGTGTTGGCTAAATTACAAGATAGTTTCCCAAATTTTAATCGGCATATTTATGCGTACAGTACTGTTTCTGGAGGATCACTTGGCGCGCACTTTTTTAATAGTCTACAAAATATTTCTAGCAATAATCCGCAGTTTTATACCAAATCGGTGCAAAGCTTTTTTACAAATGATTTTCTTGCCGCAACCACGGGTAAACTTGTTTTTTCAGAAATACTAAATTATTTTATTCCTTTTTCTGTTGCGCGTTTTGATCGTTCTATTGCTTTAGAAAATGCATGGGAAGAAGCATGGCAATCTGCAACAAATACATCAAATAAAACCAATGTATTTAAACTGCCTTTTAGCAATCATTGCCAAAGCAATCAGCCTGCATTATTCATTAATACCGTTGAAGCAGAAACAGGTTTGCCTTGTATTTATAGTAATCTTTTATTAGATACTAGTTTTCCATTAGGGCCTAATAGAGATATTGCTGCAAGAACATCCTATAGTATTTCTTATAGTAGTGCTATCAATTTAAGTTGTCGTTTTCCATTATTATCTCCGGCGGGAATGATGTATGTTAAACAGGCAGATGGAACAACAACACGCAAACATTATATAGATGGAGGTTATTACGAAAATACCGGTCAAGAAACAGTTTTACAAATACTTGAATCGATTGATTTTACTAAGTATCCGCAGGTGCAACCTTATATAATACATTTTAATTTTTTAAACGAAGCGGCATTAAAGCCTACCGAAATTCATTGGGCAAATGAACTCTCTGAAATTTTCAATGGCGTCTATCATGTTAGAAATGCCAGAGATCTTTTAGCGGCAGCAGCTTTAAAAAAATACATGGATACGCATTTTAGTTCGCAACAAATAATTGAATGTGCTTTAAATATTAGTCCGCATCAAATTCCCATGAACTGGGTGCTTTCTAAAACTGCTATTAACAGAATGGACCAGTATACCAATGAGCTATTGCAAGAAAATATTTCCCATAAAGAAATGCAAAAAATATTCTCCGCTTTTTCACTTTTAAAATAACCCAACATGAACCAACAAAAAATTTTAGTGGTATTTGTCTTTTTTCTTTTTTGCTCAAGCTGTGCTGGCGTAAAAATTTACAGCGATCCCGAATGGCAACACCAAAGCGCTTTGAAATTTTATTATTCAAAACCTTTTTTATTAGTAGAATACAATGCTAATAAAGACGGTACTAATAAAACAACTGTTGTGTACCTCCCAGATTTAACCGAGCCCTATTATGCAAAAAAAATAAACGGACTTGGTTCGAGCGAATTAAAAATTGCTTATGATAATGGAGCCATTGCTTCTTTTGGTTTAAGTACCGATGCTAAAATTCCAGAATCAGTTGCTGGCTTAAGAGGATTAGCGGCCACCGTAAATCAATTGCCTTTACTAGCAAATGATGCTAAGGCTTTAAAATCAACCCAAGAAAAAACGTTTGATTTGTATGCAA
>Ga0194060_10001740_pt1 | contig 15593 bp, 18 predicted proteins | sample SepL225m_MetaG_FD_163427 | JGI IMG/M metagenome (GOLD analysis project Ga0194060, IMG submission 163427) | Anoxic zone freshwater microbial communities from boreal shield lake in IISD Experimental Lakes Area, Ontario, Canada - Sep2016-L222-5m | ecosystem: Environmental > Aquatic > Freshwater >...
ACGGCGACCTTGGTGGAAGCGGTGTCGGTGAAATCGGAGGTTGCACGCACAGGTGCAACGGTAGAGGAAAAAGTTAACTGTGTCCAGCAATTTCTGCATTGACGTACGGGTCTACCGAATATTTACCTACCCTTTTCCCACTAGGCATCGAAGTCCATGGAAGCAAGTTTGGCATATACTAATGCGATATCCAACAAATCGAAGGATTCAAGCATGACAGCCACCACCGTATTTATCAACAACCGCAGCCAGGCCATCAGGTTGCCATCCGCGCTGCGCTTGCCTGACACCGTCAAGCGGGTGGATGTACGTGCGCGAGGCTGCGAGCGCATCATCGCGCCACTGGGGCAAACGTGGGACAGCTTCTTTTTAGATAGTTCGCAAGTAGCCGACGATTTTCTGGAGACTCGCGCCAGCCAGGCGCAGAGCGAGCGCGAAGCTTTGTGATGCTGCGTTACCTGCTCGACACCAATATCGTGATCTATGTGATCAAAAGCAAACCCATGTCGGCGCTGCAATTGTTCAATGAACATGCGGGCCACATGGCCATTTCAGCCATTACGCTGGCCGAACTGCTGCACGGTGCTGAGAAAAGCAATGCACCGGTGCGTTCTCTGGCTGTAGTAGAAGATTTTTGCGCTCGTCTGGAAATCTTGCCCTACGGAGCCAAGGCGGCACAGCATTACGGCAGCATTCGCAGCGAACTCGAAAAACGGGGCCAACCCATTGGCGTCAATGACCTACACATTGCCGCGCATGCCCGAAGCGAGGGCTTGACGCTGGTGTCCAACAACCTGCGCGAGTTTGAACGTGTTCCGGCATTGCAACTGGCCAACTGGGCAATTTGAACACCTCAAACCGCCTGCGCCAACTCCCGCATCGAATGCGCCACCGCCACCGCCTGAATCGCACCAGTCGTCTCCACCTGAATCTGGAAGTCAGTCCCGTAATACCCGCCCGGCAACCGAAACGGCTGATCTGATGCCACCGCCTGTGTGTGCCTGAGCACCGCATCGGCATAGAGCTTGAACGTCACCGGATAGTTATCAGCCACCACCTGCGCGCAAGCAAAGCCCACCACCGGCTTTGGACAGCGAAACAGCTTGCTCTTGAAGGTCACCGTCTTCGGGCTACCGGCGTCCCACTTCTGCACGTTCACGCCATAGAGCACAAAGAGCGCGTCCTGCAAATCGTCCAGGTACAGCGCGTCAATCCCGAAGTCCAAAAAATACATCCCGTTGGGGTTGCTGAAGTCGTACACAAACCCCTTGCGCACGCCGCCCTGGGTATAAAACCCGATGTACCTGCGTTCATAAAGGCATCCCTTGATCGAACCCGGGTTGATCGCCTGCCAGTCATCGCGTGTCATGATGCCATGCGGGTTGTCCTGGTTGGGTCCGGTCAGTAGTCTTGACCCACTGGCGCCAACATAAGCCAAACCATCGGGTGAAGCCCACACAACGCCGTGCCCCACACCCACTGCAGAGAGCGGCGCAATACAGGCCTGGCAGAACTCCACCGGTTGCTCGTCCATCGCGTCCGGCGTCCCACCCGTAATGATGCTCGGATTCCCATTGGTCAGCATCACCAGCGTCTGGCCATAGGTGGCCAATGCCACCGGCTGTGCATTGGTCGGCAGAATCTCATAGGCCAGCGGCCATGCATAAAAGGTGTCAGCCTCACAGAATCGCACCGATCGTCCTGAAATCCCGGCCATCATCCCGTTCCAAAGGCCGGTGAGCCAACTCAAATCAGCTGGCGGCATCAGCCAGGTCGTGCTGGGCAGTGTTTCCTGCAGCTTGCGTCCGTCGTCAACCGTACTGCTCAGCGTAGAAGCAATCTCCCGGGCAAAGAAGAAGGCGGCCTCCCCACTCAAGCCGGACTGCGTGCGGTAGACACGAATCCGGTTAATGCCGTAGGCACCAGAGGGCGGCGGCGCCAAAGAACTGATAGAGATCGTGTCATCGCTCTTGCAAACAATCTCGGTCGGACTGGGGTTGGGCGCACTCTCTTCCCCGATGTCGGTCACATAGGTGTAGGTGTAGTAGCGCGTCTCGGTCAGGATGCTGCTTCCCCCGCCTGCCGACAAAGTACAGGCAGATGCTGGCGCCGGCACCCCGAGTTCACGGTAAGCCGTCGGAAAGGGAGCAGTTGCCAATGCCAGCGTGCTGTTGGTCCACCTGGGCGGAAATACCGTGCCACCCGAGAAGTAGGTCCGCTCTGCCGTATCGGCCGCATTGGGCGCACACACCACATGCACCTCGGTCAGCCAGGAGAGCCAGTAATTCGTGTCACTCGCCACATCCCGGCCCATGCGGTAAATGGTTTGCCGCCCACCCGGCACCGTGGCCTTGGTCAGTGGCGCATTCCAGGGCCGCAGGTCTCCCCTGCCCGGCTTCTGGTTCGTCGATGTCACGCCCACATTGGCAGGCAACAACATCGGGTGCAGGGCGCGGTTTTCACCGAGGAAGGCGGAAAGGCGGATTACGGCCATGTCAGTGCTGCTTCCGCCTCGCGGCGAATCACCAGACCGCGCAAGCGTTTGCCTGCGGCCATGACCCATTTGCGCAGTTCGGTCGGGACGGCAGCCCACATCCCGGCGTTGACCTTGCGGCGCAAGCTGCTGTTCTTCAGCGCACTGCCACCGAGGTTGAACGTGAAGTCAATCAAGGCGGCCAAGCGGTTCGGGTTGTCAATGCCCGGGCACAAGCGCATTACGGTCGGCAGATAGACGGTCCTGACCATCCACTGCAGCAATTCCAGGGCCCGTTCGCGGGTGATCGGCGCATCAAACAATGTGACGCGACTGCCGTCCTCGTAATATGTGGCGCCATACCCAATCGTTGGTATCCCTGCCGGGCACAGATACGGCGTGAGGTACAAACCCTCAAACCGACGCATCAGCGCCAGCGCAACGACGATGGCAAGGTCGATCATTTGCCGCGCTTGAACAAACTGCGATCCGCCAGGTAAATCCCCAGCGCCGCGCCACAGATGCTCCAGCCGTTGTCGTCCAGCACCCAGCCGTGCTGCGCAAAGTGCGCAGAGATCATCACCACAGCCCAGGTCGCCACAAAGGGCCGGATAACGCCGTTCCAGGCGTCGATGAACCAGATACCGATGGTCTTGGTCGTTCCCTTCACCGCCTCAAGCCAACCCTCGGCCTCGATCTGGCTGATGGCACCTTCCGCCTGCACCTGAATCACCTTGACCTGCAGTTCAGCCTGCACCCGGATTGATTCCATGTTGCGCCCATGCTGCTCGGCGTCAAGCGTTCCTTGCAGCCGCATGCGTTCAATCTCTTGCGCATGCTCCAGCCGTTTGTTCAAGAAGGCCACGATCTCCCCGAACATCAGCCGGAACACATTGCCACCCAGGAAAGAAAGCAGTGCGGCAATCATTTCAGCACCATGTGCAGAATCTGTGCACCCACGCCGGCTATCACCCCGAGCAGGCCCAGCACAATCCACTTCGATTTCTCAATCAAGCCCGGCATCACCACTTCCATGGTCTTGATGCGGCCCTCGTGCTCCTGCAGGGTCTTGGCGCCCTCGGCCAGACGCGAGTTGATGACCATCTGGCGTTCTTCAATCCGAACCAGTGAGTTGAGCGTCTCGGCAATGCTGTCGATCTTGCTCTCCACCCGGCTGACCGAGTCGCCCAGCATGCTGGTGCGCTCTTCAAGAATAGTGATGCGTGCTTCGTCCATCTTTTGCCTCTTTCAGCTTGCGCAAGGGGTCATGCCGGGTCGGCCAGTGCCAGCGCCATCAGCAATTGCAACCACCCGGGGTTTCTGTGGGCGCACAAAGTCACCTCCCAGGTGGATGATCTTTTCTGCAAAGGCCAGTTCAAAGGCGGCCTCGAAGATGGCCAGGTTGAAGTGAAACTCGTTGTTGCAGGTGTAGTACCAGGCGCTGCCATGCTGGTTCATGCAGGAGCCACGGCACATGCTGAGCACCGGGCAGGCGCGGCACTCTTCCTTGATACTCCAATGCTCTACCCCGCCGTCAGACAGCTTGATTCCCTTGAATTCACTGACGTGACCGATCTTGGTATTGACCGAATGGCACACCAGAGCGTCACCCTTAAGATTCACCGCCAGCGTGTACGCGTCGTCCATGCCGCACTTCTGGAACGTGTTGTCAAACACCATGGCCATGTCGCTATTGCTGGCCCAGCAGCGCAACAACTCATCAAACTTTCGGTTGAAAGGGCTGATGTTGTGCGTCTGGCCGGCACGGATGGCATCGGTAAACTGATGCCTCAAGGCCTCGTAATCCTCGTCACTGAACATCGAGGATTCGTCAAACTGGGCTTCATCTTCCACCTGAACAATGCCCTCGTATCCAGCCTGCACGCTCTGGCCAAGAATGCTCTTGATGTAATCCACACCCGCCTTGGCATCGTGGTTTTGCTTGGACAGCACCATATTGACGTACAAAGGGGTTTTGGATCGCTCAACGTAGTTCCTGATCCACTTCAAAGACTCCGATCCCTCGGCCAGCGGATCTTCCTTGCGTGTGGTTTTCTGGCCAGGTCCGTCGTGTGAGATTGCCAGCACCACATCGTTCTCGATCAGAAAGTCCACGATGGCTTCATTCACCAAGGAACCGTTTGACAGCGTGGAAATCCGCGCCTTCTCAAAACGGCTGCGCAAGAACTTGACGAGCTTTTGCATCTTGTTGAAATTGATCAGCGGCTCGCCACCCCAGAGCTGAATCACGATCTCGTCTTCAGTCGGTGCCGTGCACCAGTCATCAAAGGTGGCAATAAAGTGATCCACGTCCGCCGAGCTCGAAGTCTGCGCACCAGAGACGTGAATCGCCTGCTTACAGTAGCTGCAGCTGTAATTGCAGGCCAGGCCCATCTGGATTTTGAGAAGACGAACGTTGGGTGACTTGCTGTCGGACCGGATCCGGGTGAAGTACTTTCTTTTCTTCTCCTCAGTCATCACCGGTGTGGGGGATGGCCTCTCGCCGTTGTCCTGGGCACAGTTGCACTGGGCGTTGCCGGTGCCCATGCCTTGCTCGGTCATAGGCTGCGGCATTTTTTTCAAAGGAACGGGCACTCGCTGGCCCTCGGGCGTGAAGAAGGCGACCCGGCGGTTGTCATATAGCCGCTCGGAGGCTTTGCCTTCCTGGTTAACAGAGGTAATGGTGATCATGGGTTTCCTTAGATGGCGGCGCAGTTGCAATTGCAGTTGGAGACGCAATTGCAGTTGCTGTAGCAGTCGCAATTGCAAGTGCAGTCGCAGTTCGATGTACAGTTGCCGTAGCAGTCGCTATAGCAATTGCAGGCGCATGTGGCGTAGCAGTTATTGCATTGACACCAGGTAATCCACTGCCCCTGCCACATCTGTTCAGCACACATACACTCGTCTGTAAAGTACCGTGAGCAATTGCAGTTGCAGTCGGTAGGACAGTCGGTAGTGCAGTCGCTGTAGCAATCGCAGTCACAGTTGCAGTCGCAGTTAGAAGCACAGTTGCAATTGATGGATGAACAATTGCAGTTGCAATTGCAATTGCAGTTCTGCTTCATCCGCACCAGCGTCACGGCGTTGCCCGCTTGCTCCAGCACCCATTGCGGGCCGTACCAGGCCCAGGTGGAGCCGGCGTTGATGCCCATCGATGTGCCAGACACCCTGTCGACCTGCGTGGCGGTGATGCTTGCCGCGTAGCTCGCCGTGCTAGCCACCAGCGTGCTCCAGTTGGTCGCATCACTTACCGGGTCATGGCCAGCGCCGCTGGTGGCGTCGATCGAGCATTTGTAAGACTGGTTGTTGGAACCCTTGACCACATCTCCAGCCTGGTAGATGGCCGCAGCGCTCCAGTCCCCTAGGTAGTGGGTCTTGCCTTTGAGCAGGGACAGGCTTGCCATGTCTCAAGCCCGGTTCAGGGTGACGGTGTTGCCCGACACTGACAAGGTGAAGTTGGCCGGGTTGGTTCCGCTGCCGGTGGTGGCCACCGCCAGGGTTGGAGCTGCTGCCAGCACACCCCAATTGGCAATCGTCGTTGGCGCCACCCCTGCTGTGCCATTCACCGTGCAGGCGTAACTGGCACCACCGTAAGTCACCACATCATCGATGTAATAGGTCACCCCGGCCGAATAGGCGCCCCGGTTGCTCAGGCCGACCGACTTGAATTGCGTCAGATTGCTCATGGCCTAGCTCACTGAAAGAGTGAAGCCTTCTTGGCCTCGGTGATGTAGCCCACACTGACCCACAGGTTCAGCAACTGCTGCACAACGGCAGAGTTCTTGTCGATGTAGAAGGATGCCAACAGCCACGAGTCCATGGTGTTGAGCTGGGCCAGGTTTTCTGGAGAAAGAGATGCATCGGTCCTGAAGTTGTCGATCTTCAGCAATTCATCGTTGCCAAAGAGCTGCCTGAACGCGAGTTTGCTCAAGGCATTGACATCAGGTCGTCCGGCTACGTTGTTGATGTTCACCCAGAATTCGTTGTTGAGAAACAGCATCCCCGGCGCAACAGGTCGTGTTCCCAGCAGAGGCTCTGGTTGCTCAACCACGGTAAACCCGGGGTACAGCGTGCTGACATCAGCCTCATCACAAGTGGTGGTCAGAATCACCAACTGATTGACGGTGTTGATCACAGCGTAGTTTTTGATGGCCATTTTGGTTTCCTTGGGAGTTAGAGAAGGCGCCAGGACGAGTTCACAAAGCGCAGCTGCACCGTGGTGTCTGCGATGTTCATCGTCAAGTCGGTAGCACTGCCCATGATGGTTTGACCATTGCGGGCAATGACGTTGGTAAGAAGGCCGTTGGCGCCGGTCACCCAGACAGCATCACCGGCAGCCGGGCTGGCCGGCAGAGTGAGCGTTGTGGCGGCGCCATTGGTCAGGATGTAGTGGGAACCAGCCACCGCGGTCTGCGTTGTGGCTGAGACCACCACCAAGACCATGGCAACCTCGGTTGCCGTGTAATTGGGCTTTGCGGCTGCCTTGGCCCAGGAGTAAACGTCTGACGCTGGCAGGGTTGTCGGCAGGGTCTGGTCGCCCGTGTTGGTGCCGCTGCTGCTGCCCGTATGGGTTCCCGACAAATTACTGCCGCTGACGGTCCCGCCTGAGATGAAGTTCGCCCCGTTATAGGTCCGGACGTTGCCAGCCTCGGTGGCATAAATGCCAACGGCGTAAGTTGTGGAGTACCAGCCTGTGGCCCCTGACGAGCGCCACCAGCCATCACCATTTTGCTGTGCGCTTGCGGCGTTGACTGTTGCAGCCGAGCTTGCCGTTGCTGCATTCCCGGAGATATTTGTTTGATCCCCCGTGTTGGTCCCGCTGCTGCTGCCGCTGTGTGTGCCGCTGCCAGAAGGTGCTCCAACCTCCGCCGCTGTGTAGGCAGGTTTGGTAGCCGCTTTCGCCCAGCCGTACACGTCTGAAGCCGGTAGCGTGGTCGGCAGCGTCTGGTCGCCCGTGTTCGAACCCGACAGCGTGCTGATTCCGAGCTTGGACTTGATCGTCGCCAGCGTTTCATCACCGGTATTGGCGCCACTTGCACTGCCCGTCCCACTGGCGTAAGTTCCTGCCGCTTGCGCTCCGACTTCTGAATAGGTATAGCTCGGCTTGGTAGCCGCCTTCGCCCAGCCGTACACATCCGACGCCGGCAGTGTGGTCGGCAATGTCTGATCGCCGGTGTTCGATCCGGACAAGGTACTGATCCCGAGCTTGGACTTGATGCTGGCAAGCGTTTCATCACCGGTATTGGTGCCACTGGTGGCGTCTAGCTTGGTCTTGTCGACGCCCAGCAATAGACCGTTGGCGCCGCCTGCCACCGCCGGCACCAGAGTCCCCGCTGTGATGCGCAACTCCGCCTTGGCAGTTGCCCAGGCCAGCGCTGTCGTTCCTTCCTGAGCCCGAACCACAGTCAGCGTGTCGCCAGAGCGTGCCGTACATTTGACAATCTCCCAAAACGATTCCGGCCCCGTCGCCTGAGTCAGCGTCAGCAAGAACCAGTCACCGCCGGAAGGTGTGGGGAACAGAGCACCATGCCCTGTGACAAGACTGAGCGAGGTCGCACTATTGGTGATGCCCGCGGCAAGCGCGCCCGTAGCGTTATTGGCAAAGAGCTGAGTTGCCATCAGTATTCCTTCACCTTGATCTTGATTTCTGCCTGCTTGACGCGGTTGCCCTGCGTCGTCACGGTGGCAGTAATCTTGTAGGTCCTGCCATCCGTACCGCCGGCGGTCCAGACCTTGACCACGCCGAAGTTCAACGTAGAGGCCAGCACCCTGATGCCGGCCTCAGCGACAACTTCCAGGCCGTAGGGGCCAGGCGCGCTGTCATCCATGACAGCGAGCCACTCCGAGAAGTCGATATCAAAGTCCTGCACATCAGCGGGCTGTTTTTCGAATTTGGCGAGGATGCTCATGTCACCGCCCCGATCACTGGCACGGGCACGCTGGCCCGTGTCTCCTGCACCGGCACATAAGCAATGAAGATTGAAGGGTCGCCTGAACCCAGCCAGGAATCCAGCAAAGCTGCCTGCGCCTGATCAGATTGCCCAGCAAGATTTCTGCCGCGCGCGCCGACTGCCGCCAATCCCTGCGCCTGTGCCGAATCGGCCAATGCAAAGATGGCACGCATGAAGCGGGTCTCGGCGCTCTCGACTTGCGAGCTGATCGAGACACCTGGCACAGTCCGAACGGCACTGGCAGCACTGCTCTGGCTCTGGGCCGATGCAAAACTGCTGGCAAGCGCGCACGCAAACTCCGCCGCTACCGACTGCGTCAATCCGTCTTCAAGCGTGAAAAACACCTCCCGGTTGGAGGCTGATCGCACCGATTGCGACTGGAATCCAATGCTCCACCCGGAAACATCACGCTCAGCAGCACTGGCGGTCTGACTGGCTTGCGCCGACTGGTGTGCCCCAACCACTTCAAGGCCGGTCGCACCCATCGCGCCTTGCACTTGCGCGCTGCTGGCACTCGCCAACCCCGTTCTCTGGGTCGCAGCCACCGTGCTCTGCGTCTGCTCGACTACCGACACCAGGCTGACAATGCGGACCAGCACCACCTGCGCACCTTGCGCCTGACCAGATGCGCCAGAGCAAATCAGTGTGCGAGCACTCGCCGCAACGCCGGACTGCGCTTGTTCCGATTGATCCGCAACCTGCACCAGCCTGTCCATGGCTCCAACAGCCGACTGAACAATGCTGTCCGAATCCGTCAGGTAAGCCGCGCGTTGCGTCAGTCCTTGCAACTGCTGGACCTGGGTGGCCATTGCCGCGCTACTCAGCTCACGTGCAGTATCGATTTGCGCCCACTGCGACTGGGATGATTCATCCACCGCGGTCACATCGCGCACTGCATCGCTTGCCGCGAACTGCAACTGGCTCGACGCCGACGTTGTCGCGACTTCCAGCGCCGTGATGGCTGTCGCGCTTTGGCCCTGCTCGGACTCCGAAACCAAGGTGACAACCCTCTCCAGCGTCACCTCTGCGGACTGACCCTGGCTTGATGCGCTGTCGCCAACCAAGTCAAGGGCAGCTTGTGCGCCGGCAGTTTGACCCTGCACGCTCGATGTCGATCCAGACACACTGCCAACATTCTCTCCGGATGCAGTCTGAACCACACCATCAACCTGACTGAAGAACACATAGCGGGCAATGTCAACCAGGGCGGCTTGCGCCTGTGCGCTCTCTGCCTGAGCGTTGACCGTTCTGTCCGCGTCGGCCTGCGCAGTCTGCAACTGCTCGGTGGCGCAAGAAGCATCCACAGTGGCCACCAAGGCGCCAGCAAGACCCTGCGCCTGGGTCGCGACTCCCGCGACGGAAACGGTCGCCTCCAGTTCAGCCATCGCCGTCTGAATCTGTGCGGCCGTACTTTCCACAGCAATATCTCGCAAACCGTCAGCCAGTACGCCCTGAATCTGCGAAGAATCAACGCAGCCGCCCACACTGCGATCCGCTTCCAGTAGGCTCGACTGCACCTGATAAGAAGCAACGCCCTGTTCAATTCTGGCGTTTGCTACCAAGCCCTGCGCCTGCTCAGAAACCGACACCGCATCGACCGTCGCGATGCACGTGGCCAGAGCACCCTGGCCTTGATCCGAGAATCCGGTTGCAGAAACCAAGGCGGCCATGTTCGAAACACCGGACTGCGCCTGCCACGCAACAAGACCAGAGTCGCTGATGTCGCGCTGGGTCTCGCCCAGTGCACCTTGTGCCTGCAAAGATGCAGCAATGGAATCGAACGCCAGTGTTGCCTCAGCCTGCACGTCCCCATGCGTCTGTGAAGACACCACGGCGCCAAAAACAGTACGTGCGGTATCGCCTGCCGCGGTTTGGACCAGGCTGTCAAATTCAGATAGGTAAGCGTAACGGTCAACCGTTACCGATGCGCCCTGTGCTTGTTCACTGGCACCCACGAAAGAGAGCACCCGCGTGGTGCTGCAGATTGCCCCCTGCCCTTGTGCACTGGCAGCGGTAATCAGGATGGCCGTTTCAGCAACTGCCGTCTGCACCTGTGCCGACACGCCGCTCACAACAAATGCGGTAGCCGCAGAGGCAGATTGAAGCTGTGATGTCGAACTCAATACGCTTCTGGCCAGCCCGGTGGTACAAGCATCGGACTGCGCCTGGTTCGTAGCGGCAGAAGAGTCTAGAGCCCTGGCAGTTTCGACAGATACGAGTTGAACTTGAGACGAGGCACTCGCAGCAACAACAGTCCGCACCCCGACGGCAATCGCACCTTGCACCTGAGAACTAGCGCCAACACATAAAGCCGACCTTGGCAGAACGGCTTGTGCGCTTTGTGCCTGCGATCCCGCAAAACTGCAGACGATGCTTAACCCCGACGACCCGTCAAGGGCTGCCGCGTTAAGTGCAGACGAGTTCAGTCGCACAGATCACACCCGCCAGCTGCTTAGTAGCCGGCAGTGCTGTTGCGAATGTCGTGCGTGAAGCTGGTCGCACTGACCACGGTGCCCGCGGTAAACGGGCCAATGGTCAGGTTGCAGCCCGATGCGCCAGCACTGACGTCCATCACCACCGTGGTGCCGTCGCTCTTGAAGATGCGCGCCCAGGTCGGTGTAATGGCTGCGACAGCCGTGCCGGAGGTGATGGCATTGGCGGTCAGCAAGCCGCTGTTGGCAGCAGGGAAAGCGGTGGCGCCAAAGGTCAGGGTTACGCCCAGCACTTGGGCGCCCAGGGCAGTGTCCGCCGTGGCCGGTTGCGTGCCGTCATAGATTTTGATGAGGCCGGAATTGCACAGCGTTGCCAGTGCAGCCGCCTGTGCGTTGACGGTGGCGTCAGCGATTTGTGTATTGAGTGCCATGGTGATCTCCTCGTAGAAAGTAAAAGTTATGCGGCCATGCCGGGCTTCATCTGCGGCTTCACAGCCATCGTTGCGGCGATTTCCGCACCCAGCGAAGCAGTGACCATTTGCATGTAACCGGATGCACGCTCTGCGTTACCGGCGTACTCCGAGTCCTTGCTATAGGCCCGGTACAGAATCAGATTGAGTACGTCATCGGCGTAGATGTCGGGCAGGCTCAAGCTGCCAATGACCGCCGTGTACGTTGTGCCTTCCGCGGGTTCGGTGATGTCTGTCGGGTAAGCGGCGTACATCAGTTCAAGTTCAGCTGCAGAGGTGGCCGGCGGGTAGGTGTAGAAAGTCAGCGGGTCCCGCGGATCGAACATGAAATGTTGAATGTCCACGGTAGCCGGCAGGTTGTGCCAACCCGGGGTTTGCGCGTCCATGATGCCGCGCGCCACTTCGCGCACGGCCTTCTTGGCAGAGGTCGCCGCCAAGTTGCGGGTAATCTCAATCAACTTGGCCGGCGCCGGGGCCAGCGCGCTGGTGCCGGCTGTTGCCGTAGAGCTCTTCAGGGTCTGACGACTACCCTCCGAGCACCGGAACGCCGTCGTGGTGTTCATCGAGTCAGGGCGCACCTTGATGACAGCACGCTGTGCGTCATTGAGCCAGCGCACCAACTCATTGGCAGGCCAACGCACCGAAGTCTGGTCCTGCAACAGGTCCGTGGCTCGGTGAATGATCGATTGGGCGGTGATGGTCATGGCAATTCCTACTGCGAATGCAGCAAGAATCACCTGGAATCTGTCGGAGTCAACGGAGGAACGGTGAAGGACTAGGCTATCAAGTCAAAGGCCCAAGGCAGTGCGGCCTGGCGGAGCATTTTTCAGGGGAAACCTTCAATATCTATGACTGCAGTGCAATGCAGAGGGCTTCACTGCGCGTCGCCAAAGTACAACAACCTTACGCGCGCCGCTTGATCAATTTACGCCAGCTTGGCAAAATCCTGCCCCTGCTAGATTCATTCTTCGATGCAACGAGTAACCTTGCATCGCATTCATCCACGGATCAGCTAATCCCATGCCAACCTGTAACCCAACCTAAAGTACGCTCCACCGCCCTGGCTGGATGTGTGCATCACTTCAGCCCAAGCGGAGCACTCCTACGTCTTCTGCCCTGGCTGATTGCCGGGGCTTTTTTTTGGAGTGTGCCAATGCGTACCAAAAGTCTGGGTGGGCCCGCGCGCGAGTCTGTTGCCAACGGCTTCGTGAAAGGTCGCAAGCCTATTTGCCGACCACGTAACCCGATGGTTGCGGCCCTTGTTGTCCGGAAAACGTCGTCCGCCGGCGGCAGACACCTGCAATCCAAAAGTGCTATGCGAATAGCACTGTCCAAAACTTGCTTGATGAACTGGTGGCCGCACAGCTGGACCACCGTAGCAACGGCCGTTGAATCGAAAGATCATGATGGAATCCAATGAAGTATTGCGCGCGCAAATCGGCGCGCGCAGCGAACGCCTGCGACAGATCGCGTTAGAGCTGAAGGCGGAACTGTTTGGTATCGACGAGGTCATTGATCGCGTCATTGATGCCGTGCGTGCCTGGTACGTGCTGCCCGACATCATCACCCGCCCGGTGATCGTCAACCTCTGGGGGCTCACCGGCACGGGCAAGACACAGCTCACGCGCAGTCTGGCCAAGAAGTTAGGTTTTTATGACCGCCTGATCGAAGTCCAGATGGACGGCTTTTCCAATGGCGGTGGTAACACCATCAGCGCCATGCTGTCGGAGTCGGGCATTGTGCAAGGCACCCCGGGAATACTCGTCCTGGACGAATTCCAGCGCTTCCGGACCGTAGATCGCGACGGCAGGGACCGCAAGATTGAACGTTACATGGATGTCTGGACACTGCTGTCCGATGGCAAGCTGCCGCCCAACTTCAGCTTTCTGGGCGAGTTGGAAATGAAGCTTGCGGAGGCGGTCTACCGCGAGGAACGCAAGCGCATCAAGTCCTTGGAAGGCGATGAGGGCGAAGATGATGACCTCCACCATCTTTTTGGTTCGAGCAGTCCCGAGGCCGATTCGAAATTCAGCCTGTCACCGTACCAGGCGAAAGATTTCAAGGAGACCTTGAAGCTCAAGGAGGCAGTTGTCGAAATCATGACCTGGTCTCCGACGGACCTGCATGCTAGGTTGATTGCTTTCAAAAATGACCCTCAGGTCTGGGAGACGGACTTTTCGAAGCTTTTGATCTTCGTGAGTGGGAACCTCGACGAGATGTACGCCAACATGGCAAGCCGCGTTGAGGATTGCGATACCGACGCGAATGTGTTCCATGCCATGACCCGCACGCTGTCGGTCATCGATGTGAAGCGTGCCTTGAGTGAGCGCTTCAAACCGGAACAGATTGCACGCCTAGGCAATAACCACGTCATCTACCCCAGCCTGGACCGTGCGACCTACGAAAAGATCATCGATGTTGCTGTGGCCCGCTACTTGCTGGAAATTGCATCCACTTCTGGACTGCGCTTCGTGGTGACTGATGCTGTGAAGGCGCAGATCTATGGGAATTCGGTGTTTCCGGCACAAGGGACTCGTCCAGTGTTTTCTTCCGTGCACAGCCTGTTGAGTGCTCCGTTGGTCAGCTTTACACTGTGGGCGTTGGAGCATGGTGCACAGCCGGGCCAGGAGCTGACCATTGATGTGAATGCCAGTGCCGGCATCAAGAATCTGGAGGCGCGCTGGGGGAGTTTGACCCATCAGATTACAGTCACCTTTGAGATCAACCACCTGCGCCAACGTACCGATCCCAACATGCGCGCTGTCTTGGCCGTGCACGAGGCCGGACATGGCCTGGTGTACGCGCTGCTGTTCAGACAACCGCCACAAGAGATCCGCATCAACATGGCCACCTTTGGGGGTGGATATAACAGCTTTACTAGCCTGAAGGTGAATTCACGCCGCAATCTCTTGGACGGTATCTGCGCTGCACTTGCAGGCCGTGCCGCTGAAGAAATGGTGTTTGGGGCGGAGGCGCTTTCTTCTGGCAGCCAAAGTGATTTGAAGCACGCCACGACACAGATGGCCTCCTATATTCGACACAGTGGATTTGGCGAGCGCATCAGCCATGTGGATGTCAGTACACAAGCGGATGAAGGCATCAATACCGATGTGGCCAGCACCAACGTGGAGATCGAAGCAGGCCTGGTTGCACAGTACCAGCGTGCGCGCGTCATCCTAGAAGACAACCGTGGAGTATTTTTGATGATGGTCAAAACCCTGATGGATGCGGGTGAAATGGGAGCCGACCAGATACGTCAATGGGTTGGATTGGCGGATGCACCGCATCGCGATGTGCTGGAGCCTTATGAGTCAAATTTGGAAACGTTTGTCCAGCGGAGTGCGGCCAACCGGGCATCTAGACACCTCAGAGCGTAGCAGCCATTGCGTAAGCCAAGTCGAGAAATTCCCAAGTTACGATTGGGCAATGAACCGCTCGGACCTCATCGACGAATTGGCAGCGCGCTTTGTCAACCTGACCAAGAACGACACAGAGTTTGCCGTCAACACCCTGCTGGATGCACTGCAAGATGCAATGGTGGCCGGCCATCACATAGAAATCCGTGGCTTTGGCAGTTTTTCGGTGAGCCACCGTGCAGCCCGGGTCGGTCGCAATCCGCGCAACGGCGAAAGTGTTGCAGTCCCCGAGAAAAGAACGGTCCGCTTCAAACCCGGCAAGGCGCTGCGAGAGGCCGCAGACAAATAGACCACGACAAGCCCTTGCTAACAGTCAGCCAATAGGCTGATGAGCCCTACCATGCAAGTGACTGACACCCAAGCCAAGAACCACTCACGGTGGCCCTGACTGCCCTGCAATCCAATCCGCAGGCGGGAATCTGGAGCAGATGACTGCATCACGCAACGGCCCGTGGTCGCCGGGCATCATGAATGCGGCCCTTCTCAGCGGACATACATCAGTCCTGTTTCCCAGGCTGCCTGCATCTTTGCCAACAATGCCGCCGGTACCCGGGCATCGCCCTTGGCGTCTTCAAGCGTCTGGTGCATGTACTGTGCAATGGTTTCGAGAACCTGAGCGGGTTGGCTCACGCCACAAATCCGACGACCGAAATCGTGAAGCTCCTGCACGGTCGGGTAGGCACGGGTCTGATGCCTGCCGGCAAAGACCTTGAGTGCAAGCGTACGGTCCTCCAACTCGGGGCCACCCTGGTACTGCGTGTACTGATAAATGGATGTCGTTACCACATCAAACATCGGCGCGAGCCACACATCGTTGGCACTGCGGTACAGTACGCCAAAGTTCTTCAAGT
>Ga0194060_10001741_pt1 | contig 15590 bp, 12 predicted proteins | sample SepL225m_MetaG_FD_163427 | JGI IMG/M metagenome (GOLD analysis project Ga0194060, IMG submission 163427) | Anoxic zone freshwater microbial communities from boreal shield lake in IISD Experimental Lakes Area, Ontario, Canada - Sep2016-L222-5m | ecosystem: Environmental > Aquatic > Freshwater >...
GTTCATTCGCGTCCGGATAGCGCTGAACAACGCTCGACGTCATAAATATTTCATCCGCCAAAAGTCGGCGCTGGTCGGACGGCGAGTTATGCCACACCTGGCTTTGCTGCAAACTCCACTTGGTTGCGGCCGCCGTTCTTGGCCGTATACAGCGCAGCGTCGGCACGGTTTACCGTCTCATCGGGCAGTTCGCCTCCGTCATACTGGCTGACGCCGATGCTGATGGTCACAGAGATGTGCTTGCCATTTACCTCGACGGGCATCGTAGCGATCTTTTGCCGCAGATTTTCAGCAATGCGTTGTGCTTCCGCCTGATCGCATCCGCTCAATACCAGCAGGAATTCTTCCCCGCCCCAGCGGACTGCCATATCGGATTGGCGCAGGCCGCCCAGCAGCAATCCCGCCACGCTGCCGAGTACCTCGTCGCCGGCGAGATGGCCGTGGCGATCGTTGATTTCCTTGAAATGGTCGATGTCGGCAAGCAGCATCGCAATCGGTTCTGGCGCGCGACGGTATTCGGCCATCACTTTGTCGATGAGGATGGTGAAGGCGTGGCGATTGAGCAGGCCGGTGAGTTCGTCGGTCGATGCCATTTCTTCAATGCGATGCTGGTAGCGGGACAGTACCAGGTGCGTCAGGAACAACACCACCAGTGTTACCGCCAAACTGATGCCAAGGTTGACATACAGCGTGCGGCGAATGCCGGCGAGCGCGGCCTCTTCGTTCTGCTCGACGAACAGATACCACTTGAGTTCAGGTAGATAATTGACGTTGAGGACGTGGTTATCGCCATTTGCCAGGAATTGGTAAGAGCCGGTCTTCTCCTCAAGGATACGGTCGACCAGCGGCCCCAGTCCCGGGGTGTTGCGCAAGTTGGGAGCAAGACCGGTCTGATTGCCGAAAAGAACAACCTGCCCCTGGGTGTCGACGAAATAGATCGTGCGCTGAAAGCGCTGCTGGTAGTCGCCAATGAGGCGGCGCACCGCATCCACGGTAAGTCCTATGCCCGTTGCGCCGATGTAGTTGCCGGAGAAATCGAAGACGCGATAGTTGATGAAGATGGTCAGCGCATTGGCATTGGCGAGATCGGGATCGACGTTGATTTCGTAGTTCTGCTTCATGTCGCGCACGCGGTAGTACCAGGCGTCACGCGGTTCGGTCGGTGATACGTGCTTGAGAACTCCTTCGCCGGTGTAATAGATGGCGCTTTTGTCGGAGACAAAAAAACTGCTGAAGGCACCATAGCGTTGCTTCATCTCATTCAGATAGCGGGCCATTTCAGTAACGCCGGTTTCGCCCTTCACCACCCAGTCGCGCAGAAAGGTGTCGTTGGCCATGGTCGAAGAGATCAACACCGGCCGCACCAGATCCTTCTGTATTTCGGAATAGATATTGCTCGAAGTGAGCGGCAGATCCTGGCCGATGATGGCGTCGTGGATCGCCTGCTTCGAAACAAAATAGCCGAATAAAGTGGTGGCGAAGAAGCCGGCCGAGAGCAACACGCTCAAGAGCAGCAGCAGTCCGCGACGGTCGAAAATACGAAATTGTTTCATTGCAGTGAAATTCTATGATACGAGTAGTTGGCGCCTAACCGAATTTTTCGGCGATACGAATCTTTTCGTGCTGCGTTGTTCCATGGCATGCCGGTTAGCGGCGGGACGCGGCCGCTTCCATGGGCTGCGTTCTGCGTGGCAAGTCTTCGCCAGACATGGCTGTTCTTTCCATCTCCACTTGAAACGCCAGTACTTTCGGTGAACTGATCGCCATTTCAAGTGTCATGCTGGGAATTGCACCAGAAATGCGCTCGCCATCTGCAAGAAATATGGTCGGCGTGCCTCGAATCTTGAGTTTTCTGCCGAGAGCCACGACCTTGTCGATCATGCTGGCATCGCAGTTTACTGCAGCAGGGGCGATGCCGTTTACCATCCAGTTGGTCCATGCTTTTTCGCGGTCGGAGGAGCACCAGATGGCTTTCGCTTTTTCTCTGGAGTCGGCAGACAGGATCGGGTACAGGAACGTATAGATCGTGACATCGGTCATGCCGATAATATCTGTCGCCAGTCGCTTGCAATAGGCGCAGTTGGGATCTTCAAAACTTGCGAACAGGCGCTTACCGTTGCCACGTACCTGCTTTACCGCCATATCAAGCGGCAAACCGGACAAGATCTTCGCCGACCTATTGGTGGCGGCCTCGTCCGCGCGGGCTATACCCGTAGCGACTACGAGCAGGAGGGAAAGCAACGACAAGTACTTACCCATACTGATGACCTTGACGATCAATGTGCGAGCGATAACCGGCCAGGGGCAGAGCCTCATTTATCCAAGTTTGTTCAGTGCATTTTCCAGGTTCTTTACCGTTCGCTCCGGATTGTGCAGCTTTTCCAGGCCGAAGAGGCCGATGCGGAAGCTGCGGAAAGTGGCAGGTTCATCGCACTGCAGCGGAACGCCGGCAGCGGCCTGGACGCCCAAGTTGAGGAATTTCTTGCCCGACTGGATATCCGGGTCGGTGGTGAAGCTGACCACTACGCCGGGGGCCTGGAATCCTTCCGCGGCGACACTGGGGAAGCCTTTGCTGGCCAGTAGTTCGCGTACTCGGCGGCCGAGTTCCAGCTGTTCGCGGCAGACCTTGTCGAAGCCGTAGGCTTCTGTTTCCAGCATGACGTCGCGCAGGATGGAGAGGGCGTCGGTAGGCATGGTTGCGTGGTAGGCATGGCCGCCATTTTCGAAGGCTTCCATGATCTGCAACCACTTCTTCAGGTCGCAGGCGAAACTGGTGCTGGTGGTGGCATCGATTCTGGCGCGGGCGCGCTCACCGAGAGCAACCAGCGCGCAACAAGGCGAGGCGCTCCAGCCTTTTTGCGGGGCGCTGATCAGGACGTCCACATTGTTGGCGACCATGTCGACCCAAACGGTGCCCGAAGCCACGCAATCGAGAACGAACAGGCCGTCGACCGAGCGCACCGCCGCGCCAACGGCGTGCAAATAATCATCGGGGAGAATGATGCCGGATGCGGTTTCAACATGCGGGGCAAAGACGACATCCGGCTTTTGTTCGCGGATAGCGGCGATGACTTCGTCGAGCGGTGCCGGGGCGAAGGGTGCCTGATCGCCGCTACCTGCTGGTCGGGCCTTGAGCACGATGCTTTGCGCCGGAATTTGACCCATGTCGAAAATCTGCGTCCAGCGAAAACTGAACCAGCCGTTGCGGATCACCATGCATTTTTTGCCAGTGGCGAACTGGCGCGCCACGGCTTCCATGCCAAAGGTGCCGCTGCCTGGCACGACGACCGCTGATTTTGCGTTGTAGACGGTCTTCAGGATGCGCGAGATGTCCTTCATCACGCCCTGGAAGCGTTGCGACATGTGGTTGAGGGCGCGGTCGGTATAGACCACCGAATATTCGAGCAGTCCTTCGGGATCGGGTTGGGGCAGCAGGGCGGGCATGATTGTTTCTCCTTTGGTCTTTACTCAGGGCATCTCGAACGTACGGCTGTCAGTCAGCATAAGGTCCAACCGGCTAAGGACCGGGCGTCACGCCAGCCGACGCGCGAGCGCGCTGCTTGGCGGCGATGTTGTCGGCATGGCTAATATAGAGCAGGTCGGCGAACTTGCGCATCAAGTGCAACTCGTGGGCATCGAGGTGACCGTCGGCCAGCGCCACCTGCCACAGGTTTTCGACGATGCGGATTTTCTGCGCGGCATCGCAGGTCTTGTTGATCAGCGAAGTGAACTGGTAATAGTCGCTGGCTTGATGGGCTTGTTGTTCAGCAAGGGCTATCAAGGTATCCAGCTGCGCGGCATCGAGGTTGAACTCCTGGCGCAGGGCGATTGCGATGGCGCTTTGTTCTTCGTCAGTGATGCGGTCGTCCATGCGCATCATTTCCAGCAGCAAGGCGGCGGTGGCAATCTGCAGGGCATGCTCGCTGCCGGCTGCGGTTTCCCGGGTGCCGGGTTCGATGAACTGGTTGAAGAATTCCTTGATGCTGGCGATCATGCTGGTCTTGTCATGCGGCTTGCGAGCGGCGTATTCTACCTGCCCGAAAAGTCGGCGCTGACGATACGGCGAAGTTATGGCAGGATGCGGGTCCAATGTCACCAATAGCGTGGCGGCACGGAGGCAGGACGAATTGAAAGGCGACAACCCGACCTGCAAGAACTGCATCCACTTTTTCGTTACATACGATTCACGTTTCCCCTACGGCTGTCGGAGCATGGGCTTCAAGAGTCGGCGCTATCCGCACTATGAGGTGCAGGAGGCGACAGGCGAACCATGTCAGGGGCGGGAGACGAAGAAGACGCCAGGCGCAACATTCGACGTCGAGTAGTTTCTCCAATGGATACGCGATGCAGCCGTCCTATATCACCTACCAGCTCAAGATCGAAATCGTTCGTCCCGTGACAATAACCGTCGGCCGGCTCGGCGAATTTCTTTTTCCGGCCGGTCGCTATGTTTATACCGGAAGCGCCAAGCGAAACTTCGAAGCCCGTATCGCCAGGCATCTGCGCAAAGAGAAAGCGATACGGTGGCACATTGACTGGCTTTTGACGGCGCGCGGAGTCACGGTTGCAGGTGTCAGGCGTTCAATGAAAGAGGAATGCGTCCTCAACCAGAGTGTTCGCGGTCGCATTGTCGCACCAGGATTCGGAGCCTCCGATTGTCGCGCAGGGTGTAGCAGTCATCTGCGGTATCTGGGTGATTGCGCAGGAGGCAAAGATCCGCTTAAGTTCATGTCTAACCGGCGAGGATAGTGCGGGCGGCGGCGACACCGCTTCTCACTGCACCTTCAAGCGTTGCCGGATAGTCACTGGCGACATAGTCACCCGCCAGCGTGAGGCCGGCATGTCCGGTTTCGGCCAGCGGTCGTTGCAGATTCGGTACGCAGGCGAAGGTGGCGCGTTTCTCCGTAATCGTTTGCACGGACAGCGGTGCCGGCAGACGGGGCACGAGGCGGGCAATTTCTTCGTGGATGCCGCGTTCGAGCTCAGCGCCAGACAGTGCCTGATGCCGGCCGCTGGCACTGATCACGGCGGCGATCAGGCCGCGTTGTCCGCACAGTTGCCCTCGGTCGAACAGCCATTGCGCCAGACCGGCATCGACACCGAGCATCGGTTGGGGCAGTTGCACTGTCGTTGGATAGCTGAAGTAACTGGTGACAATGGGTTCCCATGTGAAGTGAGTTACCTGGGATGCCAGTTCGGGCACCAGGCTGGCGAGATGATAGGGTGCCACGGCGAGAACGACCTGCGCGAACGGGCCGGCGTCGTCGATCAGCCATGCATTCCCTTCCCGCCGGAGAGCATTGACGCGATGGCTGAGATGCACTGCGCCGCCGCGCTGGGTGATGAACTCCATTGCGGGTTCTGGAAAGAGCGCCGAGAGATTCACTTGCGGCAGCAGCATGTCGCTTGCGGAGCGAGAGCCGGCAAGGCTATCGCGCAGGACATTGGCGAGCACCTGGGCCGAAGCATGATCCGCGGGGGTATTCAGCGCGGCTATGCACAGCGGCTCCCACAAGAGTCGGCGCTGGCGGGACGGCGTTTTGTGGCGATCGAGCCACGCGGTAACGGTGATGTCCGGTTCGATGCGGAACTTGCTGGCTTGCAGCCCCTGCATCAGGCAGATGGCCGCCCACTTCTCGCGCCAGTCAATCCCTCGGGCGAGAAGCAGGGCAAACGCCGTATGCAGTGGCGCCGGCAAGCGAGGTGCGCTCATGACAAATTGGCCGGGGAATTCAAAACGCAGCGGCGTCCGCTTGAGTAAGGCCTCGGGATTGGCGCCCACGGTGCGCATCAGGCGCAGGGTTTCGGTATACGCGCCGATCAGGATGTGCTGGCCGTTATCAACGGTGAAGCCCTCGATTTGCGTGGCACGGGCGCGGCCACCGAGTACCCGTGACGCCTCGAATACTTCTACCTGCCGGCCGGCGGTGGCGAGTTCGACGGCTGCCGCCAGACCGGCATAGCCGGCCCCGATGATGGCGATCTTCTCCGCCGCCGGGCCGCTCCAAGGCGGAGCGTGTCTCGACACGGAAGCCGCGCCAGCGGATGAACCAGTGTCACCCCCTTCCTCGGGAAGGGGGACGGGGGGAAGGCTCATGCAGTTATCCAGGTTTTGCCCGCCAGCCATAGCTTGCGCAGGGGGGGCAGTGAGGTACGTCGATCCAGCACGCGGCAACCATCCTTGACGATTTCGTCGAGCGTGGCGCGGTAGATGGCGGCCATGATCAGCCCGGCCCGCTGCGCCTTGCGGTCGGCGACGGGAAGCTGGGCAAAGGCCTGCAGGTACATTGCCCTCGCACGTTCAACCTGAAACTCCATCAGCCGGCTAAAATTATCCGAATAATGGGCTTGGAACAGGTCGGACTCGGTTACCCCGAAGCGAGACAGTTCATCCTGCGGCAGGTAGATGCGACCGCGTCGCGCGTCTTCTCCGACATCGCGGATGATGTTGGTGAGCTGGAATGCCAAGCCCAGATCGTGGGCGTATTTGAGGGTCAGGCGATCGCTGTAGCCGAAGATCTCCGCGGCGAGCAGGCCGACCACGCTGGCGACGCGGTAGCAATACAGATGCAGTGCCTTGAAATCGGCGTAGCGCGCATTGTCGAGGTCCATCTCCATGCCGTCGATGATTTCCAGCAATTGTTCCTGCGGCAGCGAGAAGTGTTTCAGGGAAGCGGCCAGCGCCTGTGTCACCGGGTGGCTGGGACGGCCTTCAAACAGAGCTTTCACCTCACCGCGCCACCAGGCCAGCTTGGAGCGCGACAAAGCGGCATCGGGACATTCATCGACGACATCGTCGACTTCGCGGCAGAAGGCGTACAGCGCTGTAATGGCCTGGCGTCGGAGCGGTTCGAGGAACAGGAAGCTGTAGTAGAAGCTGGAGCCGCTCTGTGCGGCGCGCTCCTGACAGTATTGATCGGGGGTCACGGCGAGTTTACCGATGAGTGTCCAGTGGGCGGACTAGCGAACGCCAAAGAATTGTCGGCCAGTCGAGAGTCTGGAGCATGGGGCGCCGGCTAAAGACATCGTAATCAACGGCCTCGATTTTATCCAGGATGCGCAGGCCGCCAGCGACAATGGCACGGATTTCGAGGCCGATGCGTCCCGGCAGATCCCAGCCGAGAGACGCGCCTGACAACATCAGGGCACGGGCGCGGCCTACCTGAAAGTGGAGCAACTGTCTCAGGTTATGCGAAACGGTAGCCCCTGGGTCGGCGCTGGTGACACGGCGAAGAATGTTACCGTCGCTGACGCCGAAGCGTTCCATTTCGTCCTGCGGCAGATAGATTCTGCCGTTGCTGCCCTTGGCAGCATCGATGCCGACATCCTGCCAGTGGTTGATAAGTTGCAGCGCGGAGCAGATGGCATCCGACCGGGACAGGTTTTCGGCGGTGGCGTGACCAAATAGCTGCAGCAGCAAGCGCCCGACCGGATCGGCGGAGCGGCGGCAGTAGTCCATTAGTTCTATGAAGTCGCCGTAACGATCCTTGCTTACATCCTGTAGAAAGGCATCGAGAAGATCGCGAAAAAGTTGCAGCGGCAGACTGTAGCGGGAGATCACCGGCCGCAAGCGCAGAAATATCGGATGCTGCGTGGGTTCGCCGTGTTCAATCGCGTCGAGTTCGGCGCCATAGGCGGCAAGCAGCATGCGACGTTGCTGCGGCGAGAGATTTCCCTCGTCGGCGAAATCGTCTGCGCTGCGAGCAAAGCCATAGATGGCCGCTACCGGCTCGCGCAGGGGCGCTGGCAGAAGAAAGGAGGCGACAGGAAAGTTTTCGTAGTGATCGACGGCCATGGTGTGGCAGAAGTATATACAGTGCTATCGAGAGAGGTTCATCCCAATCCGTGGCCAGCTTTCAAACCGACCAGACGATCTTGCCAAGCCGGAAAGAAATGTTGAAAGCAGGTAAAATTCGCGATCCACGTTGTGTCGTAGAGGTCAGCACTGTTGGCCGCTTGCGACATGCGCCCAGGTGGCGAAATTGGTAGACGCAGCAGGTTTAGGTCCTGCCGCCGCAAGGTGTGGGGGTTCGAGTCCCTTCCTGGCACCAGCGTTTGGGCGCAGGCCAAGTGTTAGACCGGGATTTTGCCGCAGTTTGGCGCGCGTGCAGTTGAGTGCAGTTTCTTATAATGGATTTTTCAATGACGGATATAGAGATGACGGACAAGGCAACGACGGATGCTGTACTAGAGGCAAGCAGCCCACTGGAACGGCGCATCGACCTGACGGTGGTTCTGGCCGAGATCGACAAGGATGTCGAGCAGCGACTGAAGCGCATGTCGCGCACCGTGAAGATGGCGGGTTTCCGTCCTGGCAAGGTGCCGCTGAAGATGGTTGCTCAGCAGCATGGAGCCCAGGCGCGCTCGGAGGCGATCGGCGCGGCGGTGGAAAAGGCCTATGGCGAGAAAGTGCGCGAGCAGAATCTGCGCGTTGCCGGCTATCCGCGCATTGAGCCGCGCGTTGATCCGAGTTCTGGTGTCAGCTCCGGACAAATGGGCTTCACTGCAGTATTCGAGGTTTATCCCGACATTACGCCGGCAGATATTTCCGGCCAGGCTATCGAAAAGCCGATCCTGACGGTTACCGAGGTCGAGGTCGAAAAGACTCTTGATGTATTGCGCAAACAGCGTACTTCCTACACCGAGGTCGACCGCGTTTCATTGAAAGATGATCGTCTGGTGATCGATTTCATAGGACGCAAGGATGGTGAGGAATTTCCCGGCGGCAAGGCAACCGACTATTCCGTGATCGTCGGTGCGGGCATGATGCTGCCAGATTTCGATGCCCAGCTTGAAGGCGTCAAGGTCGGAGAGCAGAAGGTCTTCGATGTCACTTTTCCCGCCGACTATCAGGCCGCGGAACTGGCCGGAACGACGGTACAGTTCGAGGTAAGCGTGAAGAAGGTTGAAGCTCCCAGCATGCCAGAAATTGATGCCGATTTCGCCAGGCAACTCGGTGTCGCCGATGGCGACGTCGACAAGATGCTCGTCGAAGTTCGTTCGAATCTGGAGCGCGAAGTGAAAAAACGCCTGTTGGCGAAGGTCAAGGAACAGGTCATGGAGGCGTTGCTGACGGTGAATCCGATCGAGGTTCCCAAGGCGCTGGTTGCGATGGAATCGGAGCAATTGGCCGAAGCGGCACGCCGCGATATGGAATCGCGCGGCATGATGCGCAAAGATATTCCGATCGAGCCCTCCTGGTTTGGCGAAAAGGCAACGCGGCGGGTGAAACTCGGCTTGCTGCTTGCCGAGTTGGTCAAGGCCAAGGATCTTCATGTCAAGCCAGAGCAGGTGCGCACCATCGTTGACGAATTTGCGGAGACCTTCGAAGACCCGAAGGAAGTTGTGCGCTGGTACTATTCCCAACCACAGCGGCTGGCCGAGGCAGAGGCCTTGGCATTGGAGAACAACGTAGTGGATTGGGTGCTCGCCAATGCCAAAGTCAGCGAAATCCCCATCGCCTTCGACGCACTGATGGGAAATGCACCATGATCTTGCCGGAGATGTCCATGTACGGTTCGCGAAAAAGCGCTGGTGCCTACGATGCACCCACTCCTGATACGCAGGCGCTGGGTCTGGTGCCAATGGTCATCGAAACCAGCGGGCGCGGCGAGCGGGCCTACGACATTTACTCGCGATTGTTGCGCGAGCGGGTAATTTTCATGGTCGGTCCGGTCAACGATAGCACGGCGAATCTCATAGTCGCGCAACTGCTGTTTCTTGAATCCGAAAATCCGGACAAGGACATCTTCTTTTACATTAACTCGCCGGGCGGGTCGGTTACCGCAGGGATGGCCATCTATGACACGATGCAGTTCATCAAGCCCAACGTGTCGACACTGTGCATCGGCCAAGCCGCGAGCATGGGCGCATTCCTCCTGGCTGCGGGAGAGAAGGGCAAGCGTTATTGCCTGCCGAATTCGCGCGTGATGATTCATCAGCCGATGGGCGGTTTCCAGGGGCAGGCTTCGGACATCGAGATCCATGCCAAGGAGATTCTGTTCCTCAAGCACAAACTCAACAGCATGCTGGCGCAGCATACTGGCCAGTCGATTGAGCAGGTCGAGCGTGACACTGATCGCGACAACTTCCTTTCAGCCGAAGCATCGGTCGAATACGGTCTGGTCGACAAGGTGCTGACCAGTCGCACCGAAACTGCCGAAGCTACCAAGGCTTGATCGTTCGCACGGACGGAGAAGAAAATGGCGGAAAAAAAATCGGGCAGTGGAGAAAAACTGTTGTATTGCTCCTTCTGCGGCAAGAGCCAGCATGAAGTAAAAAAACTGATCGCCGGCCCCTCCGTTTTTATCTGTGACGAGTGCATCGAACTTTGCAACGACATCGTTCGCGATGAGATTGCCGCCGAACCGACGGGCGCGTCGAAGCGCGAGTTGCCGGCGCCGAAAGAGATCCGCGAGATGCTCGATCAGTACGTGATCGGGCAGGATTCGGCGAAGAAGATCCTTTCCGTGGCGGTCTATAACCATTACAAACGTATCCGGCATCAGGAAAAGGGCAGCGACGGCATTGAGCTGTCGAAGAGCAATATCCTGCTGATCGGCCCCACCGGATCGGGCAAGACTCTGTTGGCGCAAACCCTGGCGCGCATGCTCAATGTTCCCTTCATCATGGCCGATGCGACTACGCTGACTGAAGCGGGATATGTCGGCGAGGACGTTGAAAACATCATCCAGAAACTGTTGCAGAAGTGCGATCACGAGGTCGAAAAAGCCCAGCAGGGCATCGTCTATATCGACGAGATCGACAAGATTTCACGCAAGTCGGACAATCCCTCAATCACACGCGATGTCTCCGGTGAAGGGGTACAGCAGGCGCTGCTCAAATTGATAGAAGGCACGATAGCGAGTATTCCGCCGCAAGGTGGGCGCAAGCACCCGAATCAGGATTTCATCCAGATCGATACCACCAACATACTGTTTATCTGCGGTGGTGCATTCGACGGGTTGGACAAGGTGATTCGCAATCGCTCCGAAAAAGGCGGAATCGGTTTTGGTGCTGAGGTAAAAAGCCGAGACGCCGGTAATGTCAGCGAGATGCTGAAGCAGGTCGAACCCGAGGATATGATCAAGTTCGGCCTGATTCCCGAGTTGATTGGCCGCCTGCCCGTGATCGCAACCCTGCAGGAACTCGATGAGGATGCTTTGGTCCAAATATTGATTGAACCGAAGAACGCCTTGATCAAGCAGTATCACAAACTCTTCGCCATGGAAGGCGTGGAATTGGAGGTGCGCCCGTCCGCGCTTCAGGCAATAGCCAAAAAGGCGCTCAAGAGGAAGACTGGCGCGCGCGGGTTGCGGTCGATTCTGGAAAGCGTGTTACTTGATACCATGTATGAAATTCCTACCATGGAGAGCGTCAGCAAGGTCGTGATCGACGAAAGTACCATCGAAACCGGTGCTCAGCCGCTGATGATCTACGCCGATCAGCCCAAGGTTTCCGGTTCGAACTGATTCGGCAGCACGTGCTGCCTTGAATACCTTTCGCCTGCCCCAATGTGGACGGCGTGACTCATAACCGAAGGACACGATGATGTCTGGCCTACCCGCTTCCCCAGTAGAGACCCAATCCCTGCCGTTACTGCCTTTGCGCGATGTTGTTGTATTTCCGCATATGGTGATCCCCTTGTTTGTCGGGCGTCCCAAGTCCATCAAGGCGCTGGAAACCGCCATGGAGACTGGTAAAAACATCCTTCTCGTGGCGCAGAAGTCGGCGGCCAAAGATGAGCCGGTGCCGGAGGATATGTACGAAATCGGCTGTCTTGCCAATATTCTGCAGATGCTCAAACTACCCGACGGCACGGTCAAGGTTCTGGTCGAGGGGGTTCAGCGTGCCCGCGTGCTCCGCATTGAAGACCAGCATGCCCTGTTTGTCGCCGATGTCAGTCTGATTCCTGTGGACGAGCGTCCCGATAACGAGATCGAGGCCATGCGTCGCACGGTGCTGGCGCAGTTCGATCAATATGTGAAGCTCAACAAGAAGATCCCGCCCGAGGTCCTGACCTCGCTGGCCGGTATCGAGGAAGCCGGGCGCCTGGCCGATACGATTGCCGCGCACCTGCCCTTGAAACTGGAACAGAAACAGGAAGTTCTGGAAGTCTTCGGGGTGTCGGAGCGCCTGGAAAAGCTGCTCGGCCAGCTTGAAGCCGAACTTGATATTCTTCAGGTAGAAAAACGCATTCGTGGCCGCGTCAAGCGCCAGATGGAAAAGAGTCAGCGCGAGTATTACCTCAACGAGCAGGTCAAGGCCATCCAGAAGGAACTCGGCGAAGGTGAAGAAGGCGCCGATATCGATGAGATGGAAAAAAAGATCAAGGCTGCCGGCATGAGCAAGGAAGCCCTGGTCAAGATCAATGCGGAGGTAAAGAAGCTCAAGCTGATGTCGCCCATGTCGGCCGAGGCCACCGTGGTGCGCAACTACATCGAAACCCTGCTGGCCCTGCCATGGAAAAAGAAGTCGCGGATCAGCAGGAATCTGTCAGCCGCAGAAAAAATTCTCGACCGGGATCACTACGGCCTCGACAAGGTCAAAGAGCGCATTGTCGAATACCTCGCCGTGCAACAGCGGGTGGAAAAGGTCAAGGCGCCAATCCTCTGCTTGGTGGGCCCGCCCGGAGTGGGCAAAACGTCACTGGGGCAGTCGATCGCCAAGGCCACCAATCGCAAGTTCATTCGCATGGCCCTGGGTGGCGTGCGCGATGAAGCCGAGATTCGCGGACACCGCCGCACCTACATCGGTTCCATGCCGGGCAAGATTCTGCAGAACATGACCAAGGTCGGTGTCAAGAATCCGCTGTTCCTGCTCGACGAAGTCGACAAGATGGGGCAGGATTTTCGTGGCGATCCCTCTTCTGCACTGCTTGAAGTACTCGACCCCGAGCAAAACCATACTTTTCAGGATCATTACATCGAGGTCGATTTCGACTTGTCCGATGTCATGTTCGTCGCGACGGCCAACACCCTGAACATCCCGGCCGCGCTGCTCGATCGTCTGGAGGTGATTCGCCTCTCCGGCTATACCGAGGACGAAAAGGTCAACATCGGCCTGCGTTATCTGGTGCCGAAGCAGCAAAAGAATAACGGCATCAAGCGCGACGAACTCACCATCACCGAGGATGCCTTGCGCGACATCGTGCGCTACTACTCACGAGAGGCCGGCGTGCGTGCGTTGGAGCGCGAGATTTCGAAGATTTGCCGCAAGGTGGTGAAGTCGCTCGTGATGAAGGCGCGCAAGAACAAGATCGTGGTCAATGCCAAGAATCTCAACAAGTTCCTGGGCGTGCGCCGTTACAGCTTTGGCATGGCGGAAAAAGAAAATCAGGTCGGCCAGGTGACTGGTCTGGCTTGGACCGAAGTTGGCGGCGAATTGCTGACCATCGAAGCCGTTGCCTTGCCCGGCAAGGGCAAGACCATGACGACCGGCAAACTGGGCGAGGTCATGCAGGAGTCGATTCAGGCCGCGCTGTCGGTTGTGCGCAAGCGCAGCCAGTCGCTCGGTATTGCCGACGACTTCTACCAGAAGAACGATATCCACATTCACCTGCCCGAAGGGGCGACGCCAAAGGACGGCCCCAGCGCGGGTATCGCCATATGTACCGCACTGGTCTCGGTCCTGACCGGTATTCCGGTGCGCGCCGATGTGGCCATGACGGGAGAGATTACCTTGCGTGGCGAAGTGTTACCGATTGGCGGGCTTAAGGAAAAGCTGCTGGCGGCTGTGCGCGGTGGTATCGGTCTGGCACTGATTCCGGAAGAGAATGTCAAGGATCTGGCCGAGATTCCTGACACCATCAAGAACCGGATCGAGATTCTGCCCGTGCGGTGGATTGACAAGGTGCTGGAACTCGCCCTCGAGCGTTTGCCAGAACCTCTTCCCGAGAAAGCCCCCGTCCCTGCGGTCGCGGTAGTTGCCGGCGACGTTGCGGTGACAGGGGTAGTGACCCACTGAACGCCTTCGAACTGATAGAATTACGGCCGGCCGCCCGATGTGGGCAGTAGCCGTTCAGCGGGTGCTTAGCTCAGTTGGTAGAGCGTCTGCCTTACACGCAGAATGTCGGCGGTTCGACCCCGTCAGCACCCACCACCGAACAAAGGCGAACAGCGGTTCGCCTTTGTTACATCTAAGGTTTTCAGCGCATGTTCGATTATGTCCGCAACAACCCGAAAATCGTTCAGGGTTTTCTAGCCATGATCACGCTCCCTTTTGCTTTCTGGGGCGTTGATTCATACGTTCGCAATGCCGATGTCGGCGCCAGTGTCGCCACGGTCGGTGGAAGCAGGATCACTCAGCAGGAATTACAGTCGGCCTTGCGCGAGCAACAAGACCGGATAGCTCGTCAGTCGGGTGGGAAAGTTGATCCGGCGCTGTTCGATACGCCGCAAATGCGTCGTAGTGTGCTTAATTCACTGGTTACGCAACACCTGTTGGTCGAGCAGACGCATAAAGCCAAGCTTGTCGTGGGCAACGATCAACTGGCTCAGTTCATTGCTGGAGTTCCCTCGCTTCAGGAAAACGGCAAGTTTTCCAGGGAGCGCTATGAGGCATTGGTTGCGGGGCAGGGCATCAGCAAGGAGATGTTCGAAGCGCGCGTGCGGCAGGATATGGCCACGCAGCAACTGATGATGCCGGTTACGGACGCTGGAATCACGGGTCAGGTCGCAGCCAGCCGCTGGCTGGCAACCCAGTTGGAGCAACGTGACTTCGAGGAAGTGCGATTTGTGCCTGAGACCTATGTCGCACAGGTAAAACTCGCTGCCGATGCGGTACAGCAGTTCTACGAAACCAACCGCAAGCAGTTTGAATCGTCGGAGCAAGTGCGTGCCGAGTTCTTGGTGTTGAGCCGCGATGCGCTGGCGGCGCAGGTTGTCATCGGTGACGAGGAAATCAAGGCCGCCTATCAGTCGCGTGCAGATCGCTACAAGGAAGGTGAGACGCGACGTGCCAGTCATATCCTGATTCGCGCCGCCAAGGACGCCTCGGACGCAGAGGTCAAGGCGGCCAAGGCGAAGGCTGACGAGCTATTGGCTCAGGTAAAGAAGGTTCCCGGCGATTTTGCCAAGATTGCGAAGCAGAATTCACAGGATCCCGGGTCGGCCGAGAAGGGCGGAGATCTCGACTGGTTTGGCCGCGGCGGGATGGTGAAAGAATTTGAAGGCTCGGCTTTTTCATTGAAGGAAGGGCAGATTTCAGAGGTCGTCCGTTCAGATTTCGGCTTCCATATCATTCGCCTGACGGGTGTGCGGACTGAGCATGTCAAGCCGTTTGAAGAGGTCAAGGCAGAGATCCAGGGTGAACTCAAGCGCGAAGCGGGAATGAAGAAGTACGCGGAAGCGGTAGAAGCGTTTGGCAACATGGTCTATGAACAGGCTGACAGTCTGAAACCTGCCGCCGAAAAATGGAAACTTGAGCCGCGTCAGACGCAGTGGCTTGTCAAGGGCGGCAAGTTGGCCGCGCCTTTCGACAACCCAAAACTGGCTGCGGCTTTGTTCAGCGATGATGGGTTAAAAAACAAGCGCAATACCGAGGCCGTTGAAGTCTCACCGGGTACTCTGGTGTCGGCGCGGGTTCTTGAA
>Ga0194060_10001743_pt1 | contig 15579 bp, 10 predicted proteins | sample SepL225m_MetaG_FD_163427 | JGI IMG/M metagenome (GOLD analysis project Ga0194060, IMG submission 163427) | Anoxic zone freshwater microbial communities from boreal shield lake in IISD Experimental Lakes Area, Ontario, Canada - Sep2016-L222-5m | ecosystem: Environmental > Aquatic > Freshwater >...
TCTCAGCAGGGGGGGGGAGGCTGGGGGGCTGATCGGGCGCGACAACGGGTTGTGCCTGGATCGGGTCAGGGTCATCAATAGAGAGAGCGAGGAGATCCTCGATCTCAAATTCGCGCCAGCCCTCGTTGGCGGGCGGGGGCGCAATGGGCTTGGCGGCGACGACCATGCGCGGCGGCGGCGGCGGCGGGATCACCTCGCGGAGCGCCTCAATAACCAGCGCCCCCACAGCGGGCAGCGTGCGGATCACGCCGCCCTCAGGGCGGTAGAGCTCCACCACGAACTGCGCACAGTCGATGCCTGCCAGCCCATCGCCTTTGTCCGGTACACCCTCGCGCTCACCCAGCACAACCTCCAGGGCGCGGCGGAGCGGGTTGATCACACGCGGCGGCAGAGTGAATGTCGTGAGCCACGCCCGAAGCTGTCGCGCCTTCTGTAGATCATCTTCGATCTTGTCCATGTCCATATCCTTAACTTCTATCGATTCCCAACGGCTACATTAACATATTTTAAACCTCAAGCATATCCCCCACGATACCATATTTCGTCGTTTTCAGGAAATGAAAATTTTACCGTTAGGCATGTTTCAAAATGGGCACATTCAGCTTTACAGTCTTGCGATGAGGCGATGAGGCGATGAGGCGATGAGGCGATACGGAGCGCCTCACCGCGTCATCGTTTCGTCGCTGAATTGTCACGCTGGTTTGAACCATGCCTTAGACAAGGTTTCAGGTACCAGGTTTCAGCTTTACAGTGTGGCGATGAGGCGAGGATGCGACGAGGCGATGCTATCGCATCCTCGCCTCATCGCGTCCCCGCCACACGGTAAAGCTGTTCTGAACCATGTCTTAGGAAGCAACCTCTTTAATTGGGCGCAGAATTAACTGCCACCCTGTCGCCTGGTGAAATGCCACCTGTACCGCCTCGATTGCTGCCGCATCAAGGTCGCCGCCATACCGAACCTCAACCACCTCTCGCTGTACGTATATCGACGAGGGCATCACCAGCTTTGTCTCATCAGGAACCACCGTTCGTAGCTCCGACTCCAGCGCCGCGTGCTGGGCGTGAGGGCGCAGGCGTACCGCCCACCCTGTGCGCCGCACAACCTCTTCGATCTGCGCGGCATAGCGATGGATGTCGACATGCGGCAGCGGGAATCGCACGATAAGGAATCCGTTGGTGGGGTCAGGATCGATCTTCAGGGCAATTCCAGTCAGTACCTCTTCGGCAATAGTCAATGCGACCGTCCGCTCACAGCGATCCGCCACCGCTGTCCCAACGACAAACTGAAGCTTGCGCTTGATTGACTCTGACTTCGTTGGTGATACCACGGGCGAAATCGTAGGCGGAGCGGTAGGAACCAGGACAGCCTGAAATCCCGTGCGTTCCTCAATCGCCGTCAGCGCAGACTGGAGCGCATCGTCCGCTGGTTCGCCATAGCAGACCACCTTCACGCGGCGCTCTAATGGGATTACGGTGGGGACACCCTTGATCGTCACGAGCGGTCGCAGGTGAAGCTGGACAATGTTGAGCAGCGCGGTATGATCCGTCTCCCCGCCGATCTCCACGTCTACAGGCAACTCTGCGCGCAGCGCCGCAAGCTGGGGGCCATAACGCGCCTCCGCAGTCAGCGGAAAGCGAAAGCGCAGTGTGATGTTCCCTGTATCTGGATCGATGCTGCGCCGATACAAGTCTTTCGCTCCGCGTAGATACCAGTCAATGCGCTGCTGGATGGCATGCATATCCGGCCGTGGCTGGGTAGACCGATCCTCAAGGGCGTCCTCCCAGCGAGCCGCCAGCCGCACCGACCAGCGGGCGTCCTGAAGCGGGTGTGTGGCAGGCACGAGGGTAAACACGCGGGGGTTCGCCACGATCAGCCGGGCAACATGCAGCCGCCACGAAAGGTCATCTACCGTATGTCCAACCGCCGCCACGAGCGTGTCGAGGTCGTAGGATTGCGCGGGATTCATCGCCGATGCGACTGCGCGGGCGGAGACATGACTGCGGTAGGTGTTGCTCTGGAGCATCCAGTCGTCGATGACCCGCTGCTGTGCATCGCTGGTCGAAGAGGAGGGAATATCCCAGTGACCAACCCACACCACCACATCGCGGATGCCCACGAGTTGGTTGGCGGGCTGACGGCTTGGCCCAATGCCCGTAATGATCCCCGCCGCCACGCGCTGACAGAACCAGGGCACAATCGCCGCGCCGTTGATCCGTGCAAGAATGAGGCTGCCATCTTCAATGCGTGGGGTATCCACCGGCGCGTTCTGCCGCAGGGTGGCGGGCGGCATCAGGCGGTAAAACCCTTCGAGTGCAATCATCGGATGGAAGTGCTGCGGGCCAGCGCGCAGCACATCTACCACGGCCTGGATCTCCTCGGGCGTACCCTCGACCCCATACCAGCGCCGCGCTACCTCACGGGTCTCGATTACCACTGGCTCGACCGGGCGACCTTCCTCTTCCCAGAGGGCCAGGGCCAAGGTATCCGCACTATCAGGGGCCGCCTGGCGCGTTCGCTGCGACCGGGCGGGCTGGACGTGGGCGGCAGTTCCTGTGCGTGTGGCCCGTCTGGTCGTCGGCACATGCAACACGTCTCCGGTTGGTGGGAGTACCACCGACATACCACTGGCGCGTAATCCCTCGGCCAAGCTGCTACGTGCGCCCCCATCACCGTGAACCAATGCAACCATGCGCGGGCGGATCTGCTGAGCGAACCCGATCAGTTCGGCTTGATCCGCGTGGCCGGAGAGGTAGTAGGTTGTCACCTTGGCGGCCACCGTAACGGTCTGTTCGCCCAGGACAACAGAGTTTTGCAGACCAGCGGCGACCTGCTGGAGCGCCCGACCCGGAGCTTCCTCGTCCTGATAGCCGGTGAGCGCCACCGTCGCCTCAGGCCGTGGGAGCAGGCGCTCAGCGTACCAGCGGCTCGGCCCGCCGGTCAGCATCCCCGAGCTGGCGATAATACAGCTAGGCTGACCCTGGAGGATGCCCTTGCGCAGCGCGGGTTCGACCATGTGGATCGTGTCAGTAAAGAACACCGGCTGGCCGCGCACAATCCGCTGGCGCACCGCCGGGCTGAGGAAGGTCGGGATCGTGCTGTAAGCCGCACACACGCGGCGCACCAGGCCGTCTACCCACACGGTGAAGTGTGGGATCTCCCGTCGCCGCTGGGCCTCCTGGAGAATGAGGATCACCTCTTGGGCGCGGCCCAGGGCGAAGGCCGGAATGAGGACGTGGCCGCCGCGCTGGATAGCCGCCGCCACCTCGGCCACCAGGCGCTGCTCCTCCAACCTGCGGTGCGCGTGTTCGCGCCCGCCGTAGGTTGACTCTAAGATCAGGATGTCGGGTTCGCTAACGAGGGGTACCTGTGCGCCCTGGATGGTACGCTGCGGAGCCACGCTAATATCGCCGGAGATGACCACTCGCCCCTCGGGATGCTCAAGGCCCACGCTCACGGCCCCGGCGATGTGGCCCGCCAGCCGCAGTGAGATCAGCAAGCCCGGGATCTCGGGGATCGGGAGCCGATCATCGACCGGCAGGGGCAGCAGGTGGCGCAGCATCTGCTCGACCGCCTCGCCGTCGTACAGGGGCAGTTCCAACTCCTCTGCGGCACGCTTCTCCATCACCGCGATGGCATCAGCCAGCATGATCGTCATGAGCCGGATGCTGGCCGATGTGGTATAGATCGGCGCACTCGGGAACATACGGTGCAGAACTGGCAGCGCACCGATATGGTCGGCGTGAGCGTGGGTGACGACAATCGCCGCAACCTGCTTCCCCTCCAAGAGCGAAAAATCCGGGAGCCGCTCCTCGGCGACACCGCTCATACGAACGCCCGCGTCTACGATCAGCCACGCATCACCGAAGCGTAGAGCAACGCAGCTCGCGCCAACTTCTGATGCCCCGCCGAGAAAGACAATATCAAATGCCATAGGTGTCCTGCACAATAAGAGATGATTAATGCCATATCAACCACCATAGACAAGGTTTCAGATTGCAGATTTGCCGCAACAGGACGCGCCGCATGTGCACAAACTGTCACGTATCTGTGAACCTTGTCATACCGCAGAAACAAGCCAGTGAGGCTGAACAAAACGAAGCGCCAGGCAGGGCATGTGCAAAGTCGTGTGGTCGCCGGGCAGCCCTCACCCCCCAGCCCCCTCTCCCTGAACGGGAGAGGGGGAGCCGAGCGCATCCTGATGAAGAATCTCCCCTCTCCCCGTGAGGGAGAGGGGCCGGGGGTGAGGGGGCCGGAGTTGACTTTGCTCATGCCCTGAAGCGCCAGGGCCATCTATTGCGCAGAGTACCGCCCTGCGCTATACTCGGGGGTATTGATCGCCCATCACAAGCCAGTACATATGTGTGGCATCCGACAACTCCCCTCCTCTCCCACTATTATAATTCAGGAGTCATGCATGGAACGGGTTCGCGCACATGTCTTCATTTCAGGTCGGGTTCAGGGAGTGAATTTTCGTGCCTATATGCGTGATCGGGCACGTGAGGCCGGAGTTGAGGGCTGGGTGCGGAATCTGAGCGATAGTCGGGTTGAGGCGATCTTTGAGGGCACACGCCCCGCAGTGCAGCGACTGGTAAGCTGGTGCTACAGTGGTCCCGTTCATGCCGAGGTGGCAAAGGTGGAACTAGCATGGGAAGATCCTACCGGAAAAGAGAGCAGTTTCGCGATTATCTGGTAGCACCCTTGCGCGGCTGCACATGCATGGAGAACACCCCCTCGCAACCCTATCCGCCACCCCAACCGTCTAAAAAGTACCGTCGCCAATGTGAAAGGACGCGCTGATGCAACAGTCTCGCTGGAAGCTTATCACCAGCGCGTTTATCAGTTTCGTGATCCTGGCCCTCGCCTTCCTCAACCGGGTCTGGATCATTGAGGCGTTCGGCCTCCTCCGTGAGGCGCGGCCGATCTGGCTGATCGTTGCCTTTGCGCTGATCGGGCTGAGCTACCTCGTAAGCTCCCAGGTCTTCAATGTCGTCCTACGCTCACTTGGCTATAAAATAAGCCTCATGCGGCTGTGGGCCACGGCCCTGGTGGCAATTGTCGTCAGTCAGTCGGTGCCGGCTGGCGGCGTGGGTAGCTACGCCTTCCTGATGAGCAACTTCACCCGCCGTGGCATCTCGTCGGGCGAGGCGGCTCTGATCGCCTCGCTCGAAACCCTGAGCTACGCGGTCTCGATGCTGCTAATCTTCACCTTCAGCCTGTTCTACCTAGCCAGTCGCGGGCTGAACACCGGCGAGTCCAGCTATGTGGCCGCAATCGTCGGCGTCGCCCTGATCAGCACAGTGGCCTTCGCACTCACCCGCCACGAGTCTACGCTGCGCAGATGGCTGCTCGGTCTGAAAAATGGCCTGTCCCGCGTGCTCGGTCGGCAATGGGGCGACAACTGGGTGAACGTGATTGTCACCGACCTGACTCGGGGCCGCACGCTCCTCTCTAGCCGTCGCCGCGACGTGGCTCTGCTGGTGTTCATCCAGATCACCGCCCTGAGCGGTCATAGCCTGGCGATGCTGTTGGTACTCCATAGCCTGAATGTCAGCACCACCTTCGGGGCAGTGATGGCCGCTTTCGGTATTGCCCTGATCACGTCCACCTTCAATGTGCTTCCCGGCGGCGGCGGCACCGTCGAGGCCGCCTTGGTGGCAATTCTCAGCCAACTTGGTGTTGGCCCGGCGGCCGTGCCAGCGGCGATCATCTTTCGCCTCTTCAACTTCTGGCTGGCGGCACCGATTGCTGCCGCCGCCTACCACTGGCTCATGCACGAGCAGGTGACGCCCCTCGTCTCGTGCTACCGGGTCGGCGAGGCCACCGCGCCACGCGCTGAGTAGGGGCGCAGTCGCTACACGGCGGCTGCGCCCTGATCTCCGTCCGGGCCGCCACGGCGAAACCAGTTCTGCCACTCGCGGTGTTCCCAGACGACCAAGAGCTGAGCGGCGTTGAAGATTGACGAGTACGTGCCGCTGATCAGGCCGATCAGCAAGATGGCGATAAAGTTGCGGATGCTCTGACCACCGAAGAGCAGCAGCGCCGTGAGGGTGAACAGCGTTGTCATCTGCGTGTTAATCGAGCGCGGCAGAGTCTGCACAACGCTGTGGTTGACGATATTATCGAAGATTTCCCCAGAGCGCCGATTGATCAGATTCTCGCGGATGCGGTCGAAGACCACAATGGTATCGTGAACCGAGAAGCTGAGGATCGTGAGCAGGGCCGTCAGGAAGAGCGCGTCAACCTCAAGCCCAAAGAAGGTGCCGAGGATCGCGGCGACGCCGAGAACCAACAGCACGTCGTGGAGCATCGCCACGAGCGCACACACGCCGTAGCGTAGCGGATGCGGAGCTTGGCGGAAGGCCCACGTCAGATAGAGCAGAATAAACAGCGAGGCCCCCAACACCGCAATAACCGCGCTGCGCGTACTCTCCTGGCTCACCGTCGGGCCGACAGTCTCAAACTGTTCGCGGGTCACGTCCCCAAAGGTCGCCTTCAAGCCATTGAGAACCGCATTAATCTGGCTGTTCGGGTCATTCGGGTTGAGTGCCACCGTGCGTACCAGTACCACACCCGTGGGAGCGCCCTGTATATCCTTGGAAATCTGTACCTGAGCGCCCTCAAAGCCATTCTTGGCAAAGACATCGCTGACCGCGCTGGTGGTTACATCAGCAGTACCTTTACCAGAAAAGCGCAATTCCCACATCGATCCGCCGCTAAAATCGATACTCGGGCGCAAGCCAATCGCGAAACTACCCGTCGTGATCAGCGGGTGCAGCAAGAGAAAGTAGAGTCCCGGCAGAATAATCAGCAGTGATATGCTGAACCACCAATAGCGACGGCGGACGAGATATTCCATGGCGGTGTCCTGTATCCAGTCTTCGGTAAGTTACATCGCCTCGGCGGGAGTGGTGGGCTCGGCTGATGGCGTGTTGCGCCGGTCGATCCCAAAGAGCCAAGCGTACTGCTCGCTAAACATCGGCGCGGCGAGACGCAGGAAGGTGCGAGTGACGACGATGGCGGTGAACAGGCTAACCACGATGCCTAGGAAGAGGGTGATCGCAAAACCCTTGATGATGCTCACGCCGAAACTGTTACCGAACAGGAACAGCACAATGCTCGTGATGATCGTCGAGACGTTCGAGTCGCGGATGGCCGGCCAGGACTCCTCAAACCCGAGTTCAAGGGCAGTCCGAATATCGCGACCCCGGCGGTACTCCTCGCGCAGACGGGCGAAGATCAGCACGTTGGCGTCTACCGCTAGGCCAATCGAAAGGATAAATCCGGCAATGCCCGGCAGTGTCAGCGTGATCGGGATCAGTCGATAGATCGCAAAACTGATCGCCGTGTAGATCATCAGGGCCAGAGCGGCAAGGAATCCGGGCAGCCGGTAGAACAGGATCATAAACAGGGCGACCACCACCAGACCAGCGATACCCGCCACAATACTGGTGTTCACCGAAACCTGACCCAGCGTCGCCGTAACCAAGCGACTCTTCTCCACTACCAGCGGGATGGGCAACGCGCCGTACTTCAGTTCGTTGAGGATACGGTCGCGGTCGGCAGGGGTATTCGTCTCAATCACGCCAGAGCCATTGGGCAGGGCCGCGTTGATCACCGGGCAACTCACGACCTGACTGTCAAGGACAATACACATCGGCTTACCGACGCTGGCCGCCGTGAACTTCTCAAGGCCAAGCGCCGAGTTGCCCTTAAACGCGAAGGCGACGGCCGGGCGACTGCCCAGGGTGCCGCCCTGCGAGAAGGCGGGCTGCACCGCGCCCGTGTCGAGATCTTTACCGTCGGTGATGCTCTGGTAGATCGGACCAGTGGGAACAGTGTTCGTCAGCGTGGCCGTGCCAGAGACCGGGTTTGTATTCGTCAGCTTGGTCGGGTTCGGGTCGCCCGTCGTGCGAACCACCGTCCCCGTGGGAATGTACTGGCCCTGGGGATCGATAAACTCCAGGCGACCGGTGCCGCGCAGCGTTTCAACCGCCTGATCAGGGTTTTCTACACCCGGCAGTTCAACGATGATGCGGTCATTGCCCGCCACCTGCACCACCGTCTCGCCAACGCCGAGGCCATTGACTCGGCGCTCAATCACGCCCGCCGCCGTCTGCACCTCGTCCTTTGTCGCAGTGGTATTCGTCGTCCGCAGCAGCACCTGGATGCCGCCCTGGAGGTCAAGGCCGAGGCGGAAGCGCACATCGCGCCCGAGGAAGTTCTGGCTAGGGGAGAAATTGATGAAGAGTACCACCCCAGCGACAATCACGATCAGCAACAGGGAGTAGAGATCTCGGCTACGCACAATAAACCACCCGATTCCGTTGTGAGCTGATTGCAAACCGCGTCATTATAGACGTGGCTAGGACGAGTGTCAATTACTTCCCGAGCCCACGCAGGGCGGCATCAATCGTACTCGTCAGCTTACTGACATCCACTTGCTTGCCGTTTACGTCGAAGGTCGGCGTGGACTGCACCCCAGCGGCTACCGCCGTCTGCGCCGAGGCATCGATCAGCGCACGGTTCGCCCCGCTGCTCAGGCAGCTATCGAAGGTAGTGCGGTTCAGGCCAAGCTGACCGGCGTAGCTGCTGAAAATGCTCGCGGGCGAATTTAGGCTGGCCCACGTATTCTGGTTGATGAACAGCATGTCGTGCATCTGCCAGTACTTCGCCTGATCCTGATCGCCGGCACAGCGGGCAGCTTCTGCCGATGTCTGCGCGTTTGAGTGGATCGTCGTCAGCGGCATCTCGTGGTAGATAAACTGCACCTTACCCGTATTCACATAGTCACGGTCGATAATCCGGGCCAGGCCCGTGTCGTAGACGGCACATGAGGGGCACTGAAAGTCGCCGTACTCGGTTACCTTCACCAGAGCCTGAGGACTACCTTTATAGTAGTGACCGTCTGCGGTGCGACCAATCGGCGCAGTGAGCGAGGTCACGTTACTCTCGCTAGGTTTGCTCGTGATCGCAAATACGCCCACAAATCCGAGGACAAGGATAAGCACTCCGCCAATCGCCATGTAGAAAGTTGTTAGCTTACGACGATTGTTGCGCGCAACCTTCCGGCCGCGCTGGCCCTGTACACTCATGGGTCGCTCCTGAGGTTCCAAATCTGAATAGTAGCTTGGTAGACGCAGATGGGGAAGCGCGTATCATAGGCATTATAGCGGGGCACGGGGCGGGGGTCAAACTCTGTTTGCGCACAAGATCGGCGGCGTCATTCTTTTGTCCATTGTATGCACAACTTGTGATTTTAGAATACCGGCGTGATAATAGAGAGACGGCGACTTTCGCAAAAAAGAAGCTGTTTTACTAATAAAACTCTTGGACATATAAGGTACCCTGTTGTATAATCGTCAAAGATTGCACGTCCCTTCTCGCATACGGTAACGTGTTACTCAGGTTTCACAGCCTGGTTTTGGGCTGTACGCGAGGGAAGATGTGCAGCGATTTCCCTCTATGACAAGGTTTCAGGTGTCAGGTTTCAGCTTTACAGTGAGGCGATGAGGCGAGGATGCGACGAGGCGATGCTATCGCATCCTCGCGTCCTCGCGTCTCCGCCACACGGTAAAGCTGTTCTGAACCATGTCTATGGTTGTTACTATAACATGCCGTTACAGATGGACGAGCCGCCCCGCTCACCAAGGATGTCCAGGGAGGTCCTGATGACCAGTGCCGGTACAACCCCAGACGTCGCACCCCGACGACCTGATGCTACCGCAGCAGGTAGTTCGTTGGTCGAGCTAACCCCAGCCTCGATCAGTACGCCGCTGCGCCCCGTTGACTCGATCCGCCCGCTCAAGATCCTTCTGATTACCCCGAAGGGTAAGAAAGAGGAAGATACCAGCCAGAAGGCACTCTTCTCAATGGCGGTGGGCGTGCTCGTGAGTATTACCCCACGACAGCATCAGATCGAGCTTAGTGACGAGCTCTTCGGCGACGTGATCCGCTACGATGGCGACTATGACCTCGTCGGTATCACCACACGGTCGCTGAATGTGAACCGGGCCTACGAGATCGCCGATAGCTTCCGCGCCCGTGGCACCCCCGTCGTCCTCGGCGGTGTCCACGTCTCGTTCAACTACGAGGAGGCTCTCGCCCACGGCGATTGTGTGGTCAGCGGCGAAGCTGAGAACCTCTGGGCGACACTGCTCCAGGATCTGGCCGATGGCAAGCTCCAGCGCCGCTATGAGTCCGCCAATTTCCCGCCGGTCAACGATGTGCCGATGGTCGATTACGAGCGCATCTTCCTCTCCAGCAAGCGCGGCAAGGTTGACTCGCGCAAGTCGATCCCGATCTATATCACTCGCGGCTGTCCCTTCACCTGCTCGTTCTGTGTCACCCCGAACTTCACCGGTCGGCTTTACCGTATGCAGACCCCCGAGGCCATCCGCGAGCAGATCGCCACGGCCAAACGGGTCTGGTTCCGCGAGACGCGCTACGGCAAGAAGCCCTGGTTTATGTTCACCGACGAGAACCTGGGCGTGAACAAGCAGCGTATGTGGGATGTGATGGAGGTTCTGTCCGAGTGTAACATCCGCTTTAGCAGCTTCATTAGCCTGAAGTTTCTCGATGATCCGAAGACGGTCGAGTTGCTGGTGAAGGCGGGATGCGCAATGGCGCTGGTTGGCTTTGAGTCGATCAACCAGGAGACGCTCAAGGCATATAACAAGGGCCGGATCAATACGGCGGCTGACTACGCACGGATCATCGCCGACTGCCGCAAGGCTGGTCTGCCAATCCAGTGCAACTTCCTCGTAAACCCGGCCATCGACACCTACGAGGACATGGCCGCCACAATGAAATTTGTGGTCGAGAACGCCCTGGTCATGCCGATCTCCTCCATCCTCACGCCCTACCCCGGCACGCAGCTTTACATCGACTATAAAGCCCAGGGGTTGGTGGTCGATGAGGACTGGGATAAGTACACGGCTCATAATCTGGTGGTGCGCTGCGACCGCTATAACCCCTACGACTACCAGATCAAGTACATGGAGCACTTTCTCGGCATGTTCACGTGGCGGGCAAACGTCCGCCGCGTGCGTATGAACAACAATAAGCTGATCACGACGGTGACCAGCCTGGCCTTCCGGCGCAATCTGCAAGATCAGCTCGAAAATTGCAAGCACGGCCCGCGCCGCCCGCTGGCTCAGGACAACCTGCCCCCACCGCCGATTGCGGTTGCAAGCGAGTCTGTTGAAACGGCCTAAGAGCCTGGTACACTAGTGGAAGAGGTTCTGCATGAGCATGGTTATTGCGCCAGATGCGGTTGAACTGACGCGCAAGCCCTTCGTCGCTCCTACCAAGCGCAAGAAGTGGCTGATCATTCAGCCGAAGAGCAATACTCCCCTGATGGTCGATTCCGGCAAGGTGAGTATGCCGCTCAACCTGATGATGGTCGCCACGATGGCGAATACCCATTTCGATATTGACTTCCTTGATGAGCGCATCGGCGATGAGGTTCCTCAGGATTTCTCCGAGTACGATGTGATCGCGATGACCTCGCGCACCCTCAACGCGAAGCGGGCCTACGCGATTGGTGATCGGGCGCTCGCCCAGGGTAAGAAGGTTATCCTCGGCGGTGTCCACCCCACCATGCAGTCCGAGGAGGCGATCCTGCACTCCAGTGCAATCGTCTTTGGTGAGATTGAGTCGATCTATGATCAGTTGACCCAGGATATTTATGAGAATACCCTGCGGCCATTGTACAAGCCGGCCCCGGAGACGGGCTGGAAGCCGCTGACGGAGATGCCGCGCCCTGACTTTCGCTTCATTCGCGGATCAAAGCACGCGAAGAATTACTCGCAGCGTCTGCCGCTCCTCGCCACCAAGGGTTGCCCGGTCGGCTGTAACTTCTGCTGCACCCCGCGTATCTATGGCAAGACCTTCCGCACCCGCGATACGGATCACATGATCGCTGAGATTAAGGCGCACCAGAATCACGCTGGTAAGGCGGATCTGCGCTTCTCGTTCATGGATGACAACATCTGTTTCAAGCCGACCTACGCCAATGATCTCTTCAACGCGATGGTGGGCCTGGGCGCGAAGTGGAACGCCAACATCTCGATGAACTTCCTGGAAAAGAGTGAGTTTGTCGAACTGGCGGCAACCGCTGGCTGCGAGATGTTCAATGTCGGCTTTGAGTCGGTTTCGCCCGAGACGATTAAGTATGTCCACAAGGGTTCAAACCGGGTGGGGAACTACGAAGAGGTGGTTGCCAATGTCCACAAGCAGGGCATCGCCATCCAGGGCTACTTCATCTTCGGATTCGACACCGATACCAACAGCAGCTTCCAGCACACCTTCGACTTTATTATGAAGAACCGGATCGAGTTCCCGGTCTTCACCATCGCCACTCCCTTCCCCGGTACGCCCTGGTTCGAAGAGATTAAGCCACGGATTACGCACTTCGACTGGGATAAGTACGACACCTTCCACTACATGTATGAGCCGGCGAAGATCGAGCGCGAGCAGTTCCTCAAGAACTTTATTAAGGTGCAGCGCGCCGTCTACTCGTGGCCGGGGATCTATAAGCGGATGGCAGGCCGGAAGTTCGACTGGGTCTGGATGGTCAATATCGCGATGCACTACTTCACGCAGCGGCTCACGCCTGATATGCTGATGTGAGAATAGCCGATAGCCGATAGCCGATAGCCGATAGCCGATGGCCGATGGCCGATGGCCGATGGCCGATAGCCGGTAGCCGGTAGCCGATAGCCGGTAGCCGGGCATCAGAGGCTATACTGAGGCACTGAATCATGAAGCGGGGTGGAGGGCATTGCCCACCATCCCGCTTCATGATTCAGTGCCTCAGACATTCATGCGCGATTCGCACACAACACCCGATGAAAATAGCCGCTGATGCCTAGCTATCGGCTATCGGCTATTACTACAGTTGTAGTTTGAATCACCCCCCCTAGCCCCCCGCAAGCGGGGGGGAACAATGCATTGGTTCCCCCCCGCTTGCGGGGGGGGCTAGGGGGGGTGATCGGCGGGAGCCTTTCTGTGAAGATATTTACAACTGTAGTACTATCGGCTATCGGCTATTTTCACGTTAGTGCCTCAGTGATACCTACTTCCAGCCGCCGATCACATCAAAGATCTCGCGGTCGTTCATCGGGGTGGGAATGCTCAGTTCAGGGTCGCCCAAGATCAGGTCGGCCATATCCAAGAAAGGCTGGAGGCACTTCTCTTTATCCGGCCCCTCCATCTCGAACATGGTCTTGCCAGCCAAGCGCGAGCGGCGGATCAGATCGTGGTAGGGCACCTTACCAATAATCTTCGTGCCGACCGTCTCGGCGAATTGCTCCAGTAAGCTGATGCCGCCACCATTCACATAGTCCACGCGGTTGGCGATCACACCGGCCATCTTCACCTTGTGACGCTGGCTCTTCTGGGCGATGGCCAGACAGAGCCGGTTGGCCGCGAAGATGCTGTCGAAGTCGTTGGTTGCGATGATGATGCCGTAGTCGGCGTAGTTCAGGGGGGCCGAAAAACCGCCGCAGACCACGTCGCCCAGCACGTCGAAGAGGATCACGTCGTACTTGTGGTAGAGCCCGAACTCCTTGAGCAGCTTGACCGTCTCACCCACCACGTAGCCGCCGCAGCCGCTGCCGGCCGGCGGGCCACCGGCTTCAAGCGTATCCACACCGGCGAAGCCCGTGCGCAGCACGTCTTCCTTGGTCACGTCCTCAATATGAAAATCAACCGCATCAAGGACATCGATCACCGTAGGCTGGAGCATCCCGGTAAGCGGGAAGGTACTGTCGTGCTTGGGATCACAGCCAATCTGGAGGACTTTCGCGCCCTTCATGGCCATTGCTGCTGACAGGTTTGCCGATGTGGTGGACTTGCCGATACCACCTTTGCCATACACTGCGATAACCAGAGACATAAGTTCTCTCCTTGGCAACGAACGAAGAACAAAGGACGGTGAGCCGAGCGTATCAGACCGCAGTGTTGGTCATTGGTCGTTGGCCGTTATTCAACGGCCGCCCAAACTCTTCCTCATAGACCTGGGCGTACTGAGCGAGGGCGCGGTAGACGTGGCCGGGCACAATCCGCTGCTCCATGCGGCTGTGCTCATCACGGACATACTGGAGGTTACGCAGCAGCTTCATCTCAATGACCGAGCGAGCAAATTCCATGCCACGCGGGCCACGGTTGCGCTGCATCCAGGCGATCAATCTGCGGATGGGAAATGGCGGACGCCCGCGCGGGCGTTTGAGCATGCGTACATACTCGCTAATCCCGACAAGGCGGTTGCCGCGCTGGGTAAAGGTACCAAACTCAAGGAAGGGTCGGATCAGAGTGAACAGTTCCTCACCAACCTCTGTCCGCACCATCGTCCACTGCCAGCGTTCGGGGGGCGGCAGCGGCGCGGCCAGGTAGCCGATGGTGATGTCCGCCAGAGTGTTCTGGTAGTCGAAGCATGAGAGACACGCCGCCGGGAAGATCCCGCGCTCCCCGCCCAGCGCCGAAACATCGAGATCGACGTAGTTCACCTTCTCGATATGGCCGTCCTCATGGCGCATCCAGACCCGAAAATCCTGCATGAACTCATGATGGACGATAGTTTCAGGCGATTTCGAGGCGGTATTGAGGAAGCGCAGCAGATCGGGGTAGGCCACGTTGTCGGTGCATGGAATGCCGATAATATAGAGTTTCTCTAGGCCGAGCTGATCCTGAATGGCTCGCAGGGCGTGTACCTGACAGCTTGTGCCGATAAAGGCCAGGCGTCTCACGCCGCTCTCGCGCACCTGATCGAGCATGTCCAGGTTAGGCGAAAGGCAGGGCTTATTGCGGGCGCTGGCGATCACCTCCGCTGGCGTGCGGGCGAGGACCGGCAGCGGCGCGTGGTGCGTACCCGGCACCGTCGCCGTTGTGATCACCCCATCGACCACGCCGCGCTCAAGTAGCAGCGCACCGAGCTTCGTGACGATCCCGCTCCACTGGGCCTCGGGGTTCTGCTTCGCCATTCGGATGACGTGGACCGAGCGAGAGATCCCAAAAAGCAACTCGTCGCCATCGTTTCGGTTGCGCCCGTGCAGCTTCCGCTCGATCTGCTCGCTCTTATTCTCCACAAACACGCAGACCTGCGGCAACAGCGGGCGGTAGCTGCTGGAGCAAATCCCGCAGTCGCTACAGAGCTTGGGCCGACCCTTGAGCCGCTCGGCTGCGCTCAGCAGCGTGATCTCGTGGAGTGGTCTGGACGTTGCTGTCGTCATAGTGATTACGGATTTTAGATTTTAGATTTTAGATTTTAGATTGCAATCCAAAATCCAAAATCCAAAATCTAAAACCTAAAACCTAAAATGGTTACGCGCCAATGTTCTCTTTTGCAGTCAGTAGCACATCGGCAGTAATCAGCGTGATACCGCGCTCGCGGGCGTACTTCTCGACATTGCCGCGTGCCTTACCGCGCACGAAGAAGGGGATCTTCTTCAGCATCGTCTCGGCATCGGCTGACCAGGTGACAGATTGAGCGGGTGACACCGTACCAGAAGATGCCGCCTCCGCGATAGCCACACTCACAGCGACCGGTGCCCCCACCGCGTCCCCGTGTCCCCCTGTCC
>Ga0194060_10001745_pt1 | contig 15565 bp, 13 predicted proteins | sample SepL225m_MetaG_FD_163427 | JGI IMG/M metagenome (GOLD analysis project Ga0194060, IMG submission 163427) | Anoxic zone freshwater microbial communities from boreal shield lake in IISD Experimental Lakes Area, Ontario, Canada - Sep2016-L222-5m | ecosystem: Environmental > Aquatic > Freshwater >...
GTCAAAGAGGGCGAAGGCTCGCGCCCGATGGCCACCCTCATCCACCTTCATAGTCGCCACAGCATCAGCCCAGGTAGCGGCCGGAATCCCGATCGCAGAGAGCATCCTCCCGAGCCCGTCACCATCTACTTCCGGATGGAATTGCACCCCCCAGGCGCTGCCTTGCCGGAAGGCAATGACGGCACCAGCGTCACTCGCCACTACTTCCGCTTCTGGGAGCTGGCTGAGAGAGGTCGGTTCCACCATGTCCTCATGCCAGAGTGCCCAACCGCCGGCGTCGATGGAATCTTCATGCAATGTGATCTTCTTGAAGCCGGTGTTTGCGCTCTGCCTTCGAGTCACTTCTCCGCCAAGAGCAACGGCCAGTGCTTGTGCTCCGTAACAGATTCCGAAAAGTGATTCTGCTTGTGCAATTCGTTTTTGCATCAAGGCGATCTCACGGTCAGCCGATTCATGCACAAAACCGGTTGCAACAGAATTTGGAGACCCCATAGCAATCACAAGATCTGCCGAAAGTATTACTTCTTCATTCCACTCATCTTCGCGAAAGAAGCGATTGATGGAGTGTCCCCGGGCGTCAGCCCACTCTTGAAGTAGCCCCAATTCGTGCGCAACAGATTTGTGCGAGATCACCGCTATGGAAGACACAACACTCCTTTCGAAAATCTTGGTGGGGCGGGTCGGGCTCGAACCGACGACGACCGGATTATGAGTCCGGGGCTCTAACCAACTGAGCTACCGCCCCTGAGAAACCTCGCTCGAAGGGTCCTCGGAAGGAGAGTCTACGGGTTCTCCTATGTTCGGTTCACGCTGCCGGATAGGGTGAACCATGCTCAATCTCGCCCCATACGCCGCTCCCAGAGCCGCTCACTGGCACGCCCCATTTGGGTCAAGTGGCGCCGCCGATTTCCATCGCTCGCTCCCGGGTTATGCGCGGAGCGCCCTCGTGGAAGTCCCTGCGCTGGCAGAGCAGCTAGGAATTGCACACCTCTACGTGAAGGATGAATCGAGTCGTCTTGGGCTACCGGCCTTCAAGATCCTCGGGGCGTCGTGGGCGGTGGCGCGTGCTGTTGGCGAGCGAGCCGGGCTTGAGCCATCTGCACTGACTCTTCCAGCTTTGATTGCGCATATCGATAAGAGCGGTGTGAAAGCATTTATTGCAGCGACGGATGGAAACCATGGTCGCGCAGTGGCGCGGATGGCGAAGTTGCTCGGTCGTCCTGCATTCATCTTTATTCCAGATGGCGTAACGCAGGCAGCGCAGGATGCAATCAAGAGTGAAGGTGCCACTGTCATTCATGTGCCGGGTTCTTATGACGGCGCGGTAGAGAGCGCTAACACGCAAGCACTCGCACAACCAGGTGCGCTCTTGATTCAAGACACCTCGTGGGAGGGTTACGAAGATATCCCTGCATGGATTGTCGAGGGATATCAAACGCTCTGCGTGGAGATAGATGAACAACTCGGAAGTGCACCTACTGTCGTGGTTGTTCCTGTCGGTGTAGGTTCCCTTGCGGAGGGAGTGACTCGGTATTACCGAGGAGAATCCACTTTCACTCCCGCACTGCTCAGTGTGGAGCCAGAGGTCGCTGCCTGTCTTTTGGAGTCTCTGCACTCAGGTCTGCTCACCTCGGTCGAGACGTACACCTCAATCATGGCTGGACTCAATTGCGGAACGCCTTCCTCCTCGGCATGGCCCATCCTGCAACAGGGGATCACTGGCGCCGTTGCTGTATCGGAAGCGGATGCAGCTCTTGCGGTGCGGGAATTGAATGTACTCGGAGTCGATAGCGGTCCTTGTGGTGGGGCCACTCTCGCAGGCTTACGTAATGCTCTTGGGGATACGGCGTTACGTGCTGCTCTTGGCATTGATGCATCTTCCACTGTGGTACTTATCAATACTGAAGGATTCTCTGCCAACCCATTGCCTGAGGAGTCAGCATGATCGATCAAGAAGTTGTAGATCTCACTGCAGAGTTAGTGCGGATCGATTCTGTAAATAGCGATCTGGTCTCTGGCGCTCGCGGTGAATCGGCCATTGCCGACTTCATCTCGCAATGGTTTACCGCGCGAGGGTTTGAAGTTCATCGACTCGAGAAATACGCAGGTCGTCCATCGATCGTGGGTGTTGCGAAGGGGAGCGGCGGCGGACGCTCGCTGATGTTCAATGGACATACCGACACCGTCTCCCTGGGAAGTTACGAAGGTGATGGCACTTCTCCCGAGATTCGTGACGGCAAGATGTACGGCCGCGGCACCTTTGATATGAAGGGCGGTCTCGCTGCGATGATGATCGCTGCTGAGCGCGCGAAGAAGCAAGGCATTAAAGGCGATGTGATCGTGGCCTGTGTCTCGGATGAAGAGGCAGGCAGTATCGGCACCGAAGAGGTATTAGAAAAGTTCACTGCCGATGGTGGTTTGGTTGTAGAACCTTCATATTTGCAGGTCACGATGGCGCATCGCGGATTCGCCTGGTTTGAAGTGACGATTCATGGGCTGGCGGCACACGGTAGTCGCCCTGATCTTGCGATCGATGCAATCGCACACGCGGGCCATTTCTTGGTAGCGCTCGATGAGCATGCAACGGCGCTCGCATCTTCTATGGGCGATCCACTCCTCGGCCCAGGAAGTATTCACGCTTCGCTTATTAAGGGCGGCGAAGAAGCATCCAGTTACCCTGCTGCGTGTGTGATCACTATCGAACGGCGCACTATTCCGGGTGAGACAGATGAGATGCTTACCGCCGAAATGCGGCAACTACTCGATGGATTAGTAGAGCGCATTCCAGATTTCTCGTACACACTCACTCCCGGACTTTCGCGCCGACCCTTTAGTGCAAATCCTGATGCCGATATTGTGAAGAAGACTCTCACTCACGTGGAGAACGTTTTAGGTGCTCCTCCGGTCATTCGCGCAGAGCCATTCTGGACTGATGCCGCACTGATGGAAGAGGCGGGAATCCCGTCCTTACTCTTTGGTGTTGATGGCGATGGTGCGCACGCGGCCTCGGAGTGGGTCACGCTCGATTCGCTGGGGAAAGTCACCACCGCGTTAACCGCGATAGCCCTCGACTTCTGCAACTAAATATTTACTGGATCAGCAACTCTCGGCAATTGAGATTACGGGAGAGCGAGTGCGCCGATATCACTCGGCGCTACGCCACAGCAGCCACCGACGATAACCGCACCAGCTGCGCCCCACTGGTTTAGCAGTGCATCGCCGAAAGCGGAACCTTTACCACCGATCCATACATTATTTTCGGCATCCCACACATTTCCTGCGTTGGGATAAACGACAAACGGTAATTCAATTCCCGCGCTTTGCAAGAGTGGCGTGATGTACTCCGTCGCTGTGCAATTCACACCAACCGCTACGGCATCAGGATGTCCCGCCACGAGAAGAGCTGCATCTGCAAAGAACTGCCCAGCGTTTGTCCTCAATTCATTCGCACAGGAGTAAGAGACCCAAAACGGAATAGTTGCGTTGAATTCGGTGAGTAGCTCGAGGAGTACCTCAACTTCTACGGTATCTGGCATCGTTTCTAACGCGAGCAATTCTGGTCTGCTCTGAATGAGAATCTCGAGGCGGCGGGCGTGAAAATCACGAAGAACGGCTCGGGATACTCCGTAATTTCCGCGGTACTCCGATCCGTCAGCTAGCGATGCGCCGTAGGGCCCCACACTCGCTGCCACCCATACGTCCTTCGTGCCACGCGCGATTTTGGCTAGTTCGGTGGAGAGGGAGAGCGCGAGCTCGGTCTCTGCATCACTCCACCCGAGTCTCGCGCACCCAGTAAATGAGACTTGGTAGGCCGAGGTGATGAGAATCTGTGCACCCGCATCGACATATGCCTTATGAGCCTCTGCAATTTCGGTAGGTGCGGTGCGTAGTAACTCACCTGTCCAGAGAAGGCCATCAAGTATGTGTCCGCGTTCTTCTAATGCGGTGGAGAGACCGCCGTCGAGAATGCGTGGATGTTCTTTGAGCGATTGGCGCATCGCTCGCGGTGTGAGCAACATCAGGGACGCCAGATGTCAGCGCGATCCTTGGCCCAAGGTGCCAGCTCCCAGCAATCGATCTTTGCAGCGTTCTTTTGAAGCACAGCGCGATCAGCGCGAAGAAGTACTTCGGTGAGTGGAAGTTGTGCGCGACAACGTAGAAGTGCGCGGTGCTCTAGCGCCATCGATTCCGGAGTTTCATTCGCGGGGTCGAAGGTGATGTCGTTGCCGTGCTTCACATCAAACCATGGCCAGAAGTATCGGCCAGCGCGCACAATGCGCCAGGCACGCGTGAGGTATGTACCGAAACGATCAGGTGTGAAGTCGGGGACTTCCGAGATCCAGCGATCGATATCGACCGGGATGTGGGCACTAATTGCGCACGCACATGCAAACTTGTCGGTGGCTGAGAGGGCGAGCGCCAGCAGCGCAGAGATTCCTTCTCCGGATACGCAATTGAGTTTCTCAAAGGAAGCGACGGCTTGTGAAATGACATCGACCCAATCTGCAAGTGATGCACTGGAGTCGATATCGCTGGAGAGACCGTGACCGGGGAGGTCGATTCTGAGCGATCCATCCGCAGGAAGAAGTTCGAGCGCTCGACCTGGCCCGTGCAAAGTCAACGTGGTGGCATCTTTCGGACCACTCCAATGAATAAGGCCATCAAACTTTGCGTTCTTTACGGCGATGAAACCGGCGGATGAGTCTTCATTGAGTTTGGCGGGAGCGGGCGCCACGTTTTCGTGAAGCTTTCCGATCGCCCAGGCTTCAAACTCAGGAGGATTTTCGGCAAGGGAGAAACTCCACCCTTCCGGCAGTTGAGGTAGTCGACTCAGTTGGCGTGCAAGCGGGTCTGCCTTGTATGTCGCGATGTGCACGGGGGCGCACTTGGTATCGGCTGGTGGGATGTCGCTGTCGGCCTGGAGTACTGCGTTGTAGCCGAATCGATAGTTATCACCGGCGTCGAGCACTTCGGCGATGCCTGGTGCTGCTTTCGTGGGATCTTGATGTGCCACTGTCATGCGAGTCTCGGTGCGGCGATCAAACCATGGGAAGAACCATGTTTGTTCGAGCATGCGACCCCAGAGCCAGGTGAGGTGATCGCCATACACCTGTGGAAGAAAGCGAGGTAAGTAACTGCTGGCGAACATCGCCTTCTCTTCATCGCTCCAAATCGGGTAACCACCGGAGACGAGTACCGTAAATTTTCCTGGATAACGTACGTGAAGATTCATCGCGATGGCGCCGCCGGAGTGAAAGCCGTAGCAGCCGGCGCTTGTGAGTCCGATCGCATCCATGAATTCGACTACTGCATCGGCGAAGTCGGCCAACTTCGGATCTGCATTATTGAGTGGGTCCGAGTTTCCGTATCCGGGGGAATCGGGTGCGATGCAGGTGAACTCTTTGCCCCACTCCAACATCAAGCGCTCGTACTCGGCACCTGATCGCGGACTCTGATGGATCATCAACAAGGCGGGGCCACTTCCGCAGACGCGATAGTGGACTCGACGGGCACCTTTGCCGGTGTTGATGGTGATGTAATGGCGAGAGATCTTCATGGAGAGCCAATCTGCCATGAATCTTCCCCGAAGGGAATGTGATACCTATCGGAGGAAGGACTTATGTTTCTGGAACGCTGCCAAGGTGCGTTCCACATCCTGACGATTGTTATAGAAGTGTGGAGAGATCCGGATATTGCCATCGCGGCAGGAGGTGATGACCTTCTCGCCTTCGAGGGCGGCCACATGTGCGTTTTCATCGGTGGAGGCGACTGCGAGCATGGCGCCGTGGAGGTGGGCTGCCGCTGGAGTAACTACCTTGCCGCCCATAGCTTCGATGCCTGCGCGTAACTCGTTATGGAGCGGAGCTACGTACTCTGCAATGTTGTGCATGCCAATTTCCAGAACTAGTTCAAGACCCGCAGCTGCGGGGTAGAGCGATGGAATCGGTGGTGTTCCCGATTCGAAGCGACGTGCATCGGTAGCCGGATCGTAGGCGTGTATATCCATCTTGAAGATATCGCGCGCTGCGAACCATCCGGTGTTCACTGGAACAAGATGCTTGGTGGTCTCTTCGCGGGCGTAGAGGAATCCAAGGCCGGGAACGCCGATGAGGTACTTAAGCATGCCACCAACAACGAAGTCGGCTTTGAGTTCAGCGAGATCCATCGGAATGGCACCGACTGCTTGATATGAATCAACCAGAACAAGCGCACCTACGCGATGTGCGGCCTCGATGATGGGAGCAAGTTCAGTCACAGTGCCGTTGCGGAAGCAGACGTGAGTAATCGAGACGATCATCGTCTCTTCGTCGATTGCCTTCACCATAGCTTCTACGTTGACGGTGAGATCGGCGTTGGTGGGAACGTGTACAACCTTGGCTCCACGGCTCTCCTGCGCATGCCAGATCTGGCCAATGGTGGGAAATTCGTTATCCGTAGTGACGACTTTGTTGCGACCTTCGTTGAAGGTAAGTGCTGAAGCAACGGAGCTCACACCTGCGGAGGCTGATGTAGTAATAGCCATTTCGGTGGAGGGCACATTGAAGAAACGTGCAGTGAGCCCGCGTACCTTCTCTTGTGCTGCAGTCCAGTCACCCCAGGCGGAACCTTGAAGTTCAAGAGTGCTGAGGTACTCGGCGAAACTTTGCTTGACCGAATTTGCTAACGCACCTTGGGAGCACGAGTTGAGGTAAGTAACGTGCTCGAATACCGTGAATTGTGAACGGTACTTTGCGGCGAGATCGTTAGCGGCCAAGGTATGCCCTCCGTAGTTCTTCGTGTCCGGCGAGCTCTTTTGCTTCACCTTCGAGGACGATGCGCCCAGTCTGTAATACGTAACCGCGATCGGCAACCGAAAGCGCCATGTTGGCGTTCTGCTCCACGATGAGCATCGATACGCCTTGCGAGTGCAGGTTGGCAATCATTTCGAAACTCTGCTCAACAAGCTTGGGGGCCAATCCCATCGATGGCTCGTCCATGAGGATGAGTCGAGGATGTGACATAAGCGCACGTCCGACGGCCACCATCTGTTGTTCGCCGCCCGAAAGCGTGCCGGCCAATTGTGAGGAGCGCTCTTTTAATTTGGGAAAGAGGTCATAGACACGTTCGAGATCTTCTTCCGCGGCTTCTCCGCGCACATATGCGCCGATCTTGAGATTCTCCAGAACTGTCATGGGTGCAAAGAGACGTCGGTTCTCAGGAACTACTGCCATGCCTAGTTTGACGCGCGCAGGAGTGTTCTGGTGGGTGACATCTTGACCGGCAAACATGATCTTTCCGACCTTGGGCTTGACCATGCCGAGGACGGTCTTGAGAGTCGTTGACTTGCCGCAAGCATTTCCACCGAGGAGGCAGACCAACTCACCTTCATCGACGCGCAAGTTCACTTGCTGCAAGATGTGAATCGCACCGTAGTAGGTATCGATATTGGAGATCTCTAGAAGTGGCTTCTTCTCACTCATTTACGATCAGCCGCCCCTCGTCCTAGGTATGCCTCAACAACATCTGGGTGCGTGGCCACGTGATCGAAGTTGCCTTCAGCAATCTTGACTCCATGATCAAGTGCCACCACGCGATCGCTGACACCTTCTACAACATGCATGTCGTGTTCAATGATCAAGATGGTGAGACCCTTTTCGGCGCGCAAGCGCTCAACGACTTGGGTGATCTCTTGAGTCTCTTTGGGATTCATACCGGCCGCTGGCTCATCGAGGAGAAGGAGCTTTGGCTCAGTAGCGAGCGCACGAGCAATTTCAAGTCGACGACGATTTGCATACGAGAGTGAGTAGGCCGGTTGATCCCAGCGATACCCAGTGAGACGCGAACCGAAGAAGCTCAGTAATTCCTCCGCTTTGGCGCGGACAGCCTTTTCTTCTTTGCGACTCTTTGGGAGGGCCAGGGCCGAGGCGAAGAGTCCGGCGCGCGTATGACCGTAGGTCGCAGACATCACGTTTTCGATCACGGACATGTTGAGGAAGAGTCGCACGTTCTGGAAAGTACGAGCGACGCCGGCGTGATTCACACGCGCAGGATCAAGACCCACGAGGCTCTTGCCTTCAAGGTCGACACTTCCACTAGTGGGGGTGTAGATGCCTGTGATGACGTTAAAGAGGGTGGTCTTTCCGGCGCCGTTCGGACCGATGACGCTGACAATCTCGCCCTCGTTGACGGTGAGATCAAGTTCGCTGATGGAACGGAGTGCACCGAACTCCATGGTGACATTTGAAAGTTTGAGCATCAGAGAACCTCCACCCTTGCTTTGCCTAGGAAGCCTTGTGGCCGGGTGATCATGAGGACCACGAGCATGGCGCCGATGAGTAACTGACGAGTGGTGTTTACGTCGGTGACTAAGCGGACTTCCCAGAGGAAGATGCCGAGGTATCCGATAACGGGAAGCAAGATCGACTTAATGCGTGGCGTCGTTGTTGTGAAGTAAGCGATGAGCACGATCAGGATCACGAAAGCACAGTTTCCCCAGAGCACACGATCGAGCGGGACGTACATCCAATGCGAAAGAGCGCGACTGACCGGGCCCACTACCCACTCTTTCGTGGGAGTCGTTTTAATCGAAGCGGCCCCGAGCAGGATTTTGACGAGGAATCCGATGAGCGCAATACCCACAATGTTGATCGTGAATCTCTTCACGCTCTTACCTACAGCGGCAAGCGTAAGAACGAGCACTGCCAGGAAGAGAATTTCGCTGTAGTTAGTTACGCGAAGAACTTCAGGAAGTACTGACATTACGATCGCGCCCATAACTGCGCCAGCGAGGCTGCCACTTCCACCGAGGATTACTGCGGCATAGATCATGGTCATGAGCGGCATATCGAAACCGCTTACAAAGACTGCGGTTTGCATGGCAGCAAAGATTGCCCCAGCTAAGCCAGCAATCGCAGCGCCGGTGACGAATGCCATTGTCTTGAGGCGATTCACCATAACGCCCATGGACTCTGCGGCTAAGGCATCTTCCCGAATGGTGCGCCAGGCGCGACCGATACGAGTGCGATTAACGCGACTAATTGCAATGGTTAACAGCGCGACAAGAACCAGTAGGAGCCAGTAGTAGTCACGAATGTTCAGGAACTTGTGGCCAAAGAAACTAAATGGGTCGATGCCGGGAATGCCGTTGGCTCCGGCAGTGATATCGACATAATCCTCAGCCCAAGGAAATGTGATGTTGTCTGAAGCCAGTACTAACTGCACAAAAACTTGGCCAAAAAAGAGTGTCACGATGGCTAAGTAATCACCGAAGAGGCGACGTGACGGCAAACTCACGATGTATCCAAGAAGTGCTGTGCCAATAATGATGATGAGCACAGTGAGCCATGTTGACCAATGATGACCAATTTGCTCAGATGACATGAGGGCATATCCGTAAGCGCCGATTCCGTAGAACGCTACATAGCCAAGATCAAGCAGGCCGGCGTAGCCCATCACGATATTGAGACCGTATGAGAGCATTACGAAGAGGCCGAGGTTTACCCCGATGCGAAGTAGGTATTGGTTATCTACAAAGGCACCGAACGCAAATGAAATGAGTAGTAGCACTCCCCAGCGCGCCCAAGCGGGAATAGATTCGTTAATGAGCTGCGGGAGACCCTTGATGCCCTTTTTGCGAGCGATGCGTTCCTCATGCTGAGCAACCCACTCATCTGTACCGATACCAAGTTTGGCCGCTTCGGTAGCGGCACTCTCTTGAATCTCTTCTGGCACTTGGTTCTCGCTCATGCCTTCACGATCGCTCTCTTGCCGAGCAAGCCATTTGGCTTCAGGAGCATGACCACGATGAGCAGTGCAAAAGTGATGGTGTCGGAGAAGTTAGTAGAGAGGTAGCCCTGGGCGAGTGATTCGACGACTCCGAGCAAGAGCCCTCCGAGCATCGCCCCAGGAATCGATCCAATTCCACCGACTACTGCGGCGGTAAATCCTTTAAGGCCAGGAACAAGTCCCATGCCGTTCGAGACGCCACGTAAGAGCAGGCCATTCATTACGCCGGCAGCACCTGCGAGCGCTGCGCTGACGAAGAAGGTCCATCGAATAACTTTGTCGACGTCGATGCCCATCATTACTGCAGCATCACGGTCGTAGGCGATGGCGCGCATGGCGCGACCTACCTGCGTTCCATTGACCCAGCGAGCGAGTCCGAACATGAGCGCAATAGAAAGTACAAGCACAAAGAGGCGTACTCCGTCGATCGTGATATCGGCGAAAGAGAAGCCGAGCGTCGAAGAAATATATGAAGAGGTGTCGTATGAGCGAATGTTCGCTGAGAAGAGCAGGAGCGCCGCGTTTTGCAGCAAGATGGAAACTCCCAGCGCGCTGATGAGCGGTGCGATACGAGTGGAGTTTCGAAGTGGCCTGTAGGCAAAGCGTTCAATGACAATACCCAGGAGTCCGGTGCCGAGCATGGCGACGAGAAACATGATGAGAATCATGACGGCCACTGGCACTGAGGGCTTCAGTGGTCCGCCGAGACCGACCATGACGAAGAAACCGATAAAAGCGCCGACCATGTATACGTCGCCGTGGGCGAAGTTCAGGATTTGCAGCACGCCGTAGACCAGCGTGTAGCCAAGCGCAATAAGCGCGTACACGCCGCCGAGCGTGAGCCCGTTGACGAGTTGTTGGCCTAGGTATGACATGAAATTCCTTTGCTCAATTTTTATTTCATTTGCAAGAGAGAGGTGATGGGGAAGACCCCCATCACCTCTCCTGACTTACATATTTCTCGTGCTAACCAACTTGCTTAGGTTAGGCAACGAGCTTGCGCTTGCCATCTGCTTGGGTCTTGAAGATGTAGAAACGTCCACCCTTGACATCGCCGTTGGCGGTGAAGGAGAGGGCGTTACCCATGATGGTTTGCTTGATGTTGGTCTTTGCGATTTCAGCAAGTACTGCTGCGCGATCGTTTGGCTTGCCGGCTGCGCATGCGCGACCTGCGGCCTCAACGATGACCTGTGCGGCTACGTAAGCTGGAGGACCGAACGTGGTGACATCAGCCTTGTAGGTGCTCTTGTAGGCAGCAACAACAGCTGCGGCAACTGGGAGACCAGTGACGTCAGGAGCGAATGCTGAAACGAGAGTGCCAGGAGTCTTGAAAGTTGGTTGATCCGAACCATCTGAACCGAAGACAACAGCCTTCTTCTTCTGCTTGATGAGTTCTTGAGCAACCTGCTCCGACTTGGCAGCATCTTGGAAGGTGACGAAGACGAAGTTGGTGGTCTTCGACACGCGGGTTACGACAGCTGCGTAATCTGCGTTCTTCTCGTTCACTGCGATGTTGGTGACCTTGACCTTGAGGGTCTTAAGGGTGGCAACAACTTCCTTTGCAAGGCCGGTGCCGTATGCAGTCTTCTCTTCGATGACTACAACTTCCTTAGCCTTGAGGGTCTTTGCCATGTAGGTCGCATCGCCAGGTCCTTGAAGACCATCGTTGGGGATGGGACGGTAGAAGTTAGGGAACGTACCAGCGGTGAGGTTGGTACGAGTTGCTGATGGGCTCACGAGTGCAATGTTGTTTGCACCGAGGAGACCGCCGATTGCGAGAACTTCTTGGCTACCTGCAGGTCCCATAGCTCCGAGGACATCCTTGTTAGCAACGATGTTGGGTGCTTGGGTGCTTGCTTGTGCAGCATCAAGTTGGGTGTCGTAATCCTTAGTGGTGAACGACGTGCCGTTCTTGGCGTTGTAATCAGCAACGGCGAGTTGAGCAAAACCTTGTTGCTCCTTGCCGATGAATGCAACTCCGCCGGTAAGCGGAGCAATGATTGCGATCGTGCCGGAGCATGATGCGGCAGTTGCTGGTGTGGCAACCGTGGTGAGACCAGAGACGACGAGGGCTGCGCTGGCAGCAACGACGCCGAGGCGGGTTGTCTTCTTCACAGGGGGTTTCCTTCCGAAAGGGATAGGGCGAAACAGGGACTAACTTGAGAGAGTGTGCCGTATCCCACAGGGTGCTGCCAACTCAATATCGTGTCTCAAACCTGTGGATCTGACGTCCGACAATTGGGCGCAATGCCCACGCGGGCAGGTGGGTAGGCGTAGTGATGGGCCGGCTCGGTCTTAGACCTCGTCATACCCAGGAGCCGGGCGACCATCGGGATAGTAGGCAGCGGCGGGGGTGCCAGCGGGGCGGAAGGTCCCCAGGATCCAGAGATCTTCCTCGCGATCGTTCATCACTGAATGGAGCATGCGGGGGGCAACGACGAAGGTGGAGCCTGGGCCGATCGGCACCTGGCTCTCGCCGACTACGAAGGAGCCGCCTCCACGGACGATATGGCAGATCTCGTCGTAGAGGTGGTAGTGGGCAGGGGCCCCGGAGGTTGGAATGAATCCGATAAACATGGTGGCTCCCGTACTTCCTCGACTCTCATCAAAGAGAACTTCGAATTCCCGGTTGCCTGTCGCTTTTCCCTTGTTAGTGATGCCTTGTTTCACGACGCGTTGGAAACCCGTCGAAGGTTTAGCAATCTTTCGCGCATGGGGACCGGCACCCGGTGCGTGTACTGAAAATATCTTGAAAGGTGTGGTGCTGGAGAGTGCCCACTTCTCCTCGTGGCGGATGAGGGCGGCACAATCGGGGGAGAGTTCGAACTCTTCGCCAGCGACCGTGAGCGTGCCACTACCTTCACGAACGAAGAGCAGGAGGTCACCGTTCGCGTGGGTTCCCATGTCTGCACTTCCGTCGAGATGAATTTCGCTCGCAGTAAGTGCTTCTGCGTACTCACCATCGCGTACAAGTTCGAAGGTTTTCGCTTCGCCTCGCGAAATTGCGGGGAGATCGGCTACGGTGCGTACCACGCCCGGAAAAAAGTTACTGGGATTCCCGCTCGGATTTGTTGTCATGAAAGGAAGCGTACTCGTGAAGATACTTCGCCACGCAAGTGCTATTTGGAACGGATCTGTGCCCACGGGTACCGGAAGCATGACTCTGGGTCGTGCCGGTCAAGTCATTCCATTCTCATTGAAGTCACGTACCGACGAAAACGCCGGAACCAACCCTGAAGAGCTGATTGGTGCCGCACATGCCGGATGTTTTTCGATGGCGCTCACCAGCATTCTTGAAGATGCGGGTCTTGCCGTGGGCTCAGTAGAGACAAGTGCACGAGTAACGCTCGAACAGCGGAGCGACGGTTTTTGGATCAGCGAAGTTCATCTCGTCACTCGTGGAGTTGGGCAAGCTTGTTCAAATGATGAGTTCGTGGCCTTTGCAGAAAAAGCAAAAGCTACTTGCCCAGTATCGAAGCTCTACTCGTCGGCCACGATTACTTTGGACGCCGCACTCGCTTAAAACGAATGTGAACTATTCCTCTTTGAGCGCGTGATTGGTGATCTCTGTACGGATGTCCCAGAGCTCAGGGAAGAAGCATTTGTCGCGTAGTTGACCGATTACTTCGACTGGTGTTCCTTGCGTTCCGGAAACGTGCAATCCGATGCTGCGCTCAACGACCTTGAAGTGACGATGGCGCCAATTGATCATGCGCTCGTCAACTTCAATAAGTGCTTCCGCCAAGCGGTAGAGCTGATCGTGCTTCTCGTGGTGCACAAAGAGATCAAGTAGCGAGATGTTGGCGGCCTTAAGTAAGCGATGGAATTCCACGCCGAGTTGTGGAATAACGGCACGTATTCCGTTAAAGCCGGGTGAGTCGAAACCCGAGCCATGTCCAAGTGCGCGGCGAACTTGCTGATAATCCCACGGTGACATTTTCTCCAGCATGTCGAGATTCTGCGTTGCATGAATAACGCACATGGGGATGCGATCAACAAGACGAAGTGCGCCAGCTATATCTCCTGCTTGGAGTCGCGTGATGATTTCGTGCGACTCGGCGATGGCGAGCTTGAGCCAGAGCTCTGAGGATTGGTGCACCACGGTGAAGAGAAGTTCATCGCGATGCTCCCAGGTATCGGGACCCTTCTGTAACGAAAGGAGTTCGTTGGTGCGGATATAGCGTTCGTAATCGCTATTGCCCGAGCCGGTGAGTACTTGATCTGCGCCATAAGTCATGGAGTGAGAGTACGCCACTCTTGCGTATCTCCTCTAGCAACTTGTTCAATCAACCTGAAAGAGTTTAGATTCTTAATACACGCGAGTAAGAAACTTATGGAGGGGCTATGAGCCAGGAAAACGTCGACGTCGTCGTTATCGGAGCCGGACATCAAGGCTTGGTAGCCGCAACTGCGCTCGCAGAAAAAGGCCTCTCCGTGGTTGTGGTGGAACGCTCCGATGTTGCTGGCGGTGCTATCCGCAGCGGCGAACTTACGCTCCCTGGTTTCACTCATGATTATTGGGCGACGAATATGGGCCTCTTTCTCGGCTCTCCTTACTTTGCAAAGCACGGCGCCGAACTTGGCGCTCTGGGACTTAAATTCGCGCACTCATCGACTCCGTACGCGTCCGCATTTCCTAACGGTAAGAATCTCAAGGTTGTGCAAGATGGCGATGCGACGGCAGCAATGTGGTCGGCGCACAACGCAGGCGATGCACAAGGTTGGGCCGCACTTGGTGCACTCTTCGGAGATTTCGCAGGTTCCTACTTCCCGATGTATGGAAACCCGCTTCCATCCAAAGGCACGTGGCAAGGTGCCCGTGCGTTGTGGAAGGCGCGTGGCAAGAAAGGTTCTGGGGAACTCCTTCGCATTCTGCTCTCATCCACGCGCGCACTGGGCGATCGTTACTTTGAAACCCCGGAAGCAAAATCACTTCTTGCGGCTTGGGGAATGCATCTCGATTACGCCCCCGATATCACCGGCGGCGCAGTCTTTCCATTGCTGGAGTGCTTCTTAGACATGGCTAATGGCATGTCGATCGTTGAAGGCGGAGCAAGCAATCTGGTGAACGCCATGGTTGCCCTGCTAGAGAAGAAGGGCGGCAAAGTTCTCCTCGGGACAGATGTGGCGCGCATTTTGGTTAATGAAAAAGGCGCCTTCGGTGTGCGTCTAGCAAATGGAGAACAAATCTTGGCTAAGCGCGGCGTGATTTCTACGGTCGTTCTTCCAGTGATGGTGAATAACTTGCTGGAGTCTTCAGATGTCCCAGCCCACATGAAACAGGCGGCAGCGCATTACCGATTTGGTCCAGGAACGATGATGGTGCACTTGGCGACTAATGGGCCGATTCCGTGGAGCGATAGTGAACTTGCGAAGTTTGCTTACGTGCACGTCGGTCCCTATGTCGATGACATGGCTCGTACATATCAACAATCACTCGCTGGAGAGATTCCAGACGAGCCACTCCTTGTTGTAGGTCAAAGTTCGGTGGTAGATCCTTCGCGCGCTCCAGAGGGAAAGGCCGTGGTCTGGATCCAGGTACGGACTCTTCCCAACATCCCGAAGGTGAGCACGTGGGCGGCGCAGAGCGAGCGGGTAGCCGATCAGGTGGTCGCCAAACTGGAGAAATATGCTCCAGGCTTTACCGACACGATTCTGGGTCGCCACGTGATGAGCCCAGCCGACCTACAGGCCGCCAATCCCAACCTGGTCGGCGGCGACTCGGTGGCTGGCAGCCACCAGTTGGATCAATTCCTCATGCGACCCAGCCTCGACCTGGGCAAATACGCCACTGAGATTC
>Ga0194060_10001746_pt1 | contig 15562 bp, 17 predicted proteins | sample SepL225m_MetaG_FD_163427 | JGI IMG/M metagenome (GOLD analysis project Ga0194060, IMG submission 163427) | Anoxic zone freshwater microbial communities from boreal shield lake in IISD Experimental Lakes Area, Ontario, Canada - Sep2016-L222-5m | ecosystem: Environmental > Aquatic > Freshwater >...
GTTCCGCATTATCCCCATCGAGAACACCGGGGACGCCGGCGCGGCGCGCCGCACGCAGCGCTGCCAGCGCACCTTGCGGCCAGCGCACGTCGGCGAGCAACGCGCCTGCGCCTGCGACCTGATCCAAGGGCAGCCAGTCGGCCGGCGCCTGGAGCGCACTTCCGCGATAGCCTACGACCAGGCGCTCGCCTCGGGCATCGATCAAAATCGCCGAGGTCGAGGATTGCAGCCCGGGAAAACGTCGCAGCCCGTGCACATTGACGCTCTCGGATTGCAACTGCGCGCGCATTGCGTCGGCGATACCATCGTCGCCCGCCGGCCCCCAGAACACCGCGGCGCCGCCGAGCCGCGCAACCGCCACGGCGGCGTTGGCGGCCATGCCACCCCCGACCTCGGCGAAGCCGGTTGCCACCACCTTGGCGCTGGCCTGCGGCCAGGCGTCGACGGTGAAAACGCGATCCAGCGCGCAGTGGCCGGCGCAGATGACTTTTTCCATGTCCGGATTCTGCCCTACATCCGCACCCGTTACCCGTTTGGTGCATCAGGCCGCAACCGGGGGCGCAAGTTTTTGCGAATTACATTAGCATGCTGCCTGCTCCGGCGCCAATGCGGTCCGGCGCGCGCAGACGCTCACTCATTTACAGGAGATCAACCTTATGGACATTCGCTCCCTCGCCGTTTCCACCCTCGCACTCGCCGCACTCGCCAGCGGAGCCGCCCGGGCTGCCGACGACATGAAACAGGACAGCAAGGCGTCAGGGATGGAAAAGTGCTACGGCGTCTCGATGGCCGGCAAGAACCAGTGCGCCGCCGGCCCCGGCACCTCCTGTGCCGGCACTTCCAAGGTCGACTATCAGGGCGACAGCTGGAAGCTCGTCCCCAAAGGGACCTGCACCAAGATCAAGACGCCGAAGGGCACTGGTTCGCTTACGCCGATCAAAGCCTGAAAGCCTCGCGTACGGCAGCGCGCGCTCATGACAGCTTGCCTCACCGCCGGGCTCGGCCTGAAGCCGCAGCACTACGAAGAAGCGCTCGCCTGTCCGGCCGACGGGCTGTGGTTCGAAGTGCATCCGGAGAACTATCTCGTCGCAGGCGGTCCGCGCCTCGCCTGGCTGGATGCGATCCGCGCGCGGCATCCCATTTCATTGCACAGCGTCGCGCTGTCGCTCGCAGCCGATGCGGCACCCGACCCGGTCCACCTCGCGCGTCTCAAGGCCCTCGCCGAGCGGATTGAGCCCGCGCTGGTTTCCGAGCACCTCGCCTGGAGCACCTGGCGCGGCGCCTACCACCCGGACCTGCTGCCGTTTCCGCGAACAGGCGCGGCGCTCCGGCGCATCGCCGACAATGTCGCCCGCATGCAGGATGCGCTCGGCCGGCGCGTCGCGATCGAAAATCCCTCGCACTATCTGCACCTCGACAGCCATGAGTGGGATGAAATAGATTTTCTCGCCGAACTCGCGCGGCGCACCGGGTGCGGCCTGCTGCTGGACGTCAACAATGTCTATGTCGGCGCGCACAACCTCGGCTACGCCGCCGCGACCTACCTCGATGCCGTTCCCGGCGATCTGGTGATGCAAATCCACCTCGCCGGCCACGCCCCCGACCCGAACCTGGGCCGGGCGCTGCTCATCGATACGCACGACGCCCCGGTCACAGACGAAGTCTGGGCGCTGTATCAGCGCGTGGTGGCACGCATCGGCCCGCGCCCGACGCTGATAGAGCGCGACGACAAGTTGCCCGAATTCGCCACGCTGCTGGCCGAGCGCGACCGCGCCCATGCGCTGCTGCGTGCGCCGCTGGCGGCGGCCGCATGACACCGCCCGCCGCGCCGATCGATCTCGGGCGATTTCAGGACGGTTTCGCGCAGGCGCTGCTGGCGCCGGAACCGGCTGCCGCGACCGGCCTGGCACCGGAAATCGCCGCACTGGCGCGCCAGCCCGGCTTCGCGGTCTACCGCAACACGGTGATGAAGGGCTGCATCGACGCATTGCAGGCCAACTACCCTGCGGTGGCGCGCCTGACGGGCGAGGAATGGTTCCGCGCTGCGGCCGCGATGTTTGCGCGCCAACACCTCCCGGCGCAAGCGTCGCTGCTGTACTACGGCGAGGCCTTTGCCGAATTTCTGGCCCGCTTCGAGCCGGCCGCCGGATTGCCCTATTTGCCCGGCGTCGCCCGCCTGGACCGCTACTGGACAGAATCGCACACTGCCTCTGACGAATCCGCACTGGCGCCGGCGGCGCTTGCCGGTTTCGCGCCCGAAGCACTCGCGACCCTAGTGCTGCACCCGCACGCCGCAGCGCGCTGGACCTGGTTTGCCGATCAGCCGATCTACACCATCTGGGAAAGAAACCGGGAAGCATCGTTTGATGAGAGCGAGATCGAATGGCGCGGCGAGGGCGCGCTGCTCGCGCGGCCGCAGGGCGTGGTGCGGTCGGCAAAGCTCGATGCCGCCGGCTGCGCTTTCCTCGATGCCTGCGCCGCCGGGCTGCCGCTCGCCGCGGCGGCGGGCGCCGCGCGCGAAGCGCAACAGGATGCCGACCTCGCCCGGCTGATGCAGATCTTGCTCGAAACCGGCGCATTCGGCCGCACGAGCGCCAGCGCATAATAGGCGGGGACGGCAGCAGGTCAAACCAAACAGCGGGAGCAGCCGATGCGGCAGTTGTTCGATTCGATTACCGAGGTATCCTTGTGGCTCGCGACGCAGGGCTTCTTTCCTGCGCTCGCGATCAGCCTGGTCCCTTACCTGCTGATCGCGTTCCCGGTCCAGTACTGGATCCGCAAATTGCTCAGAAAGTACGAATTCGAAAACGCTGATTTCGCGTTTCCGATGGTCGCAGGCATCGTCAACGGAGTGACCGGACTGACCATCGCGTTCGTCGTCGTCACCCTGTGGAACCATCACCGGGACCACGACGCGATCCTCAAGAAAGAGGCGCAGGCGATCGAGATCCTGCACATGGACCTGAGGCACGACACCAGGATGATGCGGGACGCCGAGCGCATGCTCGTGCTCTACGTGCAGACGGTCGCGACCATGGAGTTCGACCAGGAAACGCGCCATAGCGGCTCGGAAGACGCCGTCAAGTATCTGGACGAGATCTACAAGATCATCCAGCAGATCAAGGACCCGCTGACGCGCGCCCATGCGATGAACGAACTTGGGAATCTCAGCAGCCTGCGGCACCAGCGGCTGTCCGGCACGTTTTACAGTCCGATCCATCCGGCACTGTGGCTGACGGTCGTGCTGCTCACTTTCCTGACCATGATCAATCTCATCATGTTCAATCCCAAGAAAAGCGGCTACGTGTCGGCGTCGATCGCATCCGTCGCCTACGCGCTGATCCTGACGCTGGCGAACCAGCTCGAATATCCTTATCTGGGACCGCTGTCGGTATCGATCGACCCGTTGTACCTGTTGCTGCAAAAATATGAAAATCCCTAAATCGGGTATTGCGCGGCCCGCAGCTTGCGTTCGCCCCGGCCCGTGCGCATGAACAAGGAGACGCAATGCCCATCAAGGCGCTGACGCTGGACACCGGCGGCACTATTCTCGACTGGCACGGCGGGATCAGCCGCGCGTTTGCCGCCGCCGGCGCGCGACGCGGCCTGCAGGCGGACTGGCACGAGGTCGCCAACGAATACCGCCGCCGCTCGCTCAAGGGCATCGTCGGACAGGTTCAGCCGGCATTCAATTTCGACGACGTGCACCGCAGGGTGCTGGACGAAATAATCGCGCATTTCGCACTCGAAGCGCTCACCGTGGAGGACAGGGACGTTATCTGGCGCACCTGGCACGCGCTCGACGCCTGGCCGGATTTCCCCGCGGCACAGGCGCGTTTGCGGCGCAAGTACACCGTCGCGTCACTCACCCTGCTGACGACCTCGCTGGTGATCGACGTGTCGAGGAAAAACGGCTTTGACTGGGACGCCATTTTTTCCTGCGAAATGATCGGCATCTACAAGACCCGGCCCGAGGCCTATCGCGCCGCGGCGAAGTGGCTGCAACTTGACCCGTCGGAAATCATGATGGTCGCCTGCCACAATTTCGACCTCAATGCCGCGCGCGAATGCGGCTACAAGAGCGCCTTCGTCAAACGCCCGGCAGAATGGGGTCCGGGCGGGCCGCCGGATCCGACACCCAATCCCGCCCATGACCTGATCGTGGAGACTTTTCCCGAATTGGCGGACCGACTGGGCGCGTGACCGACCGCGCCGGTTGGGGCGGCGACGCAAGCGTAATCCTTGAGGACGCTGCGCAAGCAGCATAAACTTGCCGCATGATCCGTTGCGCCCAGTCGGAATGCATACAACCAGGAAGATCGAAATGACCGCAAGCTCCCCCGGCGCAGGTCCCGCTGCGCAGCACGAACCCCTGCACGCGGAAGGACGCAAGGTCGATGCCGGCCGGGGCTGGGGCTGGATCGCCGAAGCTTTCGACCTATTTCGACGGCAGCCGGGAATGTGGATATCGATCGTGCTCGCCGCCGGCATCCTGCTCGCCGTAATCGGCATGATCCCGGGCCTGGGCTCTCTCGCCAGCACGCTGCTGTTTCCCATTCTGGGCGCCGGTCTGATGCTAGGCTGCAAGGCACTGGACGAAGGCGGCACGCTGGAATTCGAGCAATTGTTCGCCGGCTTCAAACAGAAGACCGGCGAACTGGTGTTGGTGGGCGTGTTCAACCTGGTCTGCGGCGTAATCGTCATCTTCGTCTTCGCCACCGTGGTCGGCGGCGGCGTATTTATGGGCCTGATGCGCGGCGGCGTGCCGGGAGCGGGTCTGTCGCTCGCAGCTATGCTGATCGGCCTGCTGCTGGCGGCCGGCCTCCTGGTGCCGGTATCGATGGCTGTCTGGTTTGCCCCCGCACTGATCGTTTTGCACGACCTCGCGCCGGCGGCCGCGCTCAAGGCGAGTTTCTTCGCCTGCCTGGCGAACTGGATGCCGTTCCTGGTCTACAGCGTGGTGCTGCTGGCGCTGTGCCTGGTGGCCGCGATCCCGCTCGGCCTGGGCTACCTGGTACTCTTGCCAGTGCTGACCGCGTCCGTCTATACCGCCTATCGCGACATTTTCTGCGCCGGCTGACCGGTGCTGCGCTCCCCTGCCCCGCCTGAGCACATACACTTCCGGCGCCGCCGGAATGCGTTTGCGGTAAGCTAGGGGCACTATCCGTACGCAAAGAACCCTCCCGCACAAGGCACAAGCAACGTGAACACCACCGCTCCCAGACTCCGCCTCGGCATCCCGAAAGGCAGCCTGCAGGAAACCACGCAAAAGCTTTTCATACGCGCCGGCTACGACCTGCGCATTTCCGGCCGCTCCTACTATCCTGACATCGACGATCCGGAAATCGAGTGCATCCTGATCCGGCCGCAGGAGATGTCGCGCTACGTGGGTCAGGGAATCCTCGACTGCGCCATCACCGGCCTCGACTGGGTTCTCGAAAACGACATCGACGTGGCGGACATCGCCGACCTGCGCGCTCCGTGGCCGAACTACGGGCCGGTGCGCTGGGTGATGGCGTCCAAGGACGACTCGCCATTCCACGAGGTGAAGGACCTCGAGGGCCGGCGCATCGCCACCGAGGCGGTCGGCATGACCCGGCGTTTCCTGGCGCAGCACGGCGTGCAGGCGAACGTCGAATTTTCCTGGGGCGCGACCGAAGTCAAACCGCCGATCCTCGCGGACGCCATCGTGGACGTATCGGAGACGGGCGCCTCGCTGCGCGCGAACAACCTCAAGATCATGCACGTGGTGCTGGAGAGCACGCCGCGCTTCATCGGCTGCCACGAGTCGCTGAAGGACGGCTGGAAAAGCGCGAAAATCGAGTGCCTGCTGATGCTGCTGAAAGGCGCGATCGCCGCGGCGACGCGGGTACTGCTGTCGATGAACCTGCCGCGGGAACACGTGGATGCAGTGCTAAAGCTCTTGCCAGCGCTGGCGACCCCCACGGTTTCAACCTTGTCCGATCCGGACTGGGTCGATCTCTCGACCGTGGTCGAAGAAAAGAAAGTGCGGGAGCTGATTCCCAGGCTCTACGCCGCTGGCGCGCGCGGCATCATCGAGCTGCCGTTGAACAAGATCGTCGAGTAGCTGCGGCGATATCCCGCCCCGCGCTCACTCCAGTTCGAGCACGAAGCGCTGTTCCAGCACGCGCTTTCCCCATTGCTCGCCTTCGACCTCTTCGGCCAGACGGAAGCCGTATTTCTCGTATAGATGCCGGGCCGGCTCCAGCCCCTGGAACGTCCAGAGAAAAACACGCCTGAATTTTCGCTGCCGGCAGAACCCGAGGGCTTCCCGCAGCAAGCGATTGCCCGCTCCCTGCGAGCGCAGCGCGTCTGACAGGATTAACCAGCGCAAGTGCGCGCCTTCGGTCTCCGCCTTGGCGCCATCGATGGTGATGGCGCCTTCGACGCGACCGGCATGGACGGCTGTCCAGAAACCGTCCCTCGCCGGATCCAACCGCAGCAGAAACTGCGACAACTCGGTGGCGACCTTGGCTTCGAAGTAGAGGCCGAAGCCCCATGCCCCGGCGTAATAATCCGCGTGCATTTGCGCCACGCGGCCAATGGCGCCCGGGACATAGCCGGTGATGGCGATTTCGCTCATGCTGTTCCCGGGCGAAAGATCATTTCGGACGACTGCATTCTGAGGTGGCGCTACTCGGACCCCGCTTTGGCGCCCCCGCGGGCAGCAACGGCGAACACCGCGCTCGCGCGGACGATGCGCTGCCCGTCCACCAGTATGTAGCAGTTCGCGAACGACAGACGGCTGCCCTGCTTCTGGATGTCGACATGCGCTTCCAGCCAGTCGCCGGCCTTCGCGGTGCCGGCATAGTCGATGGAAAGGTTGGCCGTGACCAGGCGTCCCGGAGGATCGGTGGAGAACGCCATGGTGTAGCCCAGGGCCACGTCGGCCAGAGTGGCGAGAATGCCGCCGTGAACCGTGCCGCGCGAATTGCAGTGCTTCGCCTCCGCGCGCAGGCCGATCGCCAACCGGCCGCCCTCGCCGCTGGAGTAAAGCGGGCCGATCATGTCCAGTACCGGGCTGGTCCGGAACAAGGGCTTGAATCCCTGGGGTACATTCATGTCGTTTGAACCAGGCTGCCGTGTGCAGGCACGAGAAAGTGACTGGAAGTATATAGGGGCATCCACGATTTCGCACAGCGCGGCGGGAACCGGATTCGGCGCCGCCACGGGCGGCTTCGCCGGTGCTACCATTCGCCGCGTCAGTCGCACCTGCATCGATACCCGGAGAAAACATGAAACTCTTGCACCAACTGGTTTTCGCGCTCGCACTCGCCGTCCAGGCCATCGGCGCACATGCGCAGTCCTATCCCAACAAACCGATCCGCCTCGTCTGTCCGTTCCCGCCTGGCGGCGCGGTAGACATCGCCTCGCGCGCGGTGGCGCATGAACTCACCCAGATCCTCGGGCAACAGGTCACGGTCGACAACCGCCCGGGCGCGGGCGGAAACATCGGCGCGGAGATCGTGGCCAAATCGCCGCCGGACGGCTACACCCTGCTGATGACCACCTCCGGCATCATGGCGATCAATCCGGCGCTGTACTCGAAGATTCCATTCGATTCGCTCAAGGATTTCGCGCCGGTGTCGACCATCGTGTCGCTCAACAACGTGCTGGTGCTGAATCCTTCGGTTCCGGCCAAATCGGTGCAGGAAGTGATCGCGATGGCCAAGGCGCAGCCGGGCAAACTCACTTACGCATCCAGCGGCAACGGCACCAGCATCCATCTATCCGGCGAACTGTTCAAGTCGATGACCGGCGTCGATATGCTGCACATCCCGTACAAAGGCAGCGCGCCCGCGGTCACTGACCTGCTCGGCGGGCAGGTGAACATGATGTTCGACAACATCCCTTCGTCGCTGCCCCACATCAAGGCCGGCAAGCTGCGCGCGCTCGCGGTCACCGGTTCGAAGCGCTCGCTGCTATTGCCCGAACTGCCGACCATCGCCGAAGCCGGCGTGCCCGGCTACGACTCCTATGTCTGGTTCGGCGTGGTCGCCCCGGCCGGCACGCCGCCGGAGATCGTCGCCAGGCTGAATGCAGCGATGGCGAAAGCCGCCGTGACTCCGTCATTTCGCGACCGGCTGACGGAACAAGGCTACGACGTGCTGAGTTCCACGCCCGAGCAGATGGCCAGCAGCATCCGCGGCGAAATTGCCAAATGGGGCAAGATCGTGAAGGCCTCCGGCGCAAAGGTGGACTGAGCGCTGGTGCGATTCGGCGAGGAAAGGACGAGATGGACGTGAGCACCAAACGCCAGTACTGGATGCTGGCCATTTCGGCGGCTTTGATACTTGCCGTAACTACGGGCTTGCGCAACGCGCTTGGGCTGTTCGTGTCGCCGCTCAACACGTCCAGCGGACTCGGCATCGTCACCATAAGCTTCGCGCTCGCCGTGGGTCAGTTCGTGTCGGGCGCGACGCAGCCCATCCTGGGCGCGCTCGCCAATCGGGTCGGGTCGTTCAGAATCATCGCTCTGGGTGCAGTGCTGCTCGCGGCTGGATTGGCGATCACGCCATTCATGTCATCCAGCTTCGGCCTGATCGTTGTACTCGGCATAATGACCGCCATCGGCAGCAGCGGCGGCAGTTTTTCAATTCTCATTGGCGCCACGGCACAGCGCCTGCCACCGGAACGCAGAGCATTTGCATCCGGCTTCATTAACGCCGGCGGATCCTTCGGGCAGTTTGTATTCGCTCCGGTGGCGCAGGCACTGATTTCGGCATTTGGCTGGCTCGCGGCGCTGTTGACCCTGGCTGTCGCATCATTGAGCACCATTCCCTTGGCATTGCCTCTGCGCGAAAGCAAGTCCGCCGGACCAGCGACGAACGCGGTCGGCATACGCTTGTCTGAGCAGACTTTGCTGGCGTTCAAGGACCGGAGCTACTGGTGCCTGCATGCCGGGTTTTTCACCTGCGGCTTCCATATAGCCTTCCTGGTGACCCACCTGCCGGGCGAAGTGGACCTGTGCGGACTCCCGGCCTCGGTGTCGGCGGCCTCGCTTGCCATCATCGGCCTGGCCAATATTGCCGGCAGCCTGAGCGTAGGTTGGCTGGCGCAGTCCTACCGGATGAAATTCCTGTTGTTCTGGGTCTACGGCATCCGCGCAGTAGCGATTTCTTGCTTCCTGATGGCGCCGCGCACGCCGCTCACGTTCTATGTATTCGCGGTCGTCCTCGGGCTCAGCTGGCTCGCCACGGTACCCCCGACGGCAGGCTTGGTTGGCAAGCTGTTCGGCGTGCGCCATCTCGCCACCTTGTTCGGACTGACGTTCCTGTCACACCAGATAGGCGCCTTTTTCGGCGCATGGCTCGGCGGGATCGCAATCGCCCGCAGCGGCAGCTACGATTGGATGTGGTACGCAGACATCTTGCTCGCGGCCGCAGCCGCGCTGGTGAACCTGCCGATCCGCGAGGCGCCGCCCGAATTTGCGGCGGCGGCCGCCTAAGGAGCAAGAAACGTATGGAAGCAAAAAAGTCGATCCTGGTGGTGGGCGCGGGCGACGCGACCGGCGGCGCGATCGCGCGGCGCTTCGCGCGCGAAGGCTACATCGCCTGCGTCACGCGCCGGCATGCGGACAAGCTTGCGCCGCTGGTGTCGCGGATCGAGGCCGAAGGCGGCGTTGCCCACGCCTTCGGCTCGGATGCGCGCAAGGAAGACGAGATGATCGGGCTGTTCGCGCAAATCGAAAAGGAGATTGCGCCGGTCGAGGTAGCAGTGTTCAACATCGGCGCCAACGTGCGCTTTCCCATCACCGAAATGACGGCGCAGGTGTATCGCAAGGTGTGGGAAATGGGCTGTTTCGCCGGCTTCCTCATGGGTCGCGAGGCCGCCAGAACCATGCTTCCGCGCGGGCGCGGTTCGATTTTCTTTACCGGGGCGACGGCCAGCCTGCGCGGCCGCGAAGGTTTTGCCGCATTTGCCGGGGCCAAGCACGCGCTGCGCGCGCTGGCGCAGAGCATGGCGCGCGAACTCGGACCGAAAGGCATCCACGTCGCGCAGATCATCGTCGACGGCGCCATCGACACCGAATTCATCCGCGAGAATTTTCCGCAGCGCTACGCGCTCAAGGAAAAAAGCGGCATCGTCGATCCCGAGGCCATCGCCGAGAGCTACTGGCAATTGCACCTGCAGCCGCGCAATGCGTGGACGCACGAAATGGATCTGCGGCCCTGGATCGAAACCTGGTAACGCGCGAATACTGAACGGGGAAACACAATGGGAAAACAAGTCGAGTTCCACTTTGATTTCGGCAGTCCGTATTCCTACCTGGCGTACAAGGCGCTGCCGGGGATTGCGGCGGCGCACGCGGCGGACATCGTGTGGCGGCCGATGCTCCTTGGCGGCGTGTTCAAGGCCACCGGCAACCACAGCCCGGCCGAGACCCCGGCAAAAAACAAATGGCTGCAGCACGACCTGCAGCGCTGGGCTCAGCGCTACAGCGTCGCCTTCAACCGCAATCCCTATTTCCCGGTGAATACGCTTACGCTGATGCGCGGCGCGGTCGGGATGCAAACGCAGGGACCGATTTTCCACAAGTACATGGATGCGATCTTCCACGCCATGTGGGGCGAGCCGCGCAATCTTGGTGAGCCGGATACGCTGGCGACCGTTCTGCGCCAGGCCGGGATCGATGCCGACAGCTTCCATTCGCTGATCAACGATCCCGCGATAAAGGATCAACTCAAGAAAAATACCGAGGAAGCGGTGGCGCGCGGGGTGTTCGGCGCGCCCACGTTCTTTGTCGGGGAGGAAATGTTCTGGGGACAGGACCGGCTCGATTTCGTCGCCGAGGCGCTTGCCCGCAAAGCCTGAGCGCCCGGATAACTTGCCTCCGGCCGAATGCGGCATAATGCGCATTTTCCGCAACTCCCATTTCGAAGGCAAATCCCATGAGCGCCCCCGCTGCCCCGGCCGGACCTGAGTCCACATCGGTAAGAGAACTCGCAACCCGCATATATGTCGAACTGGTCGGCCGCGTCATGCTGACCTCCGCGGAGAGCAAGCCCAACCCGGTCGAACTGGCGAAGTATTGCTACAAGCTGGCCGAAGCGTTCCAGAGCATTGAGGTCGACGCCCAGAAAGATGCCGTCGCCAAGATGGCGAAGTACGACGTCAAGGTCGACGACATGGCAAACTGGAAGAAATAACGCCCCGGTTTATGCAAGGGTATGACGACCTCGTTGCCGACGCGCTTACGCGCGTGCGGGAAATCATGCCGTGGGAGTTGAGCAAACGCCTCGCCGCGGGCGACGTACCCATGCTGCTCGATGTGCGCGAACCGGCGGAATACGCACTGCTGCGCATTCCGGGATCGATCAACGTGCCGCGCGGCGTGCTGGAGCAGTCCTGCGAATGGGATTACGACGAGACCGTGCCGCTGCTGGCCGCAGGGCGTGAGCAGGAAATCGTGGTGATCTGCCGTTCCGGAAAACGTTCCGCGCTAGCCGCCGATACGATGCAGCACCTGGGCTATACCAACGTGGCCTCGCTCGGAAACGGCGTGCGCGGCTGGAACGATTACGACCAGCCGCTGGTGGATGCGACGGGAAACACGGTGAATGGCGATAGCGCCGAGGAGCGGACCGCGCCGAATTTGCGACCGGAGCAGCGCAAACCGAAAGCCGCCTGATTGGCCGCAACCGGAGCGGAAGCGGGACAATCAATCCTGATCCTCTGAATTTTCCGGCAACCGGGCGACGTCCATTTTTCTTCCGACTGTGGTTCCTTTTGGGTAAGCGGTGATCGACGGACTAGCCATTTCCCGCGGCAGGCCTGACGGTGTGACCATACCCGCGATCTGGATCGCGTTCGCGCTGTCGCTGCTCCTGCACGCCGCGCTATTGTGGCAATGGCTGCCGCAACTGCGCCTGCACCTGCCCTCGCCGGACGAGACCAAGCCGGGCGAAGGGGGCGGTTCGCTGGTGGTGCGCCTGGCGCCTGCGCCTAGCCCGCCGCCCAGTCCTCCGCCTTCACCCAAGCAGTCGCTGCCGCCTCCGGCACCACCACCCTCCCGGGCACGAGCGCCCATGGCCGCAGCGCGCCCGCAGCCCCTGCCTCCAACCATCGCGCTCAAGCAGCCGGTGCCCGAGAACCTGCCGCCGACGGCGCCGACCGCATCGGCCCCGACGCCCGGGGACGACCTGGCCGCGTACATAGAGGCTCGGCGCCGCGCCCGCGCGCCGCAAGCGCCCGCGGCGCCGATAGAGAGCACAGCCACCATGCAGCCCGTCGAAGACGACAAGTCGCGCAGCGATCGCATCGTCGCCGCCAACCTCGGCGCGACGCAGGCGCAGACCTTCGGCTACGATCCGAAACAGGGCGGCGGCGTGTTTCAGATAACGCGCATGGGCTATGACACTGCCGAGTTCGCCTTTTTCGGCTGGAACAAGGAAGCCCGCCGCAACACCAAGCAGCTGATCGAAGTCAGGCGAGGCGACAGCAGCGACATAAGGCTTGCGGTGGTGCGCAAGATGATCGCCATCATTCGCGAGTACGAGCAGGAGGATTTCCTCTGGGAATCGCAGCGCCTGGGCCGCTCCCTCACGCTGTCCGCCCGCGCACGCGACAACGCGGGCCTCGAGGACTTCATGATGCGCGAATTCTATTTCGACGCGCGCGCGCCGAGGTGACGCCGCAGGCGTTCGCGATACCGCTATTTGAATGCCGCGATCGCGCGCGCCGGCCCGCTGAGTTCGAGAATGTGCAGGCCGTTGCCGGCGCGGTCGGTGATGTAGACATAGCCGCGGTCGTCGACTTCGACGTTGTTGGTCAGTATCGCGCCGCCGGCATTCGCGTTCGGCGCCGGAATGTAATATCCCACCTCGCGCGGATGCAGCGGGTCGCGCACGTCCACCGCGCGCACGCCGGCGTTGAAGTGGGCGAAGAACACGACGCGCCGGTAGTAGACCGGGGTGAAGCTCTCGTTCGAGGAATGGGTACCGAAACGCCCGCTGCGGGCGCAGAAATTACCGCTCGCCTCGTCCACGGTCCAGTTCGCCGCTATCTTCGGCTTGGCCTCGTCGCTCACGTCCACGAACCAGGCCTTCTGCCGCGGTTCGCGGCATGCGTCGGCCAGCGATTCCGCAGTGACAACTACGTAGTCGCGCAACTTCGCCCCTGCGCCGCCCATGCCCAGCAGCGGAAATGCGGTATGCGCACCCGCGTCCGGACCCAGATCCAGCCTGCCGACCTGTGGATGGAGCAGGTTCTCCGTCGTCGGCTCCTTCGGGCCGCGCAGCAGCTTTTCGCGGTCCACGATCTGCAGGATGCCATGGCTGCTGGTGCCATAGCCGAAATAGACCCGATTGCCCTTGGGGCCGGTGGAAATCTGACCATGCAGCTCGGTCGGCACCGCTCCGGTCGCACCCGGCTGCTGCCCAGGCAAACCGAAATTGCGGATGAACACCGGTTTCGCCGGGTCGCCGAGGTCGTATATCTGGGTCATGCGCGAAGTGCGCCAGCCGGGCACTCCGGAGACGAGGTAGGCGATGCCGCTGTCGCACTCCCACCAGTTCTTGTGCGTCCCATGGAGTCCTGTGGCCACCTTGACCACCAATAGCGGCTTGGAAGGATCGGTCACATCCCACACCTCCTGCGCCGAGTTGCCGTAGGGGCGCAGCAGATAGACCTTGCCCTGGTCGGCGCGCGGCAACTCAGTACCACTGCAAACGCGCACCATCTGCGCGCCGCCGGGCGAGCCCGGGATGTGCGCGAGCAGCTTTGGCTGCCTCGGCTCCGTCACATCCAGGATCGCGGTGCCGCTGGCTTCCATTTCCCGCGTAAGCGCGTTGGGCAGGCTGCCGCCATGCAGCCCGATGTACGCGATCCATCTGCCGCCCTGAGCCTTCACCACAGGCTGGTAGGCGCTGCGCCCCTGCAGGTCGTGATGGCCGACCAGCTCCATGTTGAGCGATTCTGCCCGGTCTCGCGCCTGCGCTGCCATGATCAAGGCCGGCCCCAAGGCTGCGGCAAGCAGGATGCGACAGCAGAGAAATGACATAAAGACCCTCCCGTAGGAATGACTATAGTTGTTTTCTGCCCGGCCCGCCGTTCCGGTAAACTCTTCCCCCTTCAGTTCAACCGGCCCCGGCATCCCATGCGCGAACCCGCACCCAAGACCATTTATCTCAAGGACTATACCCCGCCGGCGTTCCTGATCTCGACCATCGCACTCGACGTCGATCTGCGCGACGACTACGCGCTGGTGCGCGCGACCCTCGCCCTGTCCAGGAATCCGAAGTCCGCCGACGCGGCGGCGCCGCTGGTGCTCGACGGCGAGGAACTCGAACTCCAGTCGGTGGCGCTCGACGGCCGCATACTGGCGCCCGGCGAATACACGCTGGCCGAGGACAGCCTTGGCATCGCGCAGGTGCCGGAGCGGTTTACGCTGGAAACCGTCTCCCGCATCTGCCCGCAGAAAAATACCCGGCTCGAAGGCCTGTACGCTACCGGCAGCGGATTCGTCACCCAGTGCGAGGCGCAGGGGTTTCGGCGCATCACCTGGTTCATCGACCGGCCGGACGTGATGGCGCGCTACACCACCACCATCCACGCCGGGCGCGAACGCTATCCGGTGCTGCTCTCCAATGGAAATCGCGTTGCAGCAGGCGAGGAAGCGCATGGACGTCACTGGGCAACATGGCACGATCCGTTTCCTAAACCTTCGTATCTATTTGCCATGGTGGCGGCGAAGCTGGAAAAGCTGGACGACAGTTTCGTCACCCGGTCCGGACGCGCGGCCAAACTCGCCGTCTATGTCGAGCCGGGCAAGCTCGACCAGTGCGGCTTCGCCATGCGCTGCCTGAAAAGCGCGATGAAATGGGACGAGGACGTGTTCGGCCTGGAACTGGACTTGGACGGCTACATCATCGTCGCCGTAGGCGATTTCAATTCCGGCGCGATGGAGAACAAAGGCCTCAATATTTTCAACACCAAGTACGTGCTGGCGCGCCCGGACACCGCCACCGACGTCGACTACCAGAACATCGACCGCGTGGTGGCGCACGAGTATTTCCACAACTGGACCGGCGACCGCGTCACCTGCCGCGACTGGTTCCAGCTGTCGCTGAAGGAAGGCCTCACCGTGTTCCGCGACCAGGAATACGGCGCCGACATGTATTCGCGCGCGGTGCAGCGCATCCAGGAAGTGCGCGGCCTGCGCGCCGCGCAGTTTCCCGAGGATGCGGGTCCGATGGCGCACCCGGTGCGCCCGGCGGCCTACATGGAAATCCGCAATTTCTACACCATGACGGTGTACGAAAAAGGCGCCGAGGTGGTGCGCATGCAGCATACGCTGCTGGGAGCGCGGGCGTTTCGCGCCGGCATGGACCTGTATTTCCGGCGCCACGACGGCCAGGCGGTGACCACCGACGACTTTGTGCAGGCGATGCAGGACGCGAGCGGTGTCGACCTTTCCCAGTTTCGCCGCTGGTACGAACAGGCGGGCACGCCGGTGATAGAGGCCGAAGGAAGGTATGACGCGGCCTCCGGGCGTTATACCCTCACGCTGAAGCAGTCCTGCCCGCCCACGCCGGGGCAG
>Ga0194060_10001747_pt1 | contig 15560 bp, 9 predicted proteins | sample SepL225m_MetaG_FD_163427 | JGI IMG/M metagenome (GOLD analysis project Ga0194060, IMG submission 163427) | Anoxic zone freshwater microbial communities from boreal shield lake in IISD Experimental Lakes Area, Ontario, Canada - Sep2016-L222-5m | ecosystem: Environmental > Aquatic > Freshwater >...
TGGTAGCTTTAGTAATCAAGCAAGTCCTAAACACAGCTTTAGTACTTTAAATACTTTCAACGTCAAACTATTAATTAGTGGTCTTGCATGTCCTAACTTAAAAGACTCTGTTATATATGCATTGAAAATATCGGCTCCTATTGCACTATTTAATATGAGTGATACAACTAGTTGTATTGACTCTGTTAATGTTCAATTCTCTGATATCTCTACTAGTTACGACAAAACAAAACTGGTAAATTGGAATTGGAGTTTTGGCGATGGCACAACTTCAACTGTACAAAGCCCTTCACATTGGTATAGAAAACCAGGTAAATATGTTATCAGCTTAACTGTTACTAATGACGAAGGTTGTACTTCTTTGGTGTACACGAAAACACTACTAGTACATGGATCTCCTAAAGCAGTATTTAGCATGTCTAAACTTGTTTGCCAAACAGACTCCATCAAGTTTACTAATTTAACTACACTTGGTTATGCAACAAAAACATTCACTTCCGATTGGGACTTTGGTGATGGAACTAATATAGACAATGCTGTAAATCCTATTCATGTATTTACAAAATCTGGCAAGTTTGTCGTTAAACTAAAAGTGAAAGCAGATAGTTCTTGTACCATCTCTTATTATACAGATACTATTACTGTAGCTGGATTCCCTAAGGCTGGATTTACACACCAATTTAATTGTGTGTTAAGCCCGGTGATTTTTACAGACACTTCTAAAGTGGGTTATGCCGATACTATTGGTGCTTGGAAATGGACTTTTGATGATGGTAGCTTTAGTAATCAAGCAAGTCCTAAACACAGCTTTAGTACTTTAAATACTTTCAACGTCAAACTATTAATTAGTGGTCTTGCATGTCCTAACTTAAAAGACTCTATTGTATATGCATTGAAAATTTCGGCTCCTATTGCACTATTTAATATGAGCGATTCTACTACCTGTATTGACTCTGTAAATGTAAAGTTCACTGATATGTCTACTAGTTACGACAAAACAAAACTGGTAAATTGGAATTGGAGTTTTGGTGATGGCACAAATTCAACTGTACAAAGCCCTACCCATTGGTATAGAAAACCAGGTAAATATTTTATTACCTTAACAGTTACCAATGATGAAGGTTGTACATCTCTTGCTTATACCAAACAAATTATCATATACGGATCACCAACTGCATCGTATATTATGCCAAAACAGATTTGTTTAACAGACACCATCCGCTTTGTAAATACCTCAACATTAGGATATGGAAGTACTAAGTTCATTTCTTATACTTGGGATTTTGGAGACGGAACACCTTTAGACTATACTGCAAATCCAAGGCATCTATTTAAGTACGCAGATAAGTTTATTGTTAAATTATGGGTGAAATCCGATAGCTCATGTACTGTCACTTCATTTATTGATTCAGTAATAGTAGTTGGTTATCCAAAAGCTAATTTTACAAGTACAAATTTCTGCGTAGAGACTCCAATTTTATATACCGATTTAAGTGTAGCCGGCTATGCCGATAGACTAGGTTTTTGGAGATGGGATTTTGGCGACAAAGTAGGTAGTAGTCAAATTAATCCATCGCATGTTTATAAGAATATTGGCACCTACCCTGTTAAATTAGTAGTGACTGGAAAACAATGTCCTTATTTATCAGACTCCATAACAATACCTATTAAAATAATAGATAGACGAAGAGATTCTGTATATGCAATTAAATATTTACAATATAATATTGACCAACAATTATGTGCTTTACCAGGAGGCAATAGTTATACATGGTCTCCTAGTACAGACTTAAAAACAAATGAATCACGTTGTAATACAATTACTGTTCAACATCCAAAAACAGTTTATAAAATAAGTATTATAGATTCAGCAGGTTGTACTATTACTGATACACAAGAAATATGGGGATTCCCTGGAACAGATATTTTCTTGCCAAGAGCATTTAATCCGGGCAGTAATATTAAAGAGAATACGATTCTTAAACCAATTTATGTTGGTGTGACTGGTATTAAATCCTTTAAAATTTATGACCGATTTGGCCATGAAGTATTTAGTGGTACTGATATGAGTAAATATTGGGATGGTACAACAAATGGGGTGAATCAACCAATGGAAACTTATACCTGGGTAATTCAAGGTATTGATTACAATAACAAACCTGTTATCAGACAAGGAAATGTAACATTAATTAGATATCAGTAATTTATATTAGATTGTAGATTATGATATAAGAGTGTTAAAGCCTTGCAATGAAAAAACAATTGATGTTATGCATATTATTTGGGTTGTTTTTGAGCTTCAAAATTGAAGCTCAAAAACAACCCAATATCATTTTATATATTGTAGATGATATGGGTATGACAGATGCATTTAATTCGCAATTTCATACACCCAATATTGCCTTACTGGCCAAACAGGGTATAAAATTTACCAATGCTTATGCAACCCCTGTTTGTACGCCTACCCGAACTAGTATTATCTCTGGTATGAATGCGGCGCATCATGGCGTAACCAACTGGACATCTCCTACCAAAAACGATAATAGCGATGCCAACGATGCACAGTTCAACCCAAGTAATTGGCAAATGAATGGACTCAGTCCTTTAGCATACACTAGTTATCCGCAATTATTAAAGCAAGCAGGTTACTTTACTATTCAGGTGGGCAAAGCACACTGGGGTGCTGCAGGTACAGCGCAAGCAAATCCTTATAACCTTGGGTTTATGGTAAATATTGCAGGGCATGCAGCTGGCCATCCGCAGAGTTATTATGGAAAAGATAATTATGGCAATTTATTGGGTAAAACAAGTTACCAAGCTGTACCCGATTTAGAAGCCTATTTTGGTTCTGATAGTTTTTTAACTGAAGCTTTAACCATTGAAGCATTAAAATCATTAGATGCTCCTATAAAAAATAACCAGCCATTTTATTTAAACATGGCGCATTATGCAGTACACACGCCTATTCAACCAGACCAACGATTCTTTAAAAAATATTTGTCTGAAGGCTTAGATACTGCGCAAGCTAAATATGCCAGTTTGGTAGAAGGAGTAGATAAAAGTTTGGGCGATATTATGCAGTACCTCACAGAAAAAAAAGTGGCCAACAATACCATTATTATTTTTATGAGCGATAATGGAGGATTGAGTCTTTCGCCAGCAAGAGGTAAAATACCGCATGTTCAAAACCTGCCACTTCGTGCTGGCAAGGGATCTGTTTATGAGGGTGGCATTCGCATACCAATGATTATTAAATGGCCTGCTGTAAGCCAAGCCAATACTGTTTCTAATCAGTATATTATTGCAGAAGATATATTCCCTAGCATTCTTGCTATGGCCAAGCTGCCAAATCAAACAACCATTCAACAAATTGATGGAAAAAGTTTTGTGCCGTTTATTAAACAACCAAATTTATTAGACTCTACCAGATTTTTAGTTTGGCATTACCCTAATAAATGGATCGACCAAGATGGCCCTGGCATTAATTATAAATCGGCAATACGTAAAGGTGCTTTTAAGTTGGTATATGATTTAAGAAATGGCAATAAAGAATTGTACAATTTAAAAAATGATATTGGTGAGCATTTTAATATTGCGCTGAATTATCCTGCAAAAATAAAAGAGCTAACACAATTATTAAAAAAATATTTAGCAGATAATCACGCGCCAATGCCAATTGATAAAAAAACGGGGTTGGCGGTTGAGATGCTAATGAATTAAAAATCTATTTTATACCCTATTACCGGAATTAAGCCCAGTAAATAATTATACTTTATTCTACCTAATGCTACATCGAAAGATTGGCTGTAAGGATTTTTTCTATTTAATAAATTCTGTACGCCAATGATTGCACTACCTGTTCTTTTATAGTATTGAAACTTCCATTCCATTTGAAAATCAATTCTAAAAAAGTTGGCTAATTTTTCGCCATAAATTCTTGAATTATCTAGCACGGTTGTTTTTTGGGCAATGGACTGTGCAACATTAATTGGTGTTACCCTAACGCCTCCAGACTCTATCATTTTTAAATCGATGGCAATTGTTGAAGGTCTTTTTCTTTTTATATTCCATTCTTTGCCCATTAAAAATGTAAATGTGCTATTAGAATTATAACGCGTGTTTCGCCAAACCCTATCGGATGGCATATAGCTGGAATTATACAAGCTAAGGGTACTGAGCAAATAAAACTGGTCGTTCCACCAACGATCAAGTGTAAACTCTACTCCATAATTTTTTCCATCGCCTTTATTGGCCAATGGAACGATGGCATAGTCGTCTTCTTGATTAATTAAACTATAACTACTTAGTGTTAATGCCGATACTGGCACATTATACAACCACTGATAATAGCCTTCTGCTTTTAAATTCCAATTGGGTGCTAATTGAATAGAATATCCTAACACATAATGATTAGCCCTGCTAAAATCTAAGCCCATATTGGGTTGTAGCGTATCTACCCCTACTTTAATTCTGGCAAAATAATTACCTAGCGGCTGAATCTGCGCATGTTTACCAAACCCAAAAGATAGAAATTGTGTTTTTCCTGTCATGTATTTTATACCAAATCTTGGCTCTAATACAGATTTTTTATTGAGTGCAAAATATTGCCCATGCATGCCAAATTGAATACTTAACCTATTTATTGGATCAACTTTAAATTGCAAAAAATAATTATTTAGTTCGGTGTTGCCTGTTGATTTTACTTTATTGCTTAATACATTATTTACGGCTTCTCTTTGTTGCAAATTGAATCCTTTAAAACTTTTATACATACCTAGTTTTAGCAACAAGTATTTATTAAACTTATGCGTTGCCACCATTGATACAACCGTATTATTCTCTTGAAACTGGTTGATTCTTGTAAAAATAAGTGGCCCATTAAATTTATCTAACCTCGAATTTTCGGCCTTTATATTACTTGCATTAACACTTACAATTGTTTTTAAAATTGTTTTGGGCGATAAAAAAATACTATGCGTTAATCCTACTGCACCTGTATTACTCAAATCTAATCGGCCAGACCTTGCCGAGCTTGAACTTGTCCATAAAATAGAGTCTGTTTCGGGTACTGTTTTTTGTTGGCTCAATCCACCAAAGCCAAATATGGTAAAGGTTCCAATATGTTTTGTTGGTAAGTTTATATTAAAAGACAAGTCTTGAAATGTGGTGGGTGCTTCGCCTATATTAATACCCACTTTTTGCATCAAACTTAAAAATCCATACCGATAATTAATTAAATAAGAAGCACCTGATCCTTTTTTAAAATAACCTTCTGTTGCAAAGTCTATTCCAATAACACTGGCAGAAAATGTGTGTTCTCTTTTATTGGCATTGCCCTTGCGTAATTTAATATCAAATACCCCCGATAATACATTGCCATATTCTGCAGCAAATGCCCCCGTCATAAAATCGGAATTGGCTAGTAGTTGCGCACTTAATATAGATACCCCACCACCCGAAGTTCCTACCGATGCAAAATGGTTTGGGTTGGGTATATCTACCCCTTCCATGCGCCATAGCAGCCCATTTGGGGCATTTCCTCTAATAATTAAAGCATTGGTATTTCCATTGCCCACAACACCTGCAAAGCCTGTTGCAATGCGTGATGGGTCGTTAATGCTGGCAGCAAATCTTCTGGTTTCTTCTACACTAAACATTCTTGAACTTACCAACGAAAATTGATTGAGTGGCTTTGCCTTATTGGGTTTGCTTTGTACAATTACTTCTTGGGTGGTTTGAACTTCTTCGTCCATTTCTACTGTTACATCTAATTCTTTGCCCGATTCAACCAATAAATTATTTAGGGTAACTGTTTTAAATCCAACATAACTAATGCGCAGAGAATGACGCCCAACAGGTATTCCCTCTATTATAAAAAAACCTTTATTGTTTGAAATACTGGTTGTTTTGGCAGCATTGAGTAATTCAATGGTGGCGCCAATTAATGGTTTACTAATAGATCTTTCTACAATTGTTCCTTTAATAGTTTGTACGGGATTTTGCTGTGCGTTTAATAGGTTCGTAAACACAAGAAGCATAAAAAAAACTAACAAAAACTGGCGATGCATTGAATATGTATTCTAGTTAAAAAATAAACCTATCGTAAAAATAGGCTTATCTGATTACTTTTTGGGCGCGCGCTTAATAGGTTTTCCATATTTTTTCTTCATGGTATCCTTTCTTTTCACTTTTACATTAACCCTCGAGTTCTTGGCTGATTTTGCGTGAAATGCTGGACCAGTCGCGTGTTTTTTAGGCAGTTTGGGCTCTATATTTTTCATATACACCTTAGGCATTTCATCGTCGGTTAATACCTCCGAAATAACTAGGTTTTCTGGCAATGGTAAAATAGGAATTTGATAGTGCATTAAAGACTCTATGGCTAATTGCTGTGGCTTGCTACTTGGTGTAATAAAAGTAATTGCTATACCTTTTTTATCGGCCCTTCCTGTGCGTCCTATTCGATGGATATAATTTTCTGGCACTTCGGGAGTGTCGAAATTAATTACATGGGTTACTTCTGCAATATCTATACCACGAGCTACAATATCTGTAGCTATAATAAATCGATAATTTCCTTCCTTAAATTGTTTTACTGTATTAAATCGATGGTTCTGTTCTTTATTAGAGTGAATCACACCAGCGGTTCCAGGAAATTTTGCGTCTAGTTGTTCAAATAGTTCGTCTGCTAATTTTTTGGTTACTGCAAACACCAATACCTTGGTCATGGATGCATCTTCGGTTAACAATAATTCTAATAAATTTACTTTCGTATAAAAATTAGGAACCTCGTAAGCAGTTTGAATAATATTTTCTAGTGGCGTTCCGGTTGGTGCTGCTTCTACTTTTACAGGATCGTTAAAATAAGTTTCCATTAAAGCTTCTACCTCATCTGTTATCGTTGCAGAAAATAATAAATTCTGGCGTTTAGCAGGTAATAAATCTACAATGTTTTTTAATTGGGTTCTAAAGCCAAGATTGAGCATTTCGTCCATTTCATCTACCACTACTTTTTTAATGAACTTGGTTTTAAACGCACCATGCATCACTAAATCAAATAATCTGCCGGGTGTAGCTACAATTACATCTGCACCAGTAGTTTCTAAAGCTGTTCTTTGGGTATTGATATTTACTCCGCCATAAACCCCTACCACCTCAACGCTCATATAAGTTGTTAGCGCTTTTACTGCATCTACAACTTGTACCACCAATTCTCGGGTTGGAACAATCACCAATATTTGAGGATCTTTGTCTTTATTGAACTTCCACTGACGCAAACAAGGCAATAAATAAGCAAATGTTTTACCAGTTCCTGTTTGAGCAATGCCACAAACGTCTTTTCCAGACATAGCTGTAGCAAAAACACGGTGTTGAATAGTGGTTGGATATGTATAGCCCAAATCGTCTAAAGCCTTCAACAATGGGGTATTTAAATTTAAATCCTGAAAAGTCATAATTGTAAAATGAGCTGCGAAGGTAGTTTTAAATTGCCGCTACGCACTTAATTTCCAAATTGTGCCTTTTTGTTGGCTATTATATTTAATTAATACCTTTTTCTTGAATAGGTCTAATAACAAGGCTTCTGAAGTATCCATTTCTAAATCACTTAAAAATGAAAATTCTTTGGTGGTTAGGGTTGGATAGATTTTAAATAAATTTTCGTAATCTTTTTTAATGGGTTTCTTTTTGGCCTTGGGAATTAATTGCAATAAAGCATCTTCGAATTTTTGGTAGTCTTTAAATCCTGTTAATACCACTGAATGATCATATTTATCTGTAAAAATAAAAGTAGGTAAACTGGTAATATCTAAACTTTTGGCTAAGTCTAAATCGGCTTCAAAAAGAGATTGCGCCTTGCCTTCCAGATCGCGCATCAATCTTGCAGCATCTAAACCTGCTTCAAAAGCTGCCTTATGCAACAATACATTTTCAACTATATTTTTACTATCAACAAATAGCATTTCATTAATTCTTCGCAAAAATATAATTGCCTTGTCTATGTCTTGCATTTGTGCTGCTTTAAAAGCAATGGAGGGTGGATAAGAAGAAGGCAAAGGATCTTCTAACCAGACCGAAGAATTAATAGGCATCTCATATGCTAAAGCAACTTCATCCCAATATTTAGCAGCCGTTTCAGGACTAGTGATAGGACCACTTTTAAAATTATTCCAAGAAGGCAAAAGACCACCCATACAATATTCAATTTCTAAATAATCGCCATATTCTAATTTCAACTTGCGCAATTGTGGTTGTATTAACCAACAGGTAGAACATATAGGATCTGTAAAATACAATAAGTGTACTTTTTTATATTTTGGTGCTAATTTGTTTTTTGATTGTTTATGTGCAATTAATGGAATTTTAATTTCATCAATTAGCGATTCATTGGGTTGTAAAAATGATTGTTTCAATTGTCGGCCAAGCAGAGTATGCTCTTCAACCAATTTGGCTCTTTCTAAATAAAAATTAGTAAAGATTTTTTGTAAATCATTTCCTATAATAAATTTTTCAAATAATACTTTGGCATCAATTAATGCATTAGTTGTACCTGCACTTGTAAACGGCACTGCCAAATGAGCGGCATCGCCTATTAGCACAACATTTTGCTTATGGAATGTTGGCAGTAAGTCAAAGTCTGTAGTCTTCCAAATATAACTGGTAGTATAATCGTTTGCATGTATTATTTCTTGAACAATTGCCGGAAATTCTTTCAACAATTCTACACACAAAGCACGCATGGCATTGGGCGTATCATTAAAAAGTTGCATTAGTTTTATATCGTATTGCATAAACCAAACTAACTCTTCATCAGAAGTAGGAATGAATCCAAAAGAAAGTCCTTTTTCTTGACTTTGAAATTTGGTAAACTCGTGCGAATGGCTTTGAGCAACCGAAGGCAAACGAACAACGCCAATAATTTCGTTCACTTCAATTGGCGTGAAATTTGTTTTACCAAATAGTGTGGTTCTTACTTTTGAATGAGACCCATCAGCTCCAACAAATACATCGCCAAACTCAATAGCTCCATTGGTAAATACGGCAGCAATCACTTGCTCGTCTTCATATAAAAAATGCGAGAAGGTCCTTCCTGATTTTATTTTATTTGGTGGCAAAAGTGAATATAAATAATTAATTAAATCAGGCCGCTTAATACATTGCCAGGGCTCTAATTTTAAATATTTCAGCGCAGTATCGTTAGGATTTTTTAATACAAATGTATCGATGAATTTGCCCGGCAGCTCTTTTACATTTGAATAAGAGGCGAATAAATCTAATACAGATACTCCGTCGGAATGCATTAAAAAAGCATTGCCAATATTGGGCACTTTGGTTTCTTTTTCGCTAACACTTACCAAGTACCCTTTTTTATGTAATAATATTGCCAATGCCATACCCCCTATTCCGCCACCAATGATTACTATTTTCATACAATGGATTTTAGGGTTGTTTCCATTCTAGAAAAAGCTTCTTGTAATAGTTGTTCTGAAGTTGCAAAACTAATTCGAATATAACCATCAGCACCAGTACCAAACCATTGCGGCAAACCTGGCACTACCGATACCTTTGCTTCTTTCAATAAAATTTCGCTGATTTGGATGCTTGATAATTTTGTTGCTGTAATATTTGCAAATGCTACATAACAACCTTGTGGTGCATAACAAGATATGCCTGGCATTTCATTTAATCGTGCCACAGAAATATTGCGCATCTGTTGTAAGTGTTGTACAAATGCTGCTAACCAATAATTACATTTTGTTAGTGCTGCTGTTGCAGCTACTTGTGCCAATACATTTGATCCATGTACTGTTGATAAATGGTTTGATGCTTGCATTAATAAATGATAATGCAATTCGTTTGATGCCATTAATGCACCAATTCTTAAGCCAGCCAATCCATAAGACTTACTAAACCCAGTAACCACAATGGTTTGCTGCCTTATTTCGTTTGAGATAGATGCAATACTTGTATAAACATTTGGCGTGAAAATAATATCACTCCAAATTTCATCCGATAAAATAATTAGTTGGTGTTTAACTGCTAGTTCGCCAATGATTTGCAATTCGGTAGTTGTAAAAACTTTCCCTGTTGGATTTAATGGATTGCACAAACAAATCATTTTTGTTTGTGCATTGATTAAACGCTCTAATGCAGTGTAGTCTAGTTCCTCTTCAGGATTAATTGGTACAGTAAAAGGAATGGCTATACCGCCATTAGATTCAATAGCGTATCTAAATAAAAAATCTACCGGATTAAATATAATGGCTTGATCTAGTGGTTGTAAAAATGCTTTACAAATAATATCAATCCCTGCAGCAGCACTATCAACCGGAAAAATATATTGGGCCTCAACTTTAATATTGCGCTTTAATTGAAAAAATTCAGCCATTGCTTCTTTAAAAAAAGCATAGCCTTCTGCTGGTGCATAAGAGAAATACCTATCTAACGAAAATTGACTAATGGCTGCTGCAATTTCTGGTGCCGACTTAAAATCTGGATCTGCTGCCGTTAATGGAATGACCCCTTCTGCCACCGACGCCCAACGTAAATTGAAGGCGCGTTTCTTTAGTATATCAAAATCAATTTGATCGTGGCTAAACATATTGTGTAGGGGAATTACTACACAAATGTAGTGGTTTATAGAAGTTCCCCTATAAATAAATTCATTTAATTGCAAAAATATAGAGATCAGAAATGGTTGTATTACAACAACTTAACATACTTAAAAAACCTAAATATGCTTTATTTTAACAATATTAGAAAACCAAATACAGGTTTTCATGCTTAAAATTTAAGACTTGTAATTAGTTAAAAACACCCCTCCCATTATTAGAATTGCAGCTGCAATTTTGGGTAAACTGAGGTTTTCGTTTAATAGAAGCATTGAAGCAACCGCTCCAAAAAAGGGTTGGGTATATGAAAAAGAACCTGTTACACTTGCACCAAGTACCCTTATACTATAGTTCATCAATTGGTAAGCAAAAAAGGTGGCACCTAGTATTACATACCCTAAACAGATCCAACTTAACAAATTGAATTTAATCCATTGTACACTTGCTACATCATGCCAACCAATTGGCAAAACAATAATTAATCCAAACAGAAATAACCATTGTAAAATATGATTGGCTTTGTACTTAAGCGCCAATGGTTTTAAAGACACAACATAAGTTGCATAACATATTGCACCCATAATTATAAACACATCCCCTAAAGATTGTTGGCTTCCGGCTACTGACGATAAATCTCTTGAAAAAATCAACAAAACTCCCCCAGAAATTCCTAAAAACAAACCCACTATTTTAAATGGATTTAAAGTTTCTTTTAAAAACCATATGGCCAAAAATGTAATGGCAATAGGTGTAGTTAAAATAAGTAAAGACGCATGTATTGGGCTTGTTAATGACATGCCGCGTATAGAAAAACTTTGGTTTAGTGCTATCCCTGCAATGGCGCATAAAACTAAACGTAAAAAATCTTTTTTTTCAAACCCCATTTTTACAGGATTCATGGCATACATGCTCCAAAAAAGTAAGGCACTAACTATAATTCTAATTGTTGTTAGTGCCATGGGGGGCATCAGTAAAGGAGTGATATGCTTTACTGCAATTACACTAGATCCAAAGAAAAAATTAGCTAATAATACTGCAGCTATTGCCTTGTTTTTTTGATTCATTTGTTCTGTTAAAACACAATAACAAAGGGAAGCGTCTTTTGGAGCTTCCCTTTGTTTGGAAAAAAATAATTGTATTAATATTTAAATGCTTTTCCGTTTGCCATAATTTCTTGAGTGGCTTCGTCGAAAGTAACTTTTGCGCCTGTGTGAACAGCGGCATTGGTCATAATGGTTGCAATAGAATGGTTATAACCCGCTTCTACTGGTGCATTAGGTGTTTTTCTACTACGAATACAATCCATCCAGTTTTTAATATGCGCTGTTGTAAGTGCATCTCCGCCTGTATTTGCGCCTGATTCTACTTTTACTACATTATCAGTTAAACTTAATTCTGGCAATAAATTTGCTTGCATTTTCATAGCAGCAGCATAGTTTGCTCTCATACCACCTTTTGGAGAAACTTTATTGGTAATTAAATTCAATTCACCACCATTAGAGTAATAAATTTCACTTGGATTATCGTCTCCATTATGCATACGAGAACTAAATACCACTTGAAATCCGGTAGCTAAATCATTGGCAGGACCATAATCAAATACTGCTGTAATGGTATCCCAGTTTTTACGTCCATCTTTCCATTGATAAATACCACCATTAGCTGTTACGCTACGTGGATGTTTTAATCCAGAGAACCAATGCACGGTATCAATTTGATGACTCATCCATTGACCTGGTAAACCCGAAGAATATGGCCAGAACAAACGGTATTCTAAGAACTTTCTAGGATCAAATGCTTCTTTTGGTCTGTTTAATAAAAATCTATTCCAGTCTAAATCTTCTTCTTTACACTGTGCTACTAAATCGGGTCTTCTCCAACGACCTGGTTGGTTAACATTCCAATTCAATTCAACCATAGTGATAGGACCAAATTTTCCTGATTGGATAAAGTCTGCTGCTGCAGTATAATTAGGTCCGCTTCGGCGTTGAGAACCAATTTGTACAATTTGTTTCGACGCTTTAATAATTTTTAAAGCATTACGATTGTCTTCCATGGTTTCTGCAAAAGGTTTTTCGCAATAAACATCACAACCTGCTTTTACCGCTTGGGCTGCATGAATAGCATGTTGAAAATCTGGTGTACTTACAAAAACCGCATCTACCGATTTTGAATCAAATAGTTCATCGTTGTTACGATAAGCTTTTATATCATGCCCCATTTTGTCTTTTAAGAAAGCAGCACCTTCTTCTCTTCTTTTTTTCCAGATATCTGAAACGGCTACAATATCAAAATTCATTTCTTTGTAGTACTTCATAAATGGAGGGATATGAGAACTACGGTGCCTGTCGGAAAAACCAACAACACCAACTCTTACGCGGTCGTTAGCGCCTAAAATATTGGCATAACTTTTTGCGCTAAATCCTACAGAAGCAATATAAGTTCCTGCTGCTGCTTTTGCGGATTGTTTAATAAAATTTCTTCTTGTGTTTGACATTTTTTTTAATCGTTAATGGTGTGAAATAAAATAAATGGCTTTAAAAATGAACCCAAATTTTTATAAATTAAAATAGGATTTTGCATTGTAATAAGAAATATTTTTTAAAATATCTCCCATCCATTTTTCATCATTTGGCAATAGTCCTTTTTCCATTTCATCGCCAATTAAATTACAGAGAATTCTTCTGAAATATTCATGCCTAGGAAAAGATAAAAAACTACGGCTATCCGTAATCATGCCTATAAATGTACTAATTAAACCAATATTAGAAAGTGCATTTAATTGTTTTTCCATTCCATCTTTTTGGTCTAAAAACCACCAACCCGATCCAAACTGCATTTTTCCTTTTATACTGCCGTCATTAAAATTTCCTAACATACTCGCAAACACTTCATTCTCAGAAGGATTGATATTATAAATGACTGTTTTGGCTAACTGATTCGATTGGTCTAGCCGATCAAAAAATAATGACATAGCCAATGCTTGTGGAAAATCTCCAATAGAATCAAATCCTGCATTAGCACCCAATTGTTGATTTAATCGGGTATTATTATCTCTAATAGGACCCAAATGAAATTGTTGCACCCAGTCTCTTTGGTGGTACATGCGACTTAATGCAAGTAACACAAATCCCATAAAAGATACTGGATCTGAAAATGCTTGGGTTTTATTTTGTATGAAATTTTTAAACTCTGTTTCTAATGCCAAACTGAAATTTAAACTAGCTGGCATTTGCATAAAACCATGGTCTGAAACCCTGCAGCCATTTGCATGAAAATAGTCTACCCTATTTTCAATGGCAGACAATAAAGATGCGATGTCTGTTACTTTAATACCACTAGCAGTTTCTAATGCAGATAGGTATTGAAAAAAATCTGCTGTTTTATCTATGAATAAAATTTTATCGGGCCTAAAGGAAGGCAATACTTTAATACCATAAGATTCATTGGCTAGTTGTTGGTGATGTTCTAAACTATCCCATGGTTCATCGGTGGTGCCTACATATTCTACCTTAAATTTAGAGAGCAACCCACGTGTGGTGAATGCTTCTGTTTTTAATAATTCATTAGCAGATTGGTATATTCCAGCAGCCGAATGTTCATTTAAATATTCGGTTGAATTAAAAACAGTTTTAAGTTCCATATGCGTCCAATGAAACAATGGATTTCGAACGGTTTGTGGCACCACTTTAGCCCATGCATGAAATTTTTCTTCGTCGGTTGCTGTGCCTGTAATAAAATGTTCTGAAACACCCAAACTACGTTGGGCACGCCATTTATAATGATCGCCTTTTAACCAGATTTCTGTAAGGTTTGCAAATTGCTTATTACTGGCAATTTCATCTGGAGGAAGATGACAGTGATAATCAATAATAGGAAGCGTTTTAACATAATCGTGGTATAAACGCTTTGCAGTATTACTCTGCAACAAAAAATCATCTGTCAAAAAAAAATGGCTCATGCTTTATTTTTTAAATTATACCCCACTAAAAACAGTGAATCCACCATCAACACCTAATTGCATTCCGGTTACAAACTTTGATGCATCACTTAATAAATAAACCAAGGCTCCAACTAATTCTTCTGGTTTGCCAAAACGTTTAAAGGGTGTGTTTTTTATAACGGAGTTTCCTCTATCGGTATAACTGCCATCAGGCTGCGTTAATAAGGTTCTATTTTGTTCGGTTAAAAAGAAACCAGGCATGATGGCATTTACACGAATAGCATCGCCAAAACGATTAGCTACTTCTACCCCAAACCATTGCGTATAAATATCAACAGCAGCTTTACCCATACTATATCCTAGCACTTTGGTTACTACTTGCTTTGAACTTACAGATGAAATATTTACAATACTGCCAGATCCTTTTTGGGCCATTACTGAACCAAAAATTTGTGTAGGAATAATAGTGCCCCATAAATTTAATACCATGGCTCTTTTCATTCCGTCAATATTCATATTAAAAATATCGGCATCTGGTTGTACTACTGCTTCTGGAATATTTCCGCCAGCAGCATTTACTAAGCCATCTATTTTGCCATATTTTTCTAAAATAATTTCTTTGGCTTTTAATAAGTCTGCTTCTTCTAATACATCTACTGCAATAAAAATAGCATCTCCGCCACTTGCATTTATTTCTTCGGCTCTTTCATTACCTACTGTACTATTTCTTCCTAAAATAACCACGGCGCCACCTGCATTAGCAATGCCTTTAACAAAGGCACCACCTAAAATTCCAGTGCCCCCTGTTACGACTATCACCTTATTTTTTAAGGAGAATATATTTGTTGTATCCATATGAACGTTTATATAAGTGAATTTGATTTTTTTTCGAATCAACGCTCATTATTGTGTATAATAATTTACGAAATCGATATTTGACAGATGTGTAGTAATTATTATTCGGGAACCATCTCTACTCTTTTAATACTGCTAATTGGCACCAATAA
>Ga0194060_10001748_pt1 | contig 15556 bp, 9 predicted proteins | sample SepL225m_MetaG_FD_163427 | JGI IMG/M metagenome (GOLD analysis project Ga0194060, IMG submission 163427) | Anoxic zone freshwater microbial communities from boreal shield lake in IISD Experimental Lakes Area, Ontario, Canada - Sep2016-L222-5m | ecosystem: Environmental > Aquatic > Freshwater >...
TTAACTTCTATACCGATCACGAGAAGTTCACCTCGCCCGGATTCTATAATGGCAAAGTTGAACACTACGAGCGGCGGATGTTCTGTATCCAGGGGAGTGACGCCCATCGTCTGCGCCGCCTGCCCAACGCCGACGGCCAGATGCTGCACCGTCACGGGATCGGGGATCGCTATGTGGAACTGCTGCTGCCCGACAACAGCTTCGAGTCGCTGCGTGCGCTTTTTGCAAGCCAGGATTTTGACCGGGTGCGGGTACCCAAGCGCGATCAGAAGCAGTGGGCGGTGGACGCGGTGCGCTTTGGTGGCTCGTCCGAGCGCCAGATTCTGCGGGCCATTGGTGAGAATGCGCAGAGCGCCGGGGATCTCTGGTGTGATGTGATGGCATTGGCGAATGCGGGCGGCGGCGTCCTGGTAATTGGCTGTGAGCCGGGCGGTCGCGTGGTGGGGGTGGTTCGCCCCGATCATGCCAGCGAGTCCCTGCGCAAGAGTGTGGAGGAGAAGATAACTCCCGCGCCCTACCTCTCATTTGAACTGATGAGCTATGAGGGCCAAGACGTAGTGCGCGTGGAGGTAAAGGTGAGTGAGCCGCCGCCCTATGTGGGCAGTAACGGCACGATCTACGTTCGCCGCAATGGTGAGACAACCGTGGCCGACCGGGGCGAGATCATGCAGCTCTGCCGGCGTGCGCTTGCCGAAGGAGCGTTGTCGCCCCTCGATAATGGTCAGGATCTCGATCTGCCCCGATCCGGGGTTGAGATCGTCAGCGGCCAGAAGCGCGGCGGTGTCTGGCTGTATGAGGTGCGCGACCTGCGAACAACGGCGGGTGTGACCCGTGACCGCGCCCAGGGTCTGTGGGCGTATGCGATCAGCCGGTACGAGGATCTGCGCGATGGTCGGGTGGATGTGCAGAGCCAGGTGAAGTGGAAGGGTCGCCTGGGCCTGTGGCGAGCCTATCGCCAGGGCAGTCGCACCAAGTACGACCTAGTGCATCGTGATGCGAACGGGGTGATCAGCCATATCTTCTTCGGTGTGAGTGACTGGGGGCTGAGCGAGGCGTGGGAGTCGCTGCTGGGTGAACGGAGCGGCGATGTAGTGGAGCAGGAGAACCAGCTCTTCGATCAGGAGGACGAGGGAATATCGTCCGGCCCCGGGGATCAGCCCGAACCGACTGCCCCCGAGACGTCATCCTGGGGTGATCACCGCATCCGCTGGCGCGGGCGTGGCGGTCTGGCCGCCGCGTACCGCGATGAGCAGGGTGTCCCGCGCTTCGATCTGGTGATGAAGGACAAGGACGGCCCTGGCCAGCAGGAGTACCGTGGCGTCGCACTGGAGAAACTCACCGAGGCGTGGCTGAATCTGATCCGGGTCGTTCGCCCACGTACGGGGATAGAAGTGGTGAGCGCCTCACGCGGGGAAGACGGCGAGTGGCAGTATGTCTTTCGCAACCTGCGTACCGGCGATGTGAGCGGGGTACCCTGGCGCCTGCAAGATATTGAGCCCGGCACGGTGCGCGAGTACGCTGCTCGTATGTTCCAGCAAGATATACCGCTGGATAAGGAGAAGGTGCGTTGGTGGGGCAACATCGGTTACATGCGCCCGATGCGCTCCCAGGTTGATATGATCTTTGTTGATGAGCAGGGCGACCAGCACTTCTACTACGCCGCTCGCCGCGAGGAACTTACCGGCGAGTGGCGCGAGCTGCTGGAGTTGTATGAGGAAGTCTAACGATAGCCGATAGCCGATAGCCGATAGCCGATAGCCGATAGCCGATAGCCGATAGCCGATAGCCGATAGCCGGGTATCGGCGGCTCTTCTGAAAGAGCGGGCCAGGGACGGATTCACCGTCCCTGGCCCGCTCTTTTTAGATCAGCATACTTATCGGGGACTCCAGCAGCCTCTTTAGCTCCTGGAGGTACTGCGCGGCGACGGCCCCATCCACCACACGGTGGTCGGTGCTGAGGGTGACGTTCATCACCTGGCCGATCACGATCTGGTCGTTGCGCACCACTGGCACTTTGCGCACTGCGCCCACGGCCAGGGATGCTGCCTGCGGGACGACGATGATCGACCCGAACTCGATGACACCGAATTTGCCGAGGCTGGTTATCTGGAACGTGGCTCCGTCCAGTTCACTCGGCTTGATCGTGCCGTCGCGGGCGCGGGCAGCTAGATCGCGGATCTCGGCGCTGATGGTGCCGATGCTCTTCTTGTCGGCGTCGCGCACCACCGGGGCGATCAGGCCATCGGGCAGGGATACAGCCACGCTGACATGAATCGCCGGGTGGCGGGCGATGGCGGGCTGACCATCGGGGCCGACTGTGTAGCTGGCATTGACCGCCGGCACGGTGCGCAGAGCCAGGGCCGCCGCCTTCACCACCACATCGTTCACCGAGATCGTGGTGCCGCTGGCGATAATTTGCTCACGCAAGGACATCGCGGCGTCCATCGCGATCTCCATCGTGACGTAGATATGCGGCACGCCGGGCTTGCTCTCGCTCATCGCACGCGAGATCGCCCTGCGCATACGCGACATGGGCACGGCGCGAGAGTCAGTTGTGGGCGTGGGTGCGGGCGTGCTGGATGTCATCTGTGCGGCAAATTCCTGCACATCCCCCTTGATGATCCGACCGCCGGGGCCGCTCCCCGCCACCTGGCGCAGGTCAACCCCCAGTTCATTAGCGATGCGTTTGGCCACCGGCGATGCCTTCACTCGGCCAGTCTCCGTGTCATGGACAGCAGGAGCCAGGGGCACGGGCACGATAAGGGTAGAGACAGCGGTGACGGGGACAATCCCCGGCGCGGCGGGAATCGCCTCCATAGGCAGGACACCATCGCCGATATAGGCAATCACATCGCCAATGGGAACTGTCTTCCCTGCGGGGATGACGATCCGCTGGAGGGTGCCCGCATCAAATGACTCAAGCTCCATCGTGGCCTTATCGGTCTCGATCTCGGCGATGATCTCACCGACCGCCACCTGGTCGCCAACGTTTTTCAGCCAGCGCCCAACCGTCCCCTCCGACATGGTATCGGAGAGCCGGGGCATGGTTACTTCGGCCATAACATCACCTCAATTGCCGATTGTGGATTGTGGATTGTGGATTGTGGATTGTGGATTGTAGGTGTCGGAGCGCAGTCCACAATCCACAATCCACAATCCACAATCCACAATTATCGCTTCCCCTCCAACACCGTGCGGATGGCGTGGATCAGACTGTTGGCGCTCGGCTTTGAGATCGCCGAGAGATCTTTGGCGTAAGGCAGAGGCACCTCCAGACCGGCCACCCGCTGCACAGGCGCGTCCAGGTCGTCAAATGCCTCTTCCTGAATAGTGGCGGCAATTTCGGCAGTCATTCCGTAGGAATACCAGTCCTCGGCAATCACCACGGCGCGGTTGGTCTTCTTCACCGACCGAATGATCGTCGGTCGGTCGAGCGGGCGCAGCGAGCGCAGATCCACCACCTCTACACTGATCCCCTCTTGCTCCAGGCGCTGGGCGACCTGTAGGGCCACGGCGGTCATGCGCGAGTATGAGATCACGGTAACATCCGTGCCGGGACGCTTCACCTCTGCCAGACCAATCGGTACGACATAATCATCATTGTCGGGCACTTCACCCTTGGTGTCGTAGAGAGCCAGGCTCTCGATAAAGATCACCGGGTCGTCGTCGCGGATGGCGGCGCGCAGCAGACCCTTGGCGTCGTAGGGTGTAGCCGGAGCGACTACCTTGAGGCCAGGACAGTAGGCGAACCAGTTCTCAAAGCTCTGCGAGTGGGTCGCGCCAAGCTGTCCGGTGCCACCGGAGGGTGTGCGGATCACCAGCGGCACGCGCACCTGGCCGCCAAACATATAGTGGATCTTAGAGGCATGGTTGACCACCTGATCAATCGCGACCAGGACAAAGTTGATCGTCATGATCTCGACCACCGGGCGCAGGCCGAGCATGGCCGCGCCGATAGCCAGACCGACGAAGCCCTCCTCGGCGATGGGTGTATCAACCACGCGGCGCGGGCCAAACGTCTCAAGCAGACCCTCGGTAATCCGGTAGGAACCCTGAAAGAGCCCGATTTCCTCGCCCATCAGCAAGACGTTCTCGTCGCGGGCCAGTTCCTCGCCCAACGTATTGTTGAGGGCCTGACGGTAGGTGATGATAGGCATATGTGACTTCCTCTGTAGGGGTGCATCGCGATGCGCCCCTACTCTCCACGGTTAATCTTCACCGCACGGATCGCGTCCTGCGCATCGGGGGTGTTTGGCACCGGGGTAGCGTACATATGGGTATACATATCCTCAAACTTTGGCTCGGGACTATTGTTCGCGAAATCAATGGCATCCTGCACCATGCGATCCACCAGTTCGGCAGTTTCTTTAAGGAAGGCGTCCTCGACAATGCCCGTGTCGCGCAGGATAGCAGCGAACTTACGTACCGGGTCGAACGTCTCGCGCCCGCGCCGCACAGCGTCGGCGTCGCGGTAGCGGTCGGCGTCAATGACCGAGTGTCCACGGAAGCGGAATGATGTCATGTCGAGAATGGCTGGCTCACCTTCCTCTTCGGCCTTCTGGCGCAGACGGCGCACAGCATCACGCACAGCCAACACATTAGTGCCATCAATGCGCTCGCCGTGAATGCGGAAGGAACCTCCCTTCTTGTAGAGGTTCGGCTCTGAGGAACCGTGTTCTACCGAGGTTCCCATCCCGTAGCCGTTGTTGACAATGAAGAAGAGGATGGGTAACTTCCAGAGCTTAGCCAGATTTAGCGACTCGTAGAAGGCTCCGATATTGGTGGTGGCGTCGCCCATCTGAGCCACAACGACGCCGGGCTTGCCCTGATATTTCAGGGCGTAGGCCGCACCCACCGCCAGAGGCACCTGCCCGCCGACAATCGCATAGCCGCCCATAAAATGGGCCTTCGCATCAAACAAGTGCATCGAACCGCCGCGCCCGCCCGACACACCGGTCTCCTTCCCAAAAAGCTCAGCCATGATCGGGCCGGGTTCTACGCCACGGGCCAGAATATAACCATGCTCGCGATAGTTCGTAAAAATGTAATCATCCGGGGTGAGGGCGTCCATCAGGCCAACGATGGACGCCTCCTCACCGAGGTTGAGGTGGCAGTAGCCGCCGATCTTCGCCTTCACATACATCTCGCTGACGCGCTCCTCGAAGCGGCGCAGCAGCAGCATCTGGTGGTAGTAGCGCCGCAGCGTCCCACCGTCCTCGCGCTCAACGGCGGCCCGTGCGGCTTCCGCAGCCTTTGTCATAGATGCACCCTTTGCTCGTAATTGTGATGATACAGGGTGCCAACGAAATTGGCACCCTGTATCACCGCTACTACGTAAACCGCTCGGTGTCGGACCAGAGCATCTCCTGCTTACCGATCATCACCGTATCGTTCTCCTGGAGACCGGCCTTCAGCAGGGCGTCGCTGATGCCGGTGGCGTCGAGGACGCGCTGGACGCGATCCACGGCCTCGGGCTGATCGAAGTTGGTCATGGCCACCAGGCGTTCGATCTTCACGCCGCGTACCCGCCAGTGGCCACCCTCGCGCTCGATGTTGTAGATGTTGGGATCAACCACGGGAACGCCCCACTCTAGGTCGGGCATGTCGTCAACAATCGGCGCAACAGGAGTGGTAGGCAACTCGCGCAGGCGCTCGGAGACTCGGCGTAGCAGGGATTCTACACCCTCGCGGGTGGCCGCAGCAATAGGAATGATGTCAGCTTGATCATCGGGAATCTCGCGGCGCAGCCGTTCCAGATTCTCCTGGGCCTCGGGCAGATCGAGCTTATTGAGGGCCACAACCTGGGGCCGCTCTGCCAACTCGGGGCGATACTGGCGAAGTTCCGCGTTGATCTGCCGAAAATCGTCAAGCGGGTCGCGGCCATCCACCCCGGCGGCGTCTACCACGTGGATAAGGACGCGGGTGCGCTCAACGTGGCGCAGGAAATCGTGACCGAGGCCAATCCCGGTGTGGGCACCTTCGATCAAGCCGGGAATATCGGCCACCACAAAACGTTCGTAGTCGCCCACCGTCACCAGGCCAAGGTTGGGTTGGAGGGTGGTGAAGGGGTAACTGGCAATCTTGGGCTGGGCGGCACTGATCACCGAGAGCAGGGTACTCTTGCCGGCGTTGGGAAAGCCCACCAGTCCCACATCGGCGATCAGCTTCAACTCAAGCTCAATCGTCAGATCCTGTCCCGGTTCGCCGTACTCGGCAATGCGCGGAGCCTGACGGGTGGACGTGGTGAAGTGGACGTTGCCCAGGCCACCCTTGCCGCCACGGGCGGCGAGCAGGCGTTGGCCAGGGATGGCCATATCTATCTCGTAGGCCACACCGTCAATCACCGTGCGCGCCACGGTGCCGGGGGGAACGCGCACCACCAGATCCTCGCCGTGGGCACCGTACATCCTGTTCTTCTGGCCGTGGCCACCGCGATCAGCGGTAAACTTACGCTCGAAGCTAAAGTGGAGCAACGTATTCAGCTCAGGGTCGGCCACAAGGTACACGTGACCACCGCGCCCGCCGTCGCCGCCATTAGGGCCGCCACGCGGGATAAACTTCTCGCGGCGGAAAGTGGCGGCACCGCTGCCGCCGTTGCCGGCGCGCACGCTAATCGTCGCCCGGTCGAAAAAGTCATTCGCCATAATACTGTCTCACATCATAAAAAAACTCGGGGGCGGCGCAGCCACCCCCGAGCGCCCACCGTTTGTGGGACGGTTACGCCTTGCTCTCACCCTCGGCCTTGTCGGTCTTGGGCGCGTCGTCATCGCGTACGGCACTCTTAAACTCGCGGATGCTGTTGCCGAGTGCTCCGCCGATGCCAGATAGGCGTTTCGCACCGAAGACAGCGACTGCGATCAGCAGGATGATGAGTAGCTCGGGCCAACCTATCGGCATAGCCATCTCCTTATTAGCTCTGGTTTCGGCATCCGCACGCTTCCAGGCTGTGTTACATCGTTACGTGACGACCCTCACGGGTTCTTGAGAAACTCTGTCCACATTATACCGTAGGGGGGGGGTGTGTCAACAGGATACTAGCAGTACACCACCCGACCGGCGGCGCGAGTGAGTCGGTCGCGGATGGCGCGGGCGATCCCGCTCTCGCCAAGGTCGCGGGCGAGGATGAGGGCGGGTCGGCGCGAGTCGAGGGCACGCAGAGCGGCGTAGAGGCGGCTGGCAATAACGGTGAGGTCTCCCGCTGGCCCAAGGGATTCACTATCGGCGTCGAGATCCGCCAACAGGGCGGAATCCTCATCAGGCAGCAGCAGGCCCACGCGATGCCCGGCTGCATTCTGGGCGACAACCTGTTCACGAATCCATGCCCGACACGCTGCTGGCGTCCCCACACACAGGTGCAGAGTAGACTCCGGGGCGTAATGGCGATCAAGCAGGCCGGGGGCGAGTTGTCCGCCTGTAGCGGCGGCTCGTCCGCCCAAAGCGACATCACCGAGCAGATCGCGCAACTCTTCCAGGCTCACCCCACCCGGCCGCAGCAGCGTGGGCTGCGGGCCGCTCAGATCAAGGATGGTTGACTCGACACCGATGGTGGCCGGGCCACCATCGAGCAGCAGATCGATCCGCCCATCCAGGTCGGCCAGCACATGCGCAGCACTGGTAGGGCTGGTGTGTCCAAAGCGATTGGCACTCGGCGCAGCGATGGGCGTGCCAGCGGCGGCAATCAGGGCGCGGGCCACCGGGTGATCGGGCAGGCGCACCGCCACCGTTTCGCGTCCGGCGGTCACGCTGTAGGGTACCGCATGGCCACGTGGCAGAATAAGGGTAAGCGGGCCTGGCCAAAGCCGTGTGGCCAGCAGGGCCGCCGCAGGCGAAAGTTCCGTCGTCACCCGCGTCAAGTCGGCCATATCGGCCACGTGGACGATCATCGGATCCTCGGCGGGACGCCCCTTGGCAACGAAGATCCGGGCCACAGCAGCGGGGTTGAGGGCGTCGCCCCCAAGCCCGTAGACCGTTTCGGTGGGAAAGGCCACCAGGCCACCGGCGGCGAGGGTGACGGCAGCCTCAGCAATGCCGGCGAGGTCGGCCAGAAGAACTCGTGTAATAGCCATATCCTGTAAAGGTTTCAGGTGCGAGGTTTCAGGTTTCAGATCACGCGCATCAGGATGCCACATTCTGGCCTGAACGGTAAAGTACCTGCGAACCTTGACTCTGTCATTCATCATGGACGCCCCGGCATTATAGTACACATGGCGCAGGCACCCAGTTGCGAAACAGATGCTTCGGGACTACTATGGAGAAATCTACACTTAGACAAGGGTCGCAGATCCTTGACAGTTTGGGTCCATGCGGCTCATCCTGTTGCGGCAAATCTGCAATCTAAAATCTGCAATCTAAAAGAGGAACCGGACATGCGCGCAGCCGTCTACAAGTCATTCGGTGGCCCGATCACGATAGAGACCGTCCCCGATCCCACACCCCCACCGGGAGGAGTTGTCATCCGCGTGGGAGCGACTGGCCTGTGCCGGAGCGATTGGCACGGCTGGATGGGCCACGATCCCTCGATTACATTGCCCCACGTGCCCGGTCACGAGTTGGCCGGCACCGTAGCTGCCCTCGGTGAGGGAGTAACGCGCTGGAAGGTTGGCGACCGTGTCACTCTGCCCTTCGTCTGTGGCTGCGGCAGATGCCCGCAGTGCTTCGCGGGCAACCATCAGGTCTGCGACAACCAGTTTCAGCCGGGGTTCACGCATTGGGGTTCTTTCGCCGAATATGTAGCCATCCAGCGGGCCAGCATGAACCTGGTGGCCCTGCCAGACGAGATTGACGACGCGACGGCGGCCAGTTTGGGCTGTCGTTTCGCCACCTCCTTCCGCGCCGTGGTTGATCAGGGACGAGCCTCAGCAGGCCAGTGGGTGGCTGTCCACGGCTGCGGCGGGGCCGGTCTCTCCGCGATCATGATTGCCATTGCCCTGGGTGCCCGCGTCGTCGCGGTGGATATTGCCAGCGACAAGCTGGCCCTCGCCCGCGACATCGGTGCGGCGGCCACTCTGAACGCGGTGGACATCCCCGATATTGCACGCGAGATACGCGAGATCACTGATGGTGGCGCACACCTCTCGATTGATGCGCTGGGCAGTCCGGTCACCTTCTACAACTCGATCACCTGCCTGCGCAAACGCGGGCGACACGTACAGGTTGGTCTGCTGCTGGGCGACGAGAGCCGTCCGGTCATCCCTATGGATAAGGTCATCGCCAACGAGTTGGAGATCCTGGGGAGCCACGGCATGCAGGCGTATCGCTACGACGCGATGTTGGCCATGATTCGGGCTGGCACCCTCAGCCCCCAGCTTCTGGTGGGACGGATCATCAGCCTCTCTGATGTGTCTGCCGCCCTCCCGGTATTGACCAGCTTCACTGGCGCAGGCATGACTGTGGTCAGGATGGATAAGGCGTCGTAAAGGAACGCCGTCCCGCTAAATGATGCGAAATTCTTTGCGTCTTTGCGCCTTTGCGTCAGATCTTACACGCATGTGACGCAAAGACGCGAAGACGCAAAGAGGGGGACGTGTGGCGAATAGAATGCTGCGTACTGTCCCTACTCCCCCTGCCAGATCGTCACCCGATTACGCCCGCCGTGTTTGGATTGGTACAGAGCCTGATCGGCTTTGATGATCAGTTCCTCTGCGTTGGTTCCATGATCGGGGTACGTTGCAAGGCCAAACGAGATGGTCACCATGAGTGTTCCATGCTCATGGGGAATACGAAGATCGGCAGCCATGTGCCTAATTTCGTCCGCACGTTTCGCTGCATCATCCCGCGTTGTGTTAAGGAAAACCAGCAGGAATTCTTCGCCCCCATACCGGCAGACAATATCCGATCCACGGGCGTGTTCTTTGATCAGACGGGCGATTTCGACCAGGACGCTATCACCGACTTGATGCCCATAGGTGTCGTTGACCTTTTTGAAGTGGTCAATATCGGCAAGGATGATGCTTAAAGGAAGATTTTCACGCTCAGCCTGGATCATGTCGCGCCCCAGGGTTTCGTTCACATAGCGACGATTGTGCAGGCCCGTCAGCGGATCGTGCAGGGATTGCTCGCGCAGTTCGGCTTGGAGGTGTTCGATTTCCTTCACATAACGGCGTAAGTCTTCGTTCGCCGCTTCCAGCAACTGCTCGTTCCGTTTTCGCTCCGTAATATCCATGTGTACCCCATACCAGACGGTTGAGCCGTCGGGGCGGCGGCGCGGCGTGGAGCGTAACAGCGCCCAGCGGATCTCTCCGGTCATCGCATGGCGCTGTCGGACTTCCATTTCAAAACTTACCAGATCTCTCTTTGACTTCATTTCCCATTCAATCAAGTGTGGCCGATATTCCGGCAAAATCAGGCTGTGCAGGGTTGCCGCATCGTGCAAGACATCCTCTGGATCAATGCCCGCTAATTTTTCTATGCCTGCGCTCACGTATTCAAAGTGCGGCTGACCCTGGACATCATGGGAGTACACATACAGGGCTGCGGTCTCCAAATTGTCACTGAGCAAATGGAGACGTGAGCTCATTTCCTGGAGAGATTGCTCGATCTTCCTGCGTTCGGTTGTATCCTCCTTGACTGCGATGTAATGGGTAACGACGCCATGCAGGTCAGTGATGGATGAAATCGTGGCGGTCTCGTTGTACAAAGAGCCGTCTTTTTTGCGATTGACAAACGTACCGCGCCATTCTTTCCCCGCCGTAATCGTCTTCCATAATCGGTGGTACGTCTCAGGTGGAGTGAGATCTGTTTTCAAGATGCGCGGGTTTTTCCCTAGCACTTCAGCGGAGCTATAGCCTGAATCCTGAACAAAACGCGGATTCACATATTCAATCAGTCCCTCCAGATTGGCAATCATAATGGAGACTGGGCTTTGCTCAACCGCCCGCGTGAGTTTACGCAACTCTAGCTCGACCATCTCACGCTTGACAATTTCTTCCTGTGCCCGCGTCAGTGCCTTTTGTGTGGTTTGATACGCAATATAGGTCAAACCACCTGTAACACCTGTTGTGAGGGTGAGGACAAACCATTGAATCAGAGAGACCGTGTAAACTGGAGCAGGCATGATGCCTGCATGTTGCGCCAGAATTAATCCGATCAGCGCAAGTGATGTCGCTATCGTTGAGAAAACAAACCCCCTCAATTCAAACATTACTGTTGCCATCACCACCCACAACAAAAATAGCGAGGTTGCGGGGGCGAGAATAGTGCCATCACTGGCAATCGTCACGATAATAGAAAAAAACCCAAAGATCAATGTTGAAAGTGCAACAAAGGTGATTCTGCCACGATAGAGATGGTAGCGAAGATAGAGGACTATCGTAATCAAGAGAAAATCAATGAAGAAATTTCTTATGGGTGTTTGCCGATCTAAGAAATTAGCAAACAACACGGGAACAACAACAAATAAGGGAGTAATTGTCATCATATTAAGGAGACTAGCCTGGTGTGTCCTCTTGAGGTCGCCCTCAAAGACGGGAGGAGAGAACCAACGTTTGAGAAGGGAGGTGAGCATGATGTGGTCTCCACGCATTAACGTGAACATAGCCGATAGACCGATAGCCGATAGCCGATAGAGCAATCCTCGTGGATACGTAGAGGGGAGTCCAGGCTTTAGCCGGCTGAAGCCTGGACTCCCCTTCACGCATCCACGAGGATTGCTATACTACGTAGCGCATCCTGTACCTCACCCCCGCAGAGCGCGGATCGCCCGTGGCAGATGGGGCAGCAGGTCGGAGGCTAACGTTCCCGCCTCGCCCACTTCGTCGCGAACGCGGGCACCAGCCGCGCCGTGGAGATAGACCGCGAGGACGGCGGCGGCGAAGGCGGTTAGTCCCTGGGCTAGCAGGCCGACGACGGCACCAGCGAGAACATCGCCTGTGCCAGCGGTGGCCAGGGCCGGGTTTGCACCGTTGTAGACCACGCTGCGGCCATCTGGGTTGGCGATAACCGTGGTTGCGCCCTTGAGTACGACGACCTGGCCCCATGCCTGCGCCGCATCGGTCGCACAGGCCACAAGGTCGGCGGGAAGGGTATCAACCTTGAGCAGGCGGCGCATCTCGCCGGGGTGCGGGGTGAAGATAAAAAGCCCGTGGGGCAGGTGATCGGGCCAATCCTCAATTGAGGCGAGGAGATTGAGGCCATCGGCATCAAGCACGGTGGTTGGCAGATTGAGGGCCTTGCCTCCGTCTGATGGAGTTGTCGCCGACGGGCCGGAGAGAAAGCCAACGCGGGCGCGGATCTTGGCTTGCTCCAGCCCAAAGATGCGCCGGATAAACTCCTTGGTCGGGTCGGCTGTGCCGAGACCGGGGCCGATCAGCAGGGCACGATAACCCTCCAGCGCCTTGCCAAGTTCCTCAGCGGCACTTGGCCCAATGGCACCCCACTCACCCTCAGAGAGCGGCAGCAACGTTACTTCAGGGCCGCGACCACTGGAGCCGAGAACCGTGCGGCTCGCGGCCAAGGTGACGAGTCCGGCACCGACACGCCCGGCACCGGCGCAAGCCAAGCTGGCCGCACCAGGATAATGCAGCGAACCGGCCACAATCAACGCCTTACCAAAATCGCCCTTATGGGCATCAGTGGGCCGCGCAGGCAGTAGCCTACGAGCATACTCAGCCGTCAGTATCTCGCTCATGCAAGCCTCCAAATTCTGCGGTGGAATCCCAATATCGGCAAGGGAGATCGCCCCGACGGCGGATCGTCCGGGGTAGAGCAGCATGCCACGCTTCATAACCCCGGTGGCAACCGTCAGATCTGCACGAATAGCGACACTTGCTACAGCCCCGCTATCTGATGCGACCCCCGTGGGCAGATCAATGGCCAGAACCGGACAGGACGCGCCCCGTGTAGCCCGTATCTCGTTCACGGCTGTCACAATGGTGGCCAGATCGCCTTCCACGGGTCGCGAGATACCGGCACCAAGCAGCGCATCAATCACTAGGTCGGCGTTGGCCAGGGCTGCTCGCAGATTCACATAGTCGGGGTCGTCTTCTGCGCACAGCTCAGCGATGCCGCGTTGGCGACAGCGCTGACGGTTGGAATCTGCGGGGTTATCAGGGCGATGCCAGAGGTAGAGCTGCGTCACGCAGCCGGCATCGTAGAGGTGTCGGGCGACAACCAGCCCGTCGCCGCCATTGTTGCCTGGGCCAACGAGAACCAGCGCTCGCTCGCCGCGCCTGATGTACTCAAAGGCAACCTGAGCAACACCCCAGCCGGCATGCTCCATCAGCCCGGCCCAGGTTGCCCCGGCATCAACAGCGGCGCACTCAAGGGCGCGCATCTCCTGCGTAGTCACCAGCTTCATGTAGGTTCATTGTACCGTATCTCAGTGAGATGGCGTTTGGGGTTGCGTATCCTCCGCCCCCTCGGTTGTGCAGGAGTAAGGGACGCAGCAGCCCCGAATGAGTCAGGGGTAGGGGTGTATTAGGTGCTGCTGCGCCCCTACGCGACCTCGGTGAATGATTCTGCGACCCCGGTGAATGATTCTGCGACCTCGGTGAATGATTACACGGGGGTGGTGACATGATTTCGTTCTGGGAGCGCGGGCGTCCCGCCCGCCAGATCCACGGCGGGCGGGACGCCCGCGCTCCCAGGGCTTATGCAACGTATATCAATCCTCTCGGAATTGTTGCGTGGAGTCGAGGCTTTAGCCGGATAAGGCCGCCTAAAGCCTCGACTCCTTTTCATAACCAGTTGAGGACTGCTATACCCTGAAACCCGACACCTGACACCTGATACCTTATCTTAGTCACATCCGCAGTAGAGGTGAATCATCTCCATATACCTTTTTTTAACATGTATAAGTAATACATTGGTAATATCGTATGCTATACTTCATCTATCCCAACTCGCCATACCTGGATTAAATGGACACCCCCCATGCCTACGCATGGACAGCGGACAGAGGAACACATGGATACGCACCCCTCCCGACACAGCAACTCCCTTCGCGCACGGCTGCATCTGTTCGGCGTCACCGCAGCGATGATCCTTGCCCTTTATGCTACGCTGACGTGGCACTCCACCGCCGCCTCCGCCACCAACGCCTTCACCGGATTCGCCTCCGTCCCTGAACGGGTGATGTTTGTGCCTAGTGGCAGTATGAGTGTGGCCCGCAATGGACATACCGCGACCTTACTGAACACTGGCAAGGTGTTAGTTGCGGGAGGAGGTACATCTAGTGCCGAATTGTACGATCCGGCCACCGGCACATGGGCTGCCACCGGCAGTATGGCTGTTGCTCGCCAAGGTCATACCGCCACGCTGCTGAACAACGGCAAAGTGTTGGTTGCAGGAGGAACCAGTGGTATTCCACCCACTTCGACAACGAGCGCCGAGGTGTATGATCCCGCCACTGGCACCTGGAGCAGCACTGGCAGCATGAACGTGATTCGTCTAAACCAAACCGCTACGCTGTTGCCCAACGGCAAGGTCTTGGTCGCGGGAGGAAGCAATGCAAGTACCGAACTGTACGATCCCACCACCGGGACATGGAGTCTCACGGGCAGTATGAGTGTGGCCCGTGATGGATATGCCGCTACCCTCCTATCCAACGGCAAGGTGTTAGTCGCCGGAGGAAGAAGTGGGTCTCCACTCACGTTGACACCTAGCGCCGAGTTGTATGATCCGACCACTGGCACATGGAGTCCTACGGGCAGTATGAGCATGACTCGTGATGGATATACCGCTACTTTACTGAAAACTGGCAAGGTGTTAGTCGCAGGAGGTCTTAATCTTGCGAGTGCCGAGCTGTATGATCCCGCTACCGGCACCTGGAGCAGCACTGGTAGTATGAAGATTGCTCGTTTTGCCCATGCCGCTACCCTGCTGCCTAACGGCAAGGTCTTGGTCGTAGGAGGCAGAACGTACCCCATTGCTATGACGAGTAGTGCCGAACTCTATGATCCCGCCACCGGCGCATGGAGTCTCGTCGGCAACATGAGTGTTGCTCGCAGTGATACAACTACCATCACCCTGTTGCCTAATAATGGTGGAGTGTTGCTTGCGGGAGGAGATAATGGGGTTAATAGCTCCGAACTCGGCACACTGGTTCCTGCCAATACCTTCACCGCCACCCTTACTCTGCCATCAGGCTGGCTCAACAGCACGGCCATTAACGCACAGTTCGTCGGCAGCACGTCTGCGGCGGTGATGGATGCAGGATCGCTCAGCACTAACGCCAGCACCTGGGGTGCATGGGTTACGGCTAGTCCTGGTGTCACCGTTACCACCATCTGGGATGTTGGCGGTGAAGGCGCGAATAAACCTGTCTCTCTGCGTCTGCGCGATCTCCGTGGTTTAGTGTCAACCATCGTTACCGGCACGGTGAATGTTGATATGACCAAGCCTACCTCAATGATGGCCGCCTTGCCTCCGACCAGTCCCACCGGAATTATGCTAGCGTGGTATGGTTCCGATATGCTGAGCGGTGTCGTGAGCTATGATCTCCAGGTACAGGCGGGACCTGCCGGCGCATGGACGGATGTGCTGACCAATACTCTGACGACCAGCACCACCTACAACGGTGTTGCCGGGACAACCTATGCCTTCCGGGTGCGTGCTAAGG
>Ga0194060_10001749_pt1 | contig 15553 bp, 10 predicted proteins | sample SepL225m_MetaG_FD_163427 | JGI IMG/M metagenome (GOLD analysis project Ga0194060, IMG submission 163427) | Anoxic zone freshwater microbial communities from boreal shield lake in IISD Experimental Lakes Area, Ontario, Canada - Sep2016-L222-5m | ecosystem: Environmental > Aquatic > Freshwater >...
TCGGCATTGTTCGCCGTAAACCCCTTTTCCGGCAGATCCAGGATCTTCATCGCTGCTGGCAGATAGCGGTTGAAGGTCTCGAACGGGATGGGCCACCCCGGCAGACCAGTCGGTGGCGGCGTGGTGAAATCCGCCGCTTCGAACGGGCGGCATCGCCCGGTCCAGTGATTGGAGGTTCCCCCGATATAGCGCAGGCGTGTGGTCGCGGGATACATGTCCATGCCGTGCGATTCGGCTGCGTACAATGATTGCGAGGCGTCGCTGTAGGTAAGCCCGCCACCTTCCAGCAACGCCACGCGGATGCCCTTTTCGGCAAGCTTCAGCGCCAGCGTGATGCCGGCAGGCCCCCCGCCGACAACACAGACATCGTAGTCCGCAAGCTTCTTGGATGTTTGGTAGTCGTATAGCATGATCAAACCCGGAAATATTTGCCAGGCAGGACCCAGCCATCCACCACGACATAGCCGTCACTGACGACAAGCGACGGCAAGTTTTGAACATTGCCAATGCCAGCATCACCCAGTCCGCCCACACAAGAGAGGGTCAGCAGCGATAGCGCCCCCCCCAACACCCTGCGCCGCGTGATCGGCAATGCCGGAGAAGCTGGCGATTGATCGCGAATCATGCCAACACTGACGGCAATATCATCTCTGTTGTCCCACATGTGCCTTCTCCAATTCGTTGGTGTTTTGCGTACGAGGCAGGATGGGCGACCAGCGACTCGAAGCGCTCGACGGCATCCTCCCAGGAATAAGCATGTGCGCGGGCATAGGCGCGCCCGGACATTGCTCGCCAGACGTGCGACGGCCCATGCAGCAGGTTGATCAGGGCATCGACCATGGCTACGGGCAGCGCTTCCTCGTTGGCCGCATCGACCAGCATGCCGCACCCATCGGTGAGGAATTCCGGTGCCACCCCGATCGGGATGCCCACGACCGGCGTACGACATGCCATGGATTCGAGGATAGGCAGGCCGAAGCTGTCGATGCGCGAGGCAAACAGCCAGGCATCGCAGCGCGCATAAAGACCCGCCAGCGCATGTTGCGGTGGCCGATGGTGGAATTCCGTTCCCGCCGGCAGCGGCATGTCTGGTGTCGGAAGCTGGGCACCAAAGGCTAGCACGCGCAGTTCCGGCACTTGTCGGCGAGTCAGTTCAATGATCTTTGCACATCGGTCGGCACCCTTGATCGGGTCGTTCGCATAAATGAAGCCCACGGTCGGCGGCGTGCCGCGTTCTCGTTCAGGCGCATTGAACTGAACCTGATCCACCGCATTGTTGACTACTTCGATGCCCAGATCGCCAAGTTCGTCCTCGATCTCGCGCTTGAGACCGGTGGAGATCGCGATCTTCCTGTTGGGCAGGCGCAGGGCATCATGAACGCGTGCATGGTCCGCCGGGCCGCCCCACCAGACCTCGTAGCCCTGGATGAGATGAACCTTCCGGCCTTTTGCCGCCGGCATTGCATGCATCCAGACAGCCGTTTCCCACCAGGTGCCGACAAGCACGTCCGCATCGGGCACATCGCTGGCAACAATGGAGCGATGACGCTCCAGCACACGATGCGGCACACCTGACAAGGCGATATGGCCAGGTTCGCGACTAGCGCGGAATTCCCGCTGCAATTCCCGCCAGCGACCATGCTTCAGGGCACGCAAGTGCTCGCGGGCCGTCCTTGGTGTCGGGCGATTGCTGACCACCAGAACCTCATGACCACGCGCCTGCAGCAGCTTGGCGTAGATGGCTATCACACGCATGCCGCCAGTAAGATTGTCGGCCGGAGTCAGGATCGTGATGCGCATAGCGTTTCTCCGTTTAGTGCAGCCATGAGGTCAATACCGAATCGATGGCCCAACCCGCTGCGCCCCCCAAAGCCAGTCCAACCAGCCACCATTTTTCCGTCCGCCAGGTCAGCAGCCCTTGCTGCTGTTTGAAGTACAGCGAAAGCGGCCAGCTGGCGAATTGACTGATCGCCACGCCCCAGAGCGCCCCCCGCTCGCCGGCAAGTGCGAAGCCGATGGGGATGAAGATCAACAACCCAAGCGTGCGCAAGGCATTGTTGGCCGATACCCAACCCGGCCTGCCGAGGGCAAACATGAGCTGCTCGAGCACCTGGTAACGCATGGCCAACAGGCCGAGACCAAGAACCTGAAGCATCCAGCCTGCATCCACATAGCGGGCATCGTAGAGCAAGCTGACCACCCAGTGTCCGGCAAGCAATAGCACGCCGCTCGCGGCGCCGAGAACCAGGTCTGCCAGCTGCTGGATGCGGGTATAGACGCGCACCATGGCGGCATGGTCATTCTCCCGCACGACCATGCTCAGGCTGGAAAAGATGATGCGGCCATTGAGCGCACTGACCAAGCTGACTACTGCAGAAAAGAGATTGCTGGCGATCGAGAAGACACCGAAGGTCACCACGCCCAGCGTGCCGCCCAGGATCAGCTTCTCGCCATGGGCGGCAAGGAAACCGATGATGGATGAGACGAAGATCCATTTGCCAAACCCGATGATCTCCCGGGCGCTTTCGCCATCCCAGCATGGCATGACACGCCGCCCCGGGATGATCATGTAGCTCAGTACAGTCTTGATCGCTACGCCACTCAGGGTTCCGAGCAGCAGCGCCCAGACGGAGCGTGTCAGCCATGCCGCCAGCAGAGTAATCGCAAGCGTCATCACCTGCGTCAACAGTTCCAAGCGAACCAACTGGCGCTCCATCAGTTCGCGCTGGATGCATGCCAGTTGCATTGACTCAAGCCCTTGAATTAGCGCGCAAAGGGCAAACACAGCCATCAACGAAGGCAAGAGTGGATCGACATACACGGTGCCTGGGGCAAACCAGCCACGGTCAGCGCCCATACGGACCAACAGCGTCATCATCAGCACCACGAGGGCAAGCAGCCCTCCGCGCAGTATCTGGATCAGCCAGGCGGTACCGAGGAAACGTGCGTCGTTGCCGCGATTGCTGCGGACGACACATTGCCAGATGCCGAGATCGGAGAACATCAGCAGCCCGAAATACAGCGTGTTGATAGCGGCCATCAGGCCGAATGCCTCGGGCACCAGCAGCCGGGTCAGCACCAGGCTACCGGCAAGCCGCAGCACCTGCGCAGAAAGATTGCCGGCAATGAGCCAACTGGCAGCCCGCAGGATGCGGGCTTTCAGTGCCGGTTGTGGCAACAGGGGCGGGGTGATCGTTTGCATGGCCCCCATTGAAGCCGAACTCACCCCGTACTTTGTGTCAGAACCGAAAACAATTGGCAAAGAGATCCGGCAATATCACTTTCCGGTTAATGCCGCCTTGCTGGTTAATGCCGCATTCGCCGTCATACCAAATGTAATCACCGATACCAACGGAGAAATCTGGCGCATGAAGTAACCGAAGGTGGCCATTCCGCTCTTCGGCACGAAGATGACATCACCATCCTCAAGCGCGTAATTTACCTTGCGGTCGGGTGAAACGATCGAACCGAAGTCGATGATCTCGACCTTCTTCGCCCCCGCCCGGTAGATGCCGATCTTTTCCGGTACGGCATCCTCGGACGGGCCGCCGGATTGCGCCAGCGCATCCAGTATCGTCATGCGCGGGGTCAGCCGGTAGGAACCCGGCTTGACTACAGATCCCATTACATAAACCGAGGTATCGGACGAGTCGGGAATGAAAATGATGTCGCCCTTCTTCATGCGGATGTTGTAGGCCGGATCACCATTGAGCAGCGCCTTCAGATCAACCCAGATCAGCTTCTCGCGCCCGCGCATGATGGCGCAGCGGGTCAGTGTCGCCTGCTTGTCCAGGATCGGTAGGGCGCCCGCATTGGCGAGCACTTCGGCCAGGGTGGGCGGGTAAGCGAAGCGCTGGCGGCCGGCAGCGGCAACACGGCCAAGCACGGTGACCTGATTGGAGGTGTACTCTTCGACCGCCAGGGTCAGGTGGGGATTCGTGAAATATTCCAACAGGCGTTTGCGGATAACCGCGTGTGCCTCTTCACGTGTCATGCCATTCACGAAGACGTCCCCCACGAGGGGAATGGTGATGATGCCATCCGGCCCGATCACCTGCTTGGTACTGACTTCGGGCCGCCCGGCCACGTCGATGCGCAAGATATCGCCACTACCGAAGAGGTAGACAGGATTTTCGGTTTCTTCCGTCAAGGCCAGGTCTTCCTTGCTGGCCAAATCTTCGCTCGGCTTTTCAACTGCCTTGAAATCCTTGCCGAACTGGCTGGCCAGTGTCTCGATCGACGTGGGCAATTCGGCACATCCTGCGCACAGTAACGCCAACGATGTGCCGAGCGTCACTCCGTAATACCTTACCTGTGCGAAAGGATGGATTGCCCTCGTAATCGTCACAATTTGCTCATGCTTTGCATAATCACCGATTGTCGACTCGCCTGGCGGTCGAATGCAGGCCATCGCCTAAGTACCGTTCGCCCCAGTGCGATGCAAGGTTCCTCGATCAGCCAGAAACTGATCATGGCACAGGCGGTGATCGCGGCAATGTTGGCCGGGAACACCTGAATCGCCGCCAGTCCCGGCACCCGGGCATCGGGCCAGACAAAGAACAATTGCTGCCAGAGATAAATACTGAAAGACAGGCGTCCGATCAGGCGCATGACCGGCATTTCAAGAAAACGCGTAATACTGCACTGACTATTTTGGTAGGTACTCATGATCGCGAGAGGAACCACTAGCCCATGAATACTGAGCAATGCGAATTTCAGCTTCCAGCCGACATCATAAACGAACAGGAGGCCAGCCAGCACGAGCAGCAACATGGCAGTCATGCGGCCATCAGCCAGCAGGGCGTTCAGGCGAGGACGCCAGTAGGGATCCGCATTCGCCAGCGCGATCACCACGCCCCAGAGGATATGGTCGACCTGGATGTCGGTACGCCCCATGAAAATCGCCGAGGTGGTGCCCGTCACCTGGAACTTGAAATCGATGGCGCGCCAGACGGCGACGGCACAGGTCAAGGCGAAGGCCCAGACCAGCCGCTTTCTGACAGCACCGAGCAACAGGAACAAGGCCGGCCAGACGAGATAGAAATGCTCCTCGACGGCCAGAGACCAAAAATGCCCCAGATACCACGAATATTCGGCCGTCGAGTAATTCGCGCTGAACAGAAGGGAACTGAGCCAGCGCCCAAGCGACACGTCGAGAACCCCGGTCAAAGACAACGACCCGACGGCAATCAAGAAAAACAGCGTGGCCGGCAGAATGCGGAACGAGCGGCGCATATAGAAGGCCCACAAGGCGATTCGGCCATGCTTCTGCTCGTCCGACAGCAGCTTGCTAGTAATCAGGAAGCCGCTCAGACCGAAGAATACCTGAACCCCATGCATGCCGATGAATTTCAACCCGCCCAGATCGACTGCCGCCCCCATCGCGCGCAGCAGTAAAGCGATGTCGTCCATGGAGTGTCCGATGATGACAAGCAGGATGGCAATGGCGCGCCAACCATCCAGGCTCGGCATGTACTCGCCCTTGCGAAGAATATTCTTGTCGATGTATCGAGTCACGTGCATTTGAAAGGCTCCTGCCGAGGTCTGCGCTTCCACCCCCACTTCATCGAAAGTTTTGGCAAGCGCGATTGGTCAGAGCCAGTCTATATGGAGTAAGGCGAAGAAGGAATGCAACACAATGATTAATCGTCACAATTTATAAAAACGACACACTCCGACACACATAGTTTGCAATGGGACTGTGCCGCCGACAGACAATACGGGTACGGCAACGTGCGGGGGAATACCACACACGCCTGACCACGCAACCCTGCGCATTTGACGGATCACGAACTGAACCATCACCAGCCACCATGACGGCCTACGTAGTCTTCATCGCCACCCTGATTTCCCTGTGGGTGATCAAAGCCCGCGGGCTGGAAGCGGCGTTTCTGAAGTCGTGGCTTCCCTTCTTTCTTCTGCTGCCCTTCAGCTTTTTCGTCGACATTCCCGGCCTGCCCGATCCGAACTTCATGCAGGCGGCCATCCTGCCGGTACTCGCCGTATTGCTGCTCGACAAGAAGGATGATCTGCGTTTCGGCGCGATGGAATTGCTGATCGCGTGCTACCTCGTGCTGCGCGTTGTGATGGACTTCACCAGCCGGGGCTATGCGGATGCGCAGAACTATGCGTTCTACATGCTCTCATCGCTGGTCGGCCCCTACCTGATCGGGCGGCACGTCATCAACCGGCGCGCAATGGACATTGAAGCGGCACGTCACATCGTCCTCATCTTCATCGTCTTGTTCCCGCTCTTCATCTACGAACTGATTGCCTGGATCAGTCCGATCTACAAGCTGTTGCTGCCCTTCTTTCCTTCCGCCACTCCCGCGATGTCCCTGCGCTACGGCATGGCCAGAACCTTCGGTCCCTTCGAGCACCCGATCCTCGCCTGCGTCATGATCGTCGCGGTGTATCGCCTGCATCGCTGGCTGAGCTGGATGGGCGAATGGGACAAGCCGCAGGCAGGCTGGCTCGGCTGGCTGGACGCCAAGACCCGCTGGACGCTCATTCCGCTCAAATACAAGATTTCGATCATCCTCATCGCCATGGCCATCATGACCATCTCGCGCGGCCCGTGGATCGGCGGCTTCGTCGGTGCAACCCTGACGGCCGCCGGCAATTTCAAGAATCGCAAGCGCTGGCTATGGGTCGCCCTTTTTCTACTGGTGGCCGGTGCCGGCGGCGGCAAGATAGCACTGGACGCCTACATCACTCCGGCGCAAGGCGAAGCCATCAGCGGCGAGGCGCAGACCATGCTTTACCGCAAGGAGCTCGTCGATCGCTACAAAGATTACATGTACGAAAAGATGTGGACCGGCTGGGGACTCAACACGCGCCCGAAGATCAAGGGAATGGAATCGGTCGACAACGCCTACCTCGGCATGGCGCTGCAACACGGCATTCTCGCCCCGATTTTGTTCATCATCATTTTCATCTACGCCATCGCCTCGCAGATACGCTTCGGCTTGCACGCCCCGCCAAACGAGCCGCCAATCGGCTTCACATTTGCCGGCATCTACCTGGCAGCCTTCATTTCCTTCGCCACCGTGTATATGGGTTCGCAGACAGAGCCCATGCTGTTCCTGCTGCTCGGTTGGGGTGAAAGCATCAAGCATCGCAGCCGTGAGAATCCTGACTCCCGCATGACAGCACTTCCATCGGCAGCACTTCCGTTCCGCAAGGTCCTCTACTGAGAACAGACATGACCATCCCCCTGCAATTCCCCGCGCGCAATCGCCTGGTCATCGCTGTCACGCTTTTCACGGTCTTTCTCAGCCTCGGCGCCTGCGAGGACACCGACCCGCGCGCCGCCGCGACGGTCGCCCAGGCACCCGCTCCCGTGAACCCGCCCACCGCAATGCCGCTCGACATCGCCGAGAGGGAATTTGCGCTGGCGCAAAACCGCTTGGGCGTGAATCTGCCCCCCGTGTTCAGCTATTCAAACACCCCGATGTATGCCGATCTGATGCACCAGGCCCGCCGTTTCGGGACGCCACAAATGCCCTGGGACGAAAAGGCCATTCTCGGTGAAGATGGCTGGCCGGTCGGCGATTTCGGCATATTCCTCATGTCCAGCCAGCGCGGCCTGTCGACCAACGGTGGTCGCTATACGATTCGTTTCCACGGCCAGGCCATGGTTCAGGTCGTTGCTTCGCCGGGCATTCTGAGGGAGCCGCAATATGATCCAGCCAGCGGGGTCACGACGATAGCGCTCGACCTGCAGAATCACATCGATCAGCTCGCGCTCAGCTTCACCAGCAGCCGCACGCCGATCAAGGATCTGCGAGTGATCCGTCCCGGCTACGATGCCGCCAACCCGCCACTATTTACCCGCGAATTCCTCGACCACATCGCGCCGTTCAAGGTGGTGCGGCTGATGGATTGGCTGCGAACCAACAACAACCCGGTCAGCCGCTGGACAATGCGGGCAACCGATACCACCACGCATTACGCCTCGGAAAAGGGCGTGCCTTGGGAACACGCTATCGAGCTGGCGCGCGTGGCCGGCAAGGATCTCTGGATCAACATCCCCGGTCAGGCGGATGATAATTATGTCCGCAGCCTGGCAAGCCTGCTGCATGACAAGCTGCCCGCAGAGACCAGACTCTACGTCGAATACAGCAACGAAGTCTGGAACAGCATGTTTTCCCAGACCCGCGAGAACCTCGAGGCCGCCGTCAGGGAAGCGGAGAAAGACCCCGGTTCCCGGCTCAACTACGACGGCAAGAACAACAAGGAAATCTGGAAATATCGTCGCATCGCCCAGCGCGGCAAGGAGATCAGCGACATCTTCCGCAGCGTGTTCGGTGATGCCGAGATGATGACGCGTGTCCGGCCGGTCTACGCGGTGCAGATCGTCAATACCTACAGCACCGAGCTCGCCCTCGACTACATGGCGAAGATGCATGGTCCCCCGAACCGGTACTTCTACGCCATCGCCGGCGCGCCCTACTTCAACATGGGACCCGTGCAACGTAGCGAGGATCTCGGCGTCGACCAGATACTTGCCGCGCTGTCCGACTCGATCGACGCCATGACCAGGATCAGTCGCATCGAGAAGAACCAGGCGCTGGCGAACTGGTACCAACTACCGTTCATCGCCTACGAAGGGGGTGCCGACACCTTCGGCCCGGGCAGCCTGGCTGCCAAGAAGGCCGCCAGCCTCGACGCACGGATGGAAGGTCTCTGCCGCCGCCACCTCGACAACTGGTACAGCAACGGAGGCGGATTGTTCATGTGGTTCCACGCCGGCGCCGGCAAGTGGGATACTCCCTTTGGCACCTGGGAATTGACCCCCGACCTCGCGATCACCGATACGCCGAAGATTCGTTGCCTGCGGTCCGTTCTCGCTGCCGAGAAGACGGTTCTGCAGGGCCGCAACGCGGTGCCGGGCCGCATCGATGCCCTTGCATATGTGGGTAACGAAGCCCCCTACGCGGAGGCCAGCCGCGATCCCCTGCGCTATTCGCATCCCGGCAGCCATCTCGACTACCTGCTCAAAGCCCCGGCTGCCGGCATTTACCAGTTGACCGTCCACTCCAGTGCCAAGGGCAAGGGCAACCAGATCGAAGCATCGACCAGCTTCGGCAGCGTTGCCGGTCAAATCGAATTGTCTGAAACCGGCGGGGACGCTGTTGCCGAATCGGCCCCCGTCGAGATCCGGCTGCGCGAGGGATTCAACACCTTGCGCCTGAGGACTGCCGCTGTTGCCGCCGGCTTTCAGCTTCGACATATTGAGGTCCGCCAGGCTCAGAACGCCACTCGTCTGCCGACATATCGCCCGCTTACCCAGTGACCACGAAGCAGCGGGCCGGTGGGCTATGGGCTGGCATTACACACAAGGAGGACCAGGGGGATATGACGAAACAGCAACCTCTTTGAAAGCAGCGGCGGTGGGGGCAGTGCGTTCCAACTCCGCCGGAGTAGCCAAACCGGGCTATTTTGAGGTGAAGTCTGCGGCGGCTTGCGCCAGTTGCTCGTCGATGTGGTGGATCAACGCGTCGATGCGGTCGCTTGCCAGGGCGCTGCCGTTTTCCAGTTCATGCGCGAGTTCGGCCAGTGCGTCGAGGCCGACCGTTGCGGCAGAACCCTTGAGGCCGTGGGCGAGGCGCATCATTGCGCTTGCCGTCTCGCTCTTTCCCCTTGCGAACAGGGTTCGCAGTTCTGTCCCGTCTGCACCGTGACTGTGGAGAAAGGCCGTACGCGCCTGGGCCAGCAATTCGTGGTTGTAGAGGAAGCGTGCCTCCGCGCTGTTGTCAATCATGTCGCCGGGCGGCGTGCCGGAAGCGTCAGCATCAATCGGTTGCAGCCAGCGTGTCAGGCAGCCCCAGAGTTCGTCGATGTCGATAGGTTTGGGGATGAAGTCGTGCATCCCGGCGGCCAGGCAGGCTTCCTGCTCCGCCGCGCTGGCCCCCGCCGAGAGGCCGACCACAGGCAGGGTGAAGCCTCGTTCGCGCAAGCGGCGCGTGGCCTCAAGGCCGTCCATGCCGGGCATCTGGACGTCCATCAACAGCAGATCCGGCGGCTCCGGCAGCCCTGCCAGTTGCTCCAGCACCTGATCTCCGTCCTGCGCCAAGGTGGTGCGGATACCGGCGCGTTCCAGCCAGCGCAAAGTGATGAGCTGATTGACGCTGTCATCTTCGGCGACAAGAATATGGCGGCCGCGAAACTCCTGCGGTACGTCGCTGGGATGCCGGCTGTCATTTGATTCCTCCGGCCCTTCGGCCACGCGCAGAGGAACGGTCAGGGTGAAGCGGCTACCGATGTCGACGCGGCTCTCTGCTTGCAGGTCGCCGCCCATGCCGCGCGCCAGTTCGCGGGTTATATGCAGCCCGAGACCGGTGCCGCCGAAACGCCGTGCGGTCGAGGCGTCGGCCTGGCTGAATGCGGAAAACAGTCGGGACAGCGCTTCGGCGGGAATCCCCATGCCGGTGTCGGACACGCACAGGCGCAGCAGCGGCTCGGGGTCATCTGTCATATCGACAAGCACCCCAACCTTACCGGCCGAGGTGAACTTGATGGCGTTGCCGAGCAGATTGGTGAGGCATTGACCCAGGCGCAGCCGGTCACCCATAAGGTGCGCCGGCATCCCGGGTGCGACATCGAAAACAAGATCGAGCGCCTTGCCGGCGGGAATTTGCGCGCGGATGCCGGCGACTTCGGCAAGCAGTTCGGTCAATGAGAAAGGCCTATGCTCGAAGTCCATGCGGCCGGATTCAAGCTTGGCGGTATCGAGCAGATCGTTGATGATCCGCAACAGGCTGCGTCCGGATCGGGCGATCTTTTCAAGGTAGTCGCGCTGCCGGCTGTCCTGCTCGTCGAGCAGGGCGAGTTGGCTCAGGCCGATGATGCCGTTCATCGGAGTGCGAATCTCGTGACTGACGTTGGCCAGGAAATCGCTCTTGGCGCGATTTGCCGCTTCGGCAGCAGCGCGGGCGCGCTCGATTTCCGCCGCGACCTGGCGCTGCTCGGTAACGTCGTCGAAGACGTGCGTAAAGTTCTCGTCATCGACCTGGATGGAAGCAACTTCGATAATGATTTCCCGTCCGTCGCGCCGCGTCACGCGCCATTCGGCTTGGCTGATTCCCTGTTCCAACAGCAGAGCGAGATGGCGTTGGACCTTTGCGGCGGAAGCCGGCGCGGCAAGCGCCTGCAGGTCGCTGCAGCGGAGCGCCTTGATGCAATGGCCTGTAATGCTTTCGGCCGCGGGATTGGCGCGCAACACCCGCCAATGCTGATCGGTCTCAAGGATGCCCGTCAGCGCATAGTCGAAATAGACTCGTGCGGCCGGCTCGAACAGGGGCGCAGGTGATAACGGCGCTTTGCTGTCGGCAGCGGACGCAAGGCAAGGCCGAAGTCGCTCTACAAGTTCAGCCAGTTCCAGTGCGTCTTCACTGGGTAGCGAAGCGGTGTCAGCCACATCAAGCAGATCGCGCAGTGCGTCGAGAGCGCGCCGTGTCGCCAGCGCCGACTTTCGGGAATCTGCCTGAGGACTCATGCCGCAGACGCCTCGCTGCGCCGTTTGACCAGCCGGATGCTGCTGACGCCTGGCATGAGCCTGGAATATTCGACCTGATTGACGCAGTTCTCGATGATGTAGAGGCCGAAACCCCCTTCGCTGTTGCCGCTGAAGTCGGGGGTCGGGTTCTCAGGTGGGGTAAAGGTCGGTCCCGGGTAAATCAGTTCCACGGAAAACTCGTCTGGCCTTTGCGTCAGCCGGCAGGCAATCGTCGCGTCGCTGAAGTAAGGTTTGGCGTGCCGCAGAATGTTGGTGGCGGCCTCGAAGCTGCCAAGGGTAAGCGCATCCACATCAACTGATGTAAGGCGGCAGGCGGCTGCCGCGATCGCGGTGCGCAGAGGCTCCAATCCGTCCAGACGCCAGGGAAGGATCATCAAGCTGGGTGCGTCCCTTTGTTCAATGCTTCCGCGCGGGACCTTGCGGGATGGCTGGAGTTCAACCATGACTGCGGTTTGGTCATCGAGGAGGACGGTACTGCCAACGAAATTCCGTACCTGCTGCCGAATGGACTGCAGCAGCGAGGTCGGTGGTATTGATGCAGCGCGACCCGCTTGGAGTATTTCGGCAAGGCGGTCAAGGCCGAACTCTTCCTTGCGCTCGCTCACTGATTCGGTAATTCCGTCGGAATACACCAGAAGGGCGTCACCGGGTTCAATGGGCAAGGTCGTTTGCGTATAGATTTCGTCCGGAATTACGCCGATGGGCAAATTGTCTCCGCTGATCGCTTCGACCCGATTCCCTTCCTTGCGCGCCAACAGTCCAGGGGTATGACCCGCATTGACGAAGCACAGCGTACCGGCGTTGCTGTCGAAGCGGTACAGGGCCAGTGTGACGAACGCGTTGAGTTCTATCAGGCGCGGCGTCAGGTTGTGGTGCAGGGCGTTGATGATCTCCGCGGGCGTCGGTAGTTGATGTTCGTCGGCGCGTTGCGAAAACAGCTCGGCCAGGACCTTGTTGTACGTGCTCTTGATGCCAGCACCGATCAGTGCGGCCGGAACGCCCTTGCCCATGACGTCGCCCACCAGTAGTTCGAAGCAGTCTGGCCGGAATTTTGTGATGGAAAAGAAATCGCCATCGATGCCCTGCGAGGATTCGGTATAGGTGGCCAGATGGATTCCATGAAACCCTTCCGACAGGTCTCCCAGCAGGAGCAGGCGCTGAATCTCGCTGCCCGTCTCTAGCTCACGCCGGCGCGCTTCCGCAAGCGCGTGCTCGACTTGCTTCTGGGCGGTGATGTCGGTGCGTATCGACACATATTGATAGGGACGTCCGGCTGGGTCCAGCCAAGGCACGATGGTCGCGGCCACCCACCATACATCATCGCCCTTGCTGCGGTTGGCGAATTGTCCGTGCCAGACCTTTCCTGCAGTAATGGTCTCCCACATCTCCTGGAAGAAAGCCGCCGGATGTAGTCCCGAATTGATGATGCGGTGATTCTGGCCGAGCAATTCCTGCTGGCTGTATCCCGAGATCTCCGAGAACTTTTCGTTGGCATAAGTAATGCTGCCGCTCGCATCGGCAATGCTGACTATGGAATGTTGGTCGAGCGCGAACTTCTGGTACTCGAGTTCGTCAATTGACTTCTTGAGCAGCCCGTTGATCCGCACCTGCTCGGCTTCGAGTGTCTTGCGTTCGGTGATGTCGCGTATGAATCCGGCAAAATACTGGCGACCTTCCGCCTCAAACGGAACCACAGCGATTTCGATCGGGAACCTTTCTCCGTTGCGACGAATTCCGGTGATCTCGATGCGTTGGCGCAGTATCGGGCCGACCCCTGTTGCCAGGTAGTGCCGCATGCCCTGCTCATGGGCGCCGCGCAGTTCGGGGGGGACAATGACTTCGGACATGGAGACGCCGCGTACTTCATCCGCGCGATAGCCGAAGGTGCGCTCGGCGGCGGCATTGAAATCGACAATTTCGCCGGCGTCATTGATGGTGATGAAGCAGTCGAGCGCCGCCTCCAGAATTGCGCTCTTGCGAATTTCGCTGTCGGTCAGCGCCTGATGCTGTGCCGTCAGTTCAAGCGACACCCGATTCAGTGCCGCGGCCAGTTCCTGCGTTTCGCGCACCTTGCTGTCGATCACAACAACGCTGCCGCGATGACTCGCAAGTTCGCCGGCAAACCTCGCCGTCACGCCAAGATCGGCGACGATGCGGCGCAAGGGAATCCAGATCAGGAACTGCCCGGCGAGTACGCAGAGTGCCGCAACCAGCAGTGAGACCTTGGTGACCGTCCAGATCTGATTGGCGATGACCTCTGGCGCGAAGTTGAGCCGGAACACGCCATAGTCCTTGCCTCCCACCGAGATATTGCGGTTGATCGAGATCAGTCGCGCGGAAACCTGGGAGGTGATCAGCCCTGGTGGAATACTCGACAACCGAAGGTGGTTCTCCGCTCTTACCAAACCACCATTCACATCGATAAATTCAGTGGATCCGAAGGTTGACCCCGCCGCGGCTTTCGCCAGGGTGCGCTCCACGGTGTCGTAATCGCCGATCACCACGCTGTCCGACAGGGTCGGCGCGAGGATGTCGGCGAGAATGCTGGCCGACTCGTACGAATCGTCCACTTCCTGGGTGAATTCGTAGTAGTAGAACAGCCCGAGTCCGACGAAGGTAAATAGAAACAGGCTCGCCGAATACAGGGCAAAGACGCTGCCGAATAACGACCGGGGAAACCAGCGAGCGATTAGATTCATCGGTGAGAATCAGCGTAAATGGGCCGGCGCCGTCTTGAAGAAGTCATAGTAGGCTTTGTATTCGCTGCCGTTCGAGGCCACAAAAACAGCATCTTCGGTCAATTCGACGAGCTTTGAGACCTTGCGAATGATCTCCATGCCTTCAACGTCCGTGGCCATGCCGACGAACGCGTCGGCGACGGCCTTGGCTTCTTTCGCCGGCACCTTGGATGACACCATCAGGGCCAGATCGTACACCGGATCGGAACTCCACAATATCCGGTAGGCCTTCTTTTCGCGTCGGGCAAAGCTCTCGACCAACTGCGAGTTTGCTCCTACTGCCTTCACTTTCCCAGTGGACAACTGCACCAGCGCCGCGTCCATGTTTCCTCCAAACACCACTTTGATGTCGATTCCCCTGGACAGTAAATGGGCGTAGGGCATCTTGTAGGCAACCAGCGCCTCTGGGCCAGGAAAGGCGACGTCCTGGCCGGCCAGTTGGGCCAGGTCGGTAATCGGCGAATCGGCGGGAACCACCAGCTGGGCATGGAGCGGCGGGGTCTTGCGACGACCGAACACCTTCCAGCCCAGTTGCTGGCGGTCGGGGCTGAAAAGGTGATTGGTGAAAGCAAAGTCGACTTCCTTGGCGAGCACATAGCTCGTCGTATCCGCCGACGTCCTGCCGATCTTGAGCGACAGCTTGACGCCGCTCTTCTGTGAAACATAGGCGATGATGGGATTCCAGTAAGCCGCCGTGAGATTGATTCCGTACTGGTTGACCGGAGAAAAGTTATAAATCTCCACAGTTTGTGCCGTCGCCGGAACGAGGAAGAGCAAACCCGACAGCCCGAGCAGCATGACGCAAGTCCGCTTGAGACGTTTTGTGTTCAAGATGTGGTCTCCAAAGTCCCCGCTAGGGCCGTGTGGGAGCAGTCGTTCTGCGCGAGTTGTTCAACGAACATCGCCGCAGCATTTCTTCCATCGGCTGTCATTATTTGGCCATTCATCCATTTACGCAGAGAGGCCTCAAAGCGCGGCCAGTGCCTCGTCGCGGGTATTGTAGATGGAGAAGATGCGATGCATGCGCACCAGTTCGAAAAGAGCCTGCACCGGTTTGGCCATGGCGAACAGCTTGAGCTGCCCTTTCTTGTTATTGACGGTGCGCAGGCACGACAACAGTGCACCCAGCCCCGAGCTATCCACAAAGGTCAGAGCGCTCATGTCAAGCAGCACGCTCTGGTGGTTTTCCAGCACGGGGAGCAGCCGGTCCTTGAAGGCTTTGACGTTGCCGGCGTCGAGATTTTCACTGCGGATGATGACAATGGTGCCTTGGCTATCCTGAATCTTTTCGATA
>Ga0194060_10001751_pt1 | contig 15540 bp, 12 predicted proteins | sample SepL225m_MetaG_FD_163427 | JGI IMG/M metagenome (GOLD analysis project Ga0194060, IMG submission 163427) | Anoxic zone freshwater microbial communities from boreal shield lake in IISD Experimental Lakes Area, Ontario, Canada - Sep2016-L222-5m | ecosystem: Environmental > Aquatic > Freshwater >...
CTTGGGTACAGCGATGATGCTATCGGCAATCAGCCTGAGGAGTGGATGGGGCGTATCCACCCTGATGACCGCCATGAAATCGAGGTCAAGATTGCCGCCCATATAAACTGCCGCGACTCTCATTTCGAGCACGAGTTCCGTATTATGCATCTGGACTGGAAGTATCGCTGGATGCTGACCCGCGGGCTGGCTGTCAGGAATGAGTCCGGAGAGATCAGCCGTATGGCCGGCTCCATGACCGATATAACAGAGAGGAAGACAGCCGCTGAGCTGCTGGCATACAACGCATTCCATGATTCCCTGACAGATCTGCCGAACCGCTCTCTGTTCGTTGAGCGTCTTCAGCACCTTATCGCCTCCTCCGCACGTCGTGACGGGTTGCTTTATGCCGTGCTGTTTCTTGATCTGGACCGCTTCAAAATCGTCAACGACACCCATGGACACATTGTCGGAGACAAGCTTCTGATAAATGTGGGACTTAAACTTGTCGAGTGCATCAGGCCGGGAGACACGGTTGCGCGTCTCGGCGGAGACGAGTATTCCATCCTGCTGGAGGGGATCAGCGAGCTTAAGGACGCTATAGACGTTGTCGATCGGATTCATCAGAAACTGCGGTCTCCCTTTATTATTGAGGAACATGAGATCTATGCCGGTGCCAGCATCGGGGTTGCCCTCGGTTCAAAGAGTTATGAGCGGGCGGATCAGGTTCTGCGTGATGCCGATATTGCCATGTATGAGGCGAAAAAACGGGGGAGCGGCTGCTTTGAAATTTTCGATGCCAAGATGCACACGAGCATTCTCAACCGTATCCAGCTCGAATCAGAGCTGAGTGGTATTTTGGATCACAAGCAGTTGAGCATGGTCTATCAGCCGATTATTGATCTGAATACGCGGCGCATGGCCGGCTTTGAGGCACTTGCTCGATGGAATCATCCAACACGGGGCATACTCTCTCCAGCGGAATTCATACCGGTGGCAGAGGAGAGCGGGATGATCCACAAAATCGGCGAATGGATTCTTTGGGAGGCGTGCCGTGAGCTGGCTGATCTGCAAAAACGTTTCCCGGCTGAGCCGCCACTAAAGATGAGCATCAATATATCCGCCAGACAGTTTGCACAGGAAAATCTGGCTGATCTGGTGGAAGGGATTCTCAATAACGTTGATATCGCTCCTCAAAGCCTGGCGATAGAGATAACAGAAAGCATGCTGATGGAAAATATTGATGTCTCTATATCAACAATGCACCGGCTTCGCAGATTGGGGGTAGACATTCATATAGATGACTTTGGCACAGGATATTCATCGCTCAGCTATCTGCAAAGCCTCCCGATCGATGCGATCAAGATTGACCGCTCGTTTATAAACAAACTGACCGCAAAAGGTGAAAATCAGGAGATCCTGCAGGCGATAATGTCACTGGCAAAAAGCCTGAATTTTGATGTAATTGCGGAAGGGGTTGAGCTGGATCACCAGATGGAGCAGATGAAGGGGCTGAAATGCCGGCTTGGTCAGGGGTACCTCTTTTCAAAACCGATTGAGTCCGGCGGGCTGGATGCGTGGATGAAATCTCAAAACGGGGAGTAATACCATGCGCATAGGGCACGGCTATGATGTACATCGTCTGGTGGAAGAGAGAAAACTGATCATTGGGGGGGTTGATATCCCCTGGGAGAAGGGGCTTTTAGGGCACTCGGACGCCGACGTGCTGCTGCATGCCATCGCCGACGGCATTCTGGGTGCTGTTGGTGAAGGGGATATAGGGAGACATTTTCCGGATACCGACCCGGCTTACAAAGGGGCGGACAGTCTAAAGCTGCTGGAGCATGCAGGCAGACTGGCCGCCCGGCTTGGTTACATATTGGGCAATCTTGATGCCACAATCATTGCCCAGAGACCGAAAATGGCTCCGCACATTCCGGCCATGCGCGAAAATATCGCCAGGGCTCTTCAAACTGATGTCGCCAGAGTCAACGTCAAAGCCACGACCGAAGAGTGGCTCGGTTTTACCGGAGCCGGCGAAGGGATTTCCGCTCATGCGGTCGTTTTGATGGCATATTTACCACAGTCATAATCTAGGTTCAGGTTTACTTCAAGATCGTGACAGACTTGCTGTCCAATGCGGTTATGCCTGTCTGGGAATACTGATAAAGTTTTACATCTGTCGCTGAACCATTTGTCTGGGGGGGAATTATAGCGACAAATGTCATTGAAGTGGTCGCATTATCTATCCAGGTTCCGCTGTTCGCGTAGATAGTCTGTTCAAGTTTTGTATTGGTAGCGGCCAGCATGAGAGGTATGTGGGAATGTCCGAAAACAACAATCCTCTTGACTGAATCTGCATTCTGAAAATATTGGGTTGTTGCCTGTGCATCGAGATCCGCCATGATTAAACCGACTTTGATTGCATCCGTCGGTGTGATTTTCACCGGCACCTTATTTTTCATCTGTCTGAGCGGCCATGTGCTTACAACCCCCTTATAGAGGGTTACATCAAAAGAGCCGTCCGGAGTTTTATGAGGAATCAGGTCGCTGACGGAGTAGACATCGGTATATCCGTCGATACCTGTGTTTATGATCTTGCTGTTAAATATTCCGGTTACCGGGAGCTGGGCCATGTACTGATTTTCACTCCAGGGGGCTATGGTCGGGTCGGGTACAAAACCTGCTGCTGAACCTATACCCAGTATGGAAGCACCTATTTTTGTTACAAAAAATCCGAGCGGCAGTATGGCATCTTTGTATGTTGTTATCGTACTGTTTGAAATCGGGTCGGGCGCGTTATAAAAATCATACCGGTGGCCATGCTCAATCAGTATCTCAGGGTGATCAAGCGGTGAATAAGCTCCCAATCCCTGTGCATCCCGCGCTTCAGATATACCAGGCAGAATTCTCTGTACATCGACAGACGTTACCTGCATGTCGTGATTGCCGGTTACGTAGGTTACCTTGATTTTCCCCTCTTTTATTATGCTGTTAAAGGCATCAATAATAGCCTGATTCTCTGTGGCGATGGAATCCACGAATCCCGACTGTGTCAACCCGTTCAAGGTGTCTGTTGCCATCGGTGCTAACCATTCATCAAACATGTCACCGGCAATAACCAGCTCCCGCACATTTGGAGCCACTCTAACCTGGGTCAGGAAGCTGACAAGCGCCTCACGGTTCTTGTTAAACCAGCCATAGCCGCCATCTATGCTCCGTTTGTCTCCTAAATGGATATCGCTGATGCAGATGATGATCGACCTGGCGCTCAACTCCGCAGTAGCGGCACCCGCAAGGTTGGTTAAATAATTTGCTGAAAAATAACCGACAAAGTCATTTCCGATCGTCGCTCCGCTCCCTGACTTCATTTTACTGCTGATTACAAGTTTATACTTTTCGCCCAGAGTCAGCCTGGTTCCATCTTTTTTTGAGACATTCAGGATATTGGGTGCGGCCGGATCGATATTGATCAGGCAATTCTCTGAGGTCATATCTCCAGCGGCATTCACCTTGTAGAGCTTTACTCCGTCGGCGATACTGTTTGCATCCAGTTTTTCGCTGAAGGTGAGCGCAATCGTCCGGATTTCAGAATTATTTACAGCCGGCGTCTCCGCTTTACTGGAGACGGTAACGCTTGTTGAGACCACCTTCATTGCAGGTGTGTCTGTAGAAGAAGATGAACAGCCCGATAGCGTAATAATCGAGAGTAATAACAGTAATAGTGCGGATGTCTTCATGTTTCCTCCGATGTGCCCAACTTTTCTGCTGTCGGGGTATGTCCCTGTGGGGACGGTTAGAATTGCGGGTGTCATGGCATTTTTTTCAGTGACATGATCCGTCGATACGATTCATTTATGCGCTGCTCTGTTATTTTTCCATCACGCACCAGCGCCGCTATATGGCTGATGGTTTTTGGCACAACATCGGAGTCATAATCGAGGTTGTTGGAAACCAGTATAATATCCACACCGGCCAGAATACTTTTTTCGATAATGGTCTTATAGTCAAAGAATTGTGTAAGCCCCTCCATCTGCAGGTCGTCAGTGACCACCACGCCGTCGAATGCCAGTTGTTCACGCAGAAGTCCTGTAATAAACGGTTTTGAGAGCGTCGCCGGCAGATCAGGGTCGATCTTCCGGTTAAAGACGTGTGAGGTCATCACCATGCGGCAGTATCCTGCGGCAATCAATGTCCGGTAAGGCTGCAACTCGATTTCACTCCAGGTATCGGTTACATCGGTGAACCCCAGATGGGTGTCAGTGGCAGCGCTGCCGTGGCCCGGAAAATGCTTGAAACAGCTTGAAACATGATTTTTGTCATGAGTTTCCACGAACAGTTTTGCGTGGGTGGTTACAATAGCCGGATCTGCGGAAAAGCTTCGTTCCAGGGCTCCTATGGCAGGACTGGCCGGATTGATGTTTAAATCAACCACCGGGGCGAAGTTCATGTTGATACCATTTTCCGCCAGGGTTGCCGCAATACTGTCGGCATACATATGGGTAATTGCGGGATTATTCTGGGTTCCCAGGTATTGGGCAGTCACGGTTGGAGGAAAACCGTAGCGCTCCTTCAGCCGACAGACGTTCCCCCCCTCCTGGTCTACGGCTATAAATAGAGGGGTAGTTGAGATGGTACGGAGCGACAAGGTCAACGCTTTCAACTGCTCAGGAGAGGTGATGTTGCGGCCGTAGGTCTTTAGCTTTGCGTCACGGTCAAAAAGGATTACGCCGCCGATGCGGTGTTCGCGGATATCACGGACAATGTAATTGCTTTCGTCCAGCGTGAGACCGCGAAAACCGACCAGAAGCATCTGGGCGATTTTATTTTCCAGGGTCGGCTCTGTAGATGCTTCTGAACCGCCGCAACCTGACAGCAGTGGCGGACAGGCTGCAGCAACCCCCGCAAGCGCAGCCCCTTTCAGAAACATCCGGCGACTGCAGGGAGATGACATGTCGATAAAACCTCTGTTCTGTTTCATAACTTGATTCACCTCGCTGCCCCTTGCGTAATTACAGGGACACCATACCCATTTTTGGCGATCGGTGAAGATTACCTACGTTACTCATCAATTATAAATCGCCGTCAGAAATGGATCGCTCACTTGTGGCAGGGGAGATTTTCTTCGTTTCCAATGGATGAAACGTACCTGCTGGCAGCAGTTTCTAACTGATGCTGACGATGATGATACGCAGAAGATCCCGGGTCATGAGCGGACGGGGGGGCGATGGGAAGTGACACTTTTCTCGACTTTGTTTGAGAGTGCGCTGGAAATGGCTATAAAACCAAAGAAAGCAGGCCGCAAAAAAAGATTAACTGGTTAATGGGTATGGTGTCCCTGTATTTCCACCTGGTTCTTGCGTTCGGCACGGCTCAGGCAACTCAAGCGGGGCGGAGCGAGGCCGCTGAAACATCAGGTGAGCCAACTGCCACTTTTTATAGCGATGTATCCTCCTCTTCGCTTTTTCGCAACTTATGTTCCATGATGAAGCCTTCTTCAATCTCTGCGGCTTTTACTTCAAGACCGGTCATATTAATCTTACGCAGGCCACCTTCAGTTGTATTCTCAATGAAAGTACATGGCCCGTTTATCTCTTCCCTGATCTGCTCCTTTGCCTCGCCGATGGTAATCAACGTATTTTCGTAGATCTTTTTTTTGACATTTATCTTGGGATTATACTGTTCATATCGCCTGTTACAAACTTCATCGAATTGAACGGTCAAGCCGGCATCCATACTCCTCAAGCTATTGATTCGCCGCTGATCGGTTGAAGTGCCAAGCTCCCATTGGTTGCTGCAGATTGCCGCGTTCAAACGGAGCTTTTCCTCTTCATCCAGATAGTTGACTCCTGCCACAAGATTTGTCCTGGGTGAGTTGAGTGCGCCGATCTTATTTGCCTCAATCCCGCCGAGAGCGGTATATCTGCCCCCCGCTATTTCTCCCCTGTTGACGACAATCTTTCCCAGGCAGAGAATAACACAGTTTCGCACTTCAGCATCTACCAGGACATCACCGGCGCATTCGATATAAGAGTCATGAAGAAACTTTGCCTGCAAGTTCCCGCTGCAGAGTATGATGCCACTCTGTTGACCATCCATGCCACAAAGCGAGACATCTCCTTTAGAGCTGATATTGCAGGCACCGACGTTTCCGGTGATAGTGATCGATTTGGTGGCGGTCACGTTAAATCCATCCAGCACATCGCCAGAGATGCTGACCATGCCGTTATGTATGACAGAACCAATGTTTAGATCTACATCGCCCCTTATGCTGTAAACTTCTTCAACAGACATTTCTCTTGAATTAGTACATAGCCGCCCGGCTTTTTCTGCTACCACCAGCCCCGCTTCTTCATCAATGCAGAGATTCTTTCCGATCTTGATCTGGAGCGCTTTTCCAGGCACATTCGGTATAGGCACACCGGATATGTTAGTTCCGGCAGAGCCGGGATGATGCGAAAAAATACGGGCAACATTCTCACCAGGAGCAACATTGACAAAGGTCTGGACGGCGCGCATATCCATCTGTTCAGCATCATCTTTAGTGAAATGCGCTTCTATAGAGGGGGTAACCAGATATTTCAGATAGGCGTCAGTTCCGTTCACCGGCGGAATTCCCATTGCAAGCAGGACATCCTTCTGAAATACTCTATCCGCTGCATTTGCTACAAAGTCATCCAGTGTCTGTTCATCAATGCCAAAATTTACCTGCTCCAGCTTCAGATAATTAAGAAACTCGTCACGCGTCATCATCGCACCCTTTTCAGATGGCACGTAACTGCAATGGCACTCCATTTTATCTGAAGAAACAGCGATAAATAGAGTGTAGCCAATTTTTTTGAATTCTCTCCCCTTAATTTTTTCGGAAGGGAGCGTATTTTCAGAACCATTCGCGCTCATTGTGGCATCCCCAAGCAGTGTTATCAGTTCTATAGATCTATTATCTTAACAATCTTCTGGCACATAGCTCAAAATAGAGGGAGCGAAATATAACAGCCTAAATCGCTCTAATCAATAGAAAAGGAGAAAAACTTCCAAAAATATGATGTCACTGTTCTGTTGAAGTGGGAAAACGCATGGATTGCCTCCGGAACGTCATCACGACCTTATCATAACAAGCAGCATCTTGAACCGCTTAACCGCCTTCAACTCGTGCGGAATATTTGCCGGCATGATAATCATCTGTCCGACGGCCACCGTCTGAGTCTCTCCATTTATGACAACTTCCGCTTCGCCATCAACAACCTGAACAAAAGCGTCAAACGGCACGGTATGCTCGCTCAACCCCTGTCCCGCGCCGAAAGAGAAGAGCGTCACTGTCCCGATTTTCTTGTCTATCAGCGTTTTGCTGACCACCGAACCATCCTGATAACCCACCAGTTCACTCATGGTCAAGGCTTTACCGATTAAATCCATATTACCTCCAAAGTAGCCGTTCTTTGTAAAAATGTGCAGCAATACTATCCTGTCAGCAGAAAAAAAGCAAAGGCGGAAAACCTGAGTTTCCCGCCTTTGTCTGGCATGAATGTTTTTTTGATGCAGACGGTTCCGACCCAGAGGAGGTGTTCGCGTCAAGGTGATTTTCGAATCAATACCGGTACTGCTCTGCCTTGTAAGGTCCTTCCTTAGGTACTCCGATATATGCGGCCTGCTCATCCGTCAGCAGACTCAACTGTGCGTTCAGTTTTCTAAGCTGCAGGCGTGCGACCTTTTCGTCCAGATGTTTCGGAAGTACATACACCCCGACCGGATACTTCCCCGGATTGCAGAAAAGCTCGATCTGTGCGATGGTCTGGTTTGCAAATGATGACGACATTACATAACTTGGATGACCGGTGCCGCAACCAAGATTAACCAGACGCCCCTTGGCCAGCAGAATTATCCGCTTGCCGTCCGGGAATATGACGTGATCCACCTGCGGCTTAATCTCTTCCCACTGATACTTTTCCAGCGCAGCGACTTCAATCTCGTTGTCGAAATGACCAATGTTGCAGACAATCGCCTGATCTTTCATCCTAACCATATCGTTATGGGTGATGACATGGTAGTTGCCTGTGCAGGTGACGAAGATGTCGGCTTTGTCTGCGGCATACTCCATCGTCACGACGCGGTACCCTTCCATGGCAGCCTGCAGGGCGCAGATCGGATCGACCTCCGTTACCCAGACCTGAGCCGAGAGGGCGCGCATCGCCTGAGCCGAGCCTTTCCCCACGTCGCCATAGCCGCATATCAGAGCCACTTTTCCGGCTATCATGACATCGGTGGCGCGCTTGATGCCATCCACCAGAGATTCGCGGCAGCCGTAAAGGTTGTCAAATTTTGACTTGGTGACCGAGTCGTTGACGTTGATGGCGGGGAACTTCAGGTCGCCACGCTCGTGCATCTGGTAGAGCCGGTGTACGCCGGTGGTGGTCTCCTCTGTCACCCCTTTGATCTCTGCAAGACGTGTGGAGTACCAGGTCGGATCTGTCGCCAGCTTTGCTTTTATGGCGGCAAAGAGGATTGTCTCTTCCTCGGAGCCAGGCTTTGCCAGCACGGAGATGTCTTTTTCTGCCCTTGCTCCAAGATGCAGCAGCAGGGTGGCGTCGCCTCCGTCGTCCAGGATCATGTTGGAAAAACCGCCGTCGCTCCATTCAAATATCCGGTGGGTGTAGTCCCAGTACTGCTCCAGCGTTTCACCCTTGACGGCAAAGACCGGTACTCCGGTAACAGCAATAGCTGCGGCTGCATGATCCTGGGTCGAGAAGATGTTGCAGGAGGCCCAGCGCACCTCTGCCCCCAAGGCGGTTAATGTTTCGATAAGCACGGCGGTCTGGATAGTCATATGGAGCGACCCGGTGATGCGCGCCCCTTTAAGCGGCTGTGCTGCGGCAAACTCTTCGCGGATAGCCATCAGCCCCGGCATCTCGGTCTCGGCGATCCTGATCTCCCTGCGCCCCCAATCGGCCAGTTTAAGGTCTGCTACGATAAAATCCTGTGACATTGTTCAATCTCCTTTTGTTTTTTAAGTTCTCGTACGAATTTAACGTACCAGAATAACTCTCAATTGATCCGGCACCTAAATACCTTTGTTCAACCATTTATCCAGTATCTCAGCCAGTTCGACCTTCTTCATCGGCTTTGCCAGATAATCATCCATTCCGACCGTGATGCACTGCTCCCGATCCCCTTTCATGGCGTTGGCGGTCATGGCGATAATCGGCACTGAATGGTTTTTAACTTTAGAGCCAGGATCGCGGATTATGACAGTTGCTTCAAAACCATCCATTACCGGCATCTGGCAATCCATAAGAACAAGGTCATAGTTTATTATTTCAAGTGCGCGAATAACTTCAACTCCGTCAGCAGCTACATCTGCCTTGTAGCCAAGTTTGCTCAGCATGTTCTGCGCCACTTTCTGATTGATGATATTGTCATCAGCCAGCAGGATAAGGACACCCTGTTTGCGTGATTCTGCAACGGTGTGCCGGGTAATGATTCCGGTATGTTGCGTATTGCCTGATGCGGTTCTGCCCAATGCAATGGCAATACAGTTGTAAAGCAGTGATTGGCGCACCGGTTTGTGCAGATACCCGACAAAACCTATCTTTTCAAGGATTCCCGCGTCGCCGCGCCTGGCGAGGGAGGTCACCATAATCATCAGTGTCGGTTCCAACTGCGGATCACCCTTGATGAGGCGACCAAGTTCCAGTCCATCCATACCTGGCATCTCCAGATCGAGCAGAGCGATGCGGAATGGTTCACCATAACTGACCGCTTCACGCAGAAGCGACAACGCGGTTTCCCCATCAGCGGCTGTCTCGTAACGGCAACCCCAGATGTTTAACAGGGTAATCATCAACATGCGGCTGGTGTCGTTGTCGTCAACAACCAGAACCTTGGTGCCGGATATGTCTATGCGCGCAGCAGCCTCCGCAGTTTCAGGGAACGCTGCCGACTTTTCAAAGCGTGAGGTAAACCAGAAGGTAGAGCCGACCCCCTCCTTGCTCTTAACTCCGATTTCCCCCCCCATAAGCTCTGTCAGTTGCCTGCAGATCGCCAGTCCAAGGCCGGTACCGCCGTATTTGCGGGTAGTAGAGCCGTCAGCCTGGGTAAAAGGTGAAAATATTGCGGCACACCTGTTCTCCGGAATTCCTATGCCGGTGTCGCGCAACTCAAACCTGAGCAGAATGGAATCGTTTTCCTCCGATTCAATCATTACGCTGATAACGATTTCACCCTCGTGAGTAAACTTGATCGCATTACCGGCCAGATTGGTAATGATCTGACGCAATCTCCCCGGATCCCCTTTAAGATATGGAGGTACGGCGGGATCGATCCGGCATATCAGCTCCGGCGTGAGATTCACAATTCTCATCGCCAGCATTTCGACGGTATCTTCCAGTGTTGTTCTTAAATCAAAGTCAAGCAGATCCAGATCCATTTTTCCAGCCTCGATTTTTGAGAAATCAAGGATGTCGTTGATCAATCCGAGCAGGGCCTCTCCGCTTTTGTGGATAATGTCGGCGAACTGGCGCTGCTCTTCATTCAGATCGGTATCCAGCAGCAGTCCGGTCATGCCGATCACGCCATTCATCGGCGTCCGGATTTCATGGCTCATGGTGGCAAGGAACTGGCTCTTGGCTATGGTCGCCTCCTCGGCAGTCAAGAGCGCCGCGCCCAGTTCGGCGTTTTTCTTTTCCATGAGAGACGAAAAAGCGAGGATTTTTTCTTCCGCCTTTTTGCGCTCGGTTATGTCACGGTTGCTGACACGCCGCCCCAGATGCTTCCCTTCGTTATTTAAGACCTCCCGACAACTGTGTTCAATCCAGAGTTCTTCGTTGTTTCGAGTATTGATGCGGAAGTTCAGTTTGCTGCATCCAGGCTCTGTGCCGTTCGCATTATCAGCAAGATGCTGTAAGTATTTGTCACGATCATCCGGATGTATGACAGAGACAATCAGATCCGGATCCTGGTAGAACTCCTCCGGCGTATAACCGCTGACACGCTCGCACGACGGAGAAATATAAAGCAGATTCCCATCCATACCCCTCCAGAATTCCCAATCGTAGGTATGGTCGGCTATTGTGCGGAATTTTTCTTCACTCACCTTAAGTTCCAGCTCTCGCCGCTGCGTCTCCCCCAGCATTATGTTAAATGAACGAGCCAACTGCCCCAACTCATCACCCCGGCTATCATCGAGTTTGTGCCGTTTGTCCGAATCAGTGCTTGTCATGGCATCAATCTGTTTTGCAAAGCTGACAAGCGGCCTGGAAACTCCTATGCCATGCCTCCAGGAGAGAGTAATGGCAAGTAACAGAGCAAACAGCATCCCCATCATATAATAGTTTCTAAAGCGGGTTATCGGCTGATACGCTTCATCTATCGGATAATCGGCCGCTAAAATCCATCCTGTACTTTGCAAACGCTTGAACGATGCCAGAACATTTATACCCTTTGAATTGCTGGTTTCGCCGGAACCTTCAAAACCTTCCAGTGCTTTGTCAAAAAGCGGATTTACCCCCGGTCCGCTATCCTGCTTCATGATAAGACCCGGATCCGGGTGCATTATCATGGTGCGATCAGCGGCTAACAGGTACAAATAACCGGTTTTCCCTATTTTCTGGTGGGTCAGATCGTGGAGAAAAGTCTTCTCTGCGAACATATCAATGGCACCAACCAGTATTACTATCAGACGCCCTTCAGGATCGAATACGGGTGCCGTCATAACAATAACAGGTCGATTTTTTCCGGATGAGATAAAGGGGGTGGATATTTGAGGTTTACCGGTGGCAACGGTTTGCTTGCAGTAGTCGCGGTAGGATAAATCCATACCCCGTAGTCCAACGTCTGGAAATTCAACTAAAAGTTTTCCATCCGGTGTAAACAGAAACAGTCCGTGGGCGAAAATGGATTTTATGGATGTGCGATTGTCAAGCCATTTTTGAGCGGCTTCCGGGCTATTTACCGTCTCCGTCGTAATAATCCTGGTGGCGTTTATCAGAGCATTTTGTGCCGTTGTAATCGACTGGTCAAGATTCTTAGCCAGGATGGAAACGGTTGAATACTGCTGGAGAAAAATCAGCTCTTTCGTTGTATGCCGGAAATAGCCGTACGTTCCTGCGGCAATCGCGACAAGCAGCACAGAGATAAAGAGAGCGGTGGCTAAAACAAGCTTATGGCTGATTCTTGTTAATTTCATGATTATTACAGAATCATTTTAAGCAGTCCGGCGTGATTGAATTTCAGTGTATGCTCCGGTGCCAGAGCATGTATCACCTCGGTTATCCACTCTTTTGACGTATTGATCTGACTGATTTTGATACCACTTTCAGCACCAGCCAGAATTTCATAGCGCCCTACGTGGATCCTAAGCGGTATACTCTCACCACGCAGAAGCAGTTCGAGATCTATTGTCTTCTCTCCTGAGTCAATATCAAGTTTGAGCATATAACCATACCTCTCCATTTTGCTGTTTATTAAACGTTTAACTATTGAATTTGTAATCATACCGAAGCCTTATCGCATCCGTCCCCCTTTTGCAAGGGGGAGCTTTTATGTACGCTCCCCCTTGAAACGAGCAGATCCGAGGGTAAGAAGGTCTGGAGGGTTTTTATAGAAAAAACAGTTTTTATCCGGAAGGGGTTACGCCACTTTCACATGAGTAAGTGTTTCGAGCGTAGTATTGATCTGTGCAAGCTCTTCTTTAAAATGCCTCTCATATGGAATCAGACGTGACTGGACATCACAGATTTTTTTTATTGCCATTCCAAGTGCCGCAGCATGTTTGGTCTTTTTCACCCTGTTGCCAACGCCATAGCCAACAAAGCCCAGGGCTGCTATCGGAGCGGCAAGAACGCCGATGCCGACCAGCATGCCACCGCCGATCAGACCACCGGCAGCAGCAAGCCCCGTGGTGATTCCGGCGGATGAGAGACCCGCAACTGTTCCCATAGAGGAGAGTGCTGCAATCGAGCCGGCGGCTCCGGTACCGGCACCGACCGCTGTTGTCAGCCCCTCTGTAATAAGGGTATGCTTTTTTTCAAGAGTTTGCAGGATCTCTCGTACATCCTGCGTCGCCTGAACCTTCATCCGATCGATAGTGGCAGATGTGAGGATTTCTTCTTCAGTTGAATTTTGTTCAGCCGATTCGCCAAAACCTAGACCCTTCTCCATATAACTTTTTAGCACCTTAATTCTCCCCATAATTAAATTTCCCCGCTTAATCAAGCATTTCGTGAACTTTTTTCCAATAATAATAACCGCCTACTATACCGATACCGACCAGACCAATAGGCCCCCAGAGACCAAAACCGAACCCGAGTCCAAGGCAAAGCCCTTTTCCGGACAGGCCGGTTCCCAATGTTTTGCAGCATGTAGCTGCCTTGAATCCGGCACCATGCGCCGTTTTGTGTCCGGCTACAGCCGTTGCACTAGGACATTGTAGTGGTTGCATAGCTGTCCTCCTTTAGAAATTAGTGTACATCCTGCAAAACTGCCACAAACCATTTGCAGCAGGTCTGAATATCTATCATTTTTGTAGAAAAAAACAAGAGTCAATCCAGATTTTTCTTTATCTGATAAAACAAAAATGCAGCCAACAGAGCCCACCCCACAGCCAGAGCGCCAACTATGAGTCCCGTGCCGGCTCCCCCCACACCATTCGTTTTTTCAAGCTCCGCCTGAATATGGGCTGATTCCTGCTTGATGAGATTGACATCCAAGCTGTGGAACATGGCGTGAAAGCGGTTACGTAGTGAAAATAGCCGTTTTTCCAGAGAATCTGTCTCAATCCCCTGGCTCCGTAATACTCTGATTCTCTTTTCAATGGCTTTCAGCATACCATCGGTCTTTAACATGGCGCTCCTGATCATACGAGCCTTGTCAAAGCTGTGACAGGGGGTGCAGTTTTTCTGGCTGATGATATCGAGAGACGCACTGACTACGCCATGACTGCCATGACATGTTACGCAGGTCGGCCCCCCCCTGCCGAGTGCTCTTCCGTGTGCGCTGCTCATGTAGTGCTTAACGACCCCCATATGGCAACCGCCGCAGAGTGCCGGGATTGCCGTGGGAGCCGGTACACCGCGGAATCCATCTGCCGGACTCATGGAGGTCGCGGCATCCAGCGGGTTACCACCATGACAGGCGTTGCAGGTGATACCGTGATCGGAATGAATGCTCTTCCGCCAGATCTTTACCGGTTGGCTTAAACGTGCAACTGGCTGCGCTGCGTGACACTGAATGCAGACGATCACCTGTTGCCCCACGGCTCCGGCCTGGCCAGCCATAATGATGCAGGCGAAAAGCTGAAGCAGGATAGTTACCCACCGACTCATGAGTAGGCACCCCAGACAGAGAGCGCGATCCAGAGCAGAATCCCCCCTACTGCGCTGAATGTGAACAGAGGGCGTTTGAGTGGATGCTTCTCTGTGCCACGATCCAAAAATGGTAAAAGCGCCAGAAAGGTCATGGCGACCCCCTGTACCGTAATACCTATGATTTCACTCGGAAAGAGTTTCAGAGTCTGATAGTTGGCAAGAAAGTACCACTCCGGCTTGATGTGGGAAGGGGTGACTAAAGGGTTGGCCGGGACATATGAGGTTGATGGTATGAACATGTTGGGGAAAAAAAACACCAGTGCCATCAGGCATGCGAAGTAGAGCGAGATGGAGATCATATCCTGAAGGAAGAAGTTGGGGAAAAACGGCACCCCGCCGGGATGTTCTTCGTACACGAATTTATCACTTTTCCAGGGATTTCTTGTGTCATCAAGGCCAAATGGGGGGGTTGAGACTCCGGTGCGCTGGATCAGAAAGAGATGGACTCCGATAAGGATTGCTATGAAGGCCGGGAGTATCCCTACATGCAGCGTATAGAAGCGGCCAAGTGTATGAAACCCTACCTGTTTGCCGCCACGCAGCAGTTCAACCAGCTTCTCCCCCATGAACGGAATTGAGCTGACGCAGTCTGTTGCGACAGTGGTGGCCCAGAAGGAGAGCTGGTTCCAGGGGAGAAGGTAGCCGGTCAGGGAGATCCCCATTGCCAGAAGGAGAAGGATAAATCCGGTGAGCCAGTGAAATTCGCGTGGGCTTTTGTAGCTCCCCATAAAAAGAACGGAGAACATGTGGAGCAGCAGCACAAGCAGCATCATGCTTGATCCGGCGGCATGAAACAGGCGGACCAGACGACCCAAAGGGATTTCGTCCATAATGAAAGAGACGCTGCTGAAGGCTTTGTCTATATCCGGTACGTAATAGAGCATGAGCAGCAGGCCGGTTACGATCTGCAGGAAAAAGATGACCAGGAGAACACTGCCGAGAGAGTACCACGCGTTGATATTGTGGGGCAAAAGATAGCCGGAGCGCTTCTTGTTTATGATCTCGCGCAGACCAAGTCGCACGTCGATCCAGTTGTATATTTTTTCCATGAAATTCATCAGAGTCGGCCTTTTATTTGGCTCGTCAGCAGAATCGGTGGACGCATAATGGCTCAGGCAAATCTCCAAGTGTATGATACAAGGCTGTTTTTAAGCATTCTACAGTTTTAAATCCGTAAGCTTTTCTGATAGTCAGTTTTGCT
>Ga0194060_10001752_pt1 | contig 15539 bp, 16 predicted proteins | sample SepL225m_MetaG_FD_163427 | JGI IMG/M metagenome (GOLD analysis project Ga0194060, IMG submission 163427) | Anoxic zone freshwater microbial communities from boreal shield lake in IISD Experimental Lakes Area, Ontario, Canada - Sep2016-L222-5m | ecosystem: Environmental > Aquatic > Freshwater >...
GGGAGGAACAACGCATTGTCCCCCCTAGCCCCCCCGCACGCGGGGAGGAACAACGCATTGTCCCCCCCCGCGTGCGGGGGGGCTAGGGGGGGTAGGGTTGTCCAAGAATGTAAAGTAAAATGGGACACTCTGAGCTCTTGTCTAAAGGGATGCGCCCCCGCATGGAATGCATGCACGTCCGCATGATATGCATGCACGTCCGCATGATATGCATGCACCTCTGCATGATATGCATGCACCTCCGCATGATATGCATGCACCTCTGCATGATATGCATGCACCTCTGCATGGAAGGCATGCGTGCCCGCATGGAAGGCATGCACCTCTGCACGGGATGCATGCGTGCCCGCATGGAAGGCATGCACAAAACGGGACAGCCCTCACCCCCGGCCCCTCTCCCTCACGGGGAGAGGGGAGATTCCGCACCAGGACACATCCGACTCCCCCTCTCCCGCTCAGGGAGAGGGGGCTGGGGGGTGAGGGCTGAGCGGCGACAAACTGTAAAGTATCTGCAAAGCATGCACTACCGCAGAAGTAACGCTGTCATGCTGTCACGCTGAGCGAAGCGAAGCGTCCCGGCGTCTGTATCGCGGTCAGAACGCTTCGCTTCGCTCAGCGTGACAAGATACCGGGATACTTAGAGATTCTGTTAGCGCGAATAATCGCTGGGTCAAGCTGGGAGCGCGGGCGTCCCGCCCGCCGAGGTTCTGGCGGGCGGGACGCCCGCGCTCCCAGCACCACGGAACTTCAGCGCCAAGCGACTGAAGCCGCCACTACGAACTGTCACGCTGAAACCTGGCCTAATAAAAAAATTCCACTTCTATTGCACTTCCTCTACTGGCCTCAGTTAGCCTGCGGCAACGTGAGTGATATGAGATCGAGTTGTTGACACAACGTACTCGTATCATTGATCACCGTCGTCGCGAGAGCGGCAGGGGAGCGCATTCCGGCGTGGGCAACATCATTGCGCAGCTTGCGGATTTTCTCCCAAACCTTGCACAGTTCGTCATAATCGGGCAGCGCCAACTTTGATATTGGGGAGGAGTAGCCACTCAGCAGGCTCTCGGCATCTGCCCGATGATCGTCGCGAAACATGTCACCACCGACCCGCACGAGTACAAGCGAGATCAGCCATTCGCGGGCCAACGTGATCGCCTGAACAGCCAGCCCCTTATCGAGATACCACGCGATCATGCTGCGTTTGCGTTTGAGCAAATCAGGTGCGGCGCTTGGCTGTCGAGGTGTCTGGAGACCGAATCGTCCATACTCAGCAGCAATCCGGTCAAGCAGGAGACTGATCGGCTGATTAGTTGTACTCGGTGCATGTCGCGAGCTACTCACCAGATCTTCAAGCTGCTGAGCCGACCGCATTAACTCAACAGGGCGCACCATCTGGAGTGCATTGGTAAGGACGTTGAGATGACGAGGGAGACTGGTGGCAATCGGTGGGAGAGCCGAGCTAGAGACTGATGCAAGTTCACTGAGCTGATCGGCGCGACCATAACGCAAAAAGGCATCCGTCGCGCTTGTCCAGTCAAGCAGACCCACAAACGGCGTCAGGTCAAAAATGGGCGTGATGTTATCCTTCTTGGCCTCGAAGGCACCGTAGATAATGCGCTCTACTGTGGCATTACGCACCACCCGCACAAAGGCAGCCGCAAGCAGGGCCATCATCGGGATGGAGCGTAACCCGTTGGTAATATCGAAGATAATCGTATCTTTGTCTTCGATCACACCAGCGATGGCGGCGAAGATCTTCCACAGATCATCTTCAGACTCGCCCAACGGGATGTCCACCGGAAAGACAGGGAGTACACCATCGAGACGCTTTTGTAGATCGTCCAAGTGGCGCTCGCGGGCCTGCTTTGTCACAACCACATGCAGTTGGTCCGGCGTAAAGATCCGCACGGTGGCCTCCGCCATCAGGTGCGTGGTACACGTCTGTTCGCCCCAGCAATAGGTCGTCTCATTAAGATTCCCTGCACCGAGGAAGCTGATCGCCTTGGTAGTCATCGCTATCCTCCCGGCTTCTGTGCGGGGCGCAACTCCAGCACAACGCAGCCACTCTTGAGGGTGCGTGTGTCCATGACCTCGACACGTGCGCTGTTACCGACCTTGAACTTCTTGCCGCCCAAGTTCTCGGCCTTGATCCGACCAATGGCTTTGTCGGTAGTAAAGCCGGGTACTTCGACCGCTACATCTCCGCTGTCGGCGTCAACTTCTAGGATCTTTCCGGTAAAGGTAGCGCCAACCTCCCGCAGCGATTGGCCGGTAGGTTTCGCGGGTGCGGCGGGCATGGGTGCAACCACCGGGGTCGCTGTGGCAACAGGCTGCTGCGCAGGCTTCTCAAAACTACGTCGCGGCGCGGCGCTGGGTACCTCCTTGTAGTAGCGCATCAGCCGAATACCCCAACCGAGTGTTGCCATCAACTGCCGGTAGTCGTGCTGGAGCGGGCGCAAGTGACGCTCACTCACCTCCAGCATGGACTGAAAATGTCCCACCGTCTGATTAGACCGATCAACGACCTTGGGATACTTGATGATGATCTGGAGATACTCGAACAATGCACGCCCATTGGTCTGGCTGCGCATATAACTGAGCAGCTTCTTCACCTCGTTGTGATCCACACTTTTGCCGCGCAGGTCAGCGGCAAAGAGTTCGGCAGTTGCAAAGTCTATGTCGCTCATTAGTAGCTCCCATCCGGGCATGTGCGATCCATGCGCGGCCAGCGCAGGGTATCGGCCAGTTTGCTCATCTGTTCATCGAGGATCAGTCCCTCAGCACGCGCAGCCTCCAGCAGTGGGGCGATCTCCATCGGCTGTGGCTCGATGGCGAAGTTAGCATAGCCCACGTGGGAGTCGAAGATAGTTACAGATGGCTCAGTGACTTCAATCGTTCCCAGACAGGCGGGCTTGGCCCCGCCTAGCTTGGGCCAGAGCTTCATGTCGCCCACACCCAGCCCGGTGAGCAGCAATCCCAACTCGCCATGCGTCAGGTTCTCGAAGCGAGCTAACAGATCCAGGCTGCTGCCCTCAGCAATTGCCTCCAACGGCAGGTCGCCCTTGGCGAGAGCGCCGTGCATGTAGAACTTGCGGCCCTTCGACTGACCTCCATCAAGGTATGGCCGCGTAGATTTCGCGGGCTGGTGAAGTTGCACCGAGCGAATGATCGCCATTGTTCCCTCACATAGCCGCGCATCGGCAAAGGCCACATTGCCTTGGTATCCCAGCATGCCGAAGATGCGTTGGGTTACGTCAAGGCGCTCTGCTGAGCGGGATGGATCGAGATCGCCGGGGATGAATGCCTTCGTCATCGTTACCGCCGAGGGCGAGATGGCCTCGACGATGCTGCGGATGCACCCCTTGAGCGAGGTGCCAGGAATGACCGGCTGACCGTTGCTGCGGAAGAGTGCCTTAACCAGCGGGTTCTTCGGGTCGCGCCGTGGCTCTAGCAGCCCGGAAGCGACGTGGATAGGCGAGCGAGCGATGATTGTGGCCCGTAGTTCGCCGCTCAGCAGGTTACTCCCATAACGGTCATGGCCTGCTGGCTTGCTCAGTGGTGGTCGGCCTACGGGCAGCGGCACAAACTCGTAGGGCTTGGGCAATGCTGGCTCGCGATCACCACGGTCGTAACTGCTCATCACCGTGCCTCCTTCATCCGATAGCTGACAAACTGCACGGCCCCGTTCGGCGCGAGGTACATCTGCGCACTGACGCGAGGCAACTCTTTGTCGTGCTTCACCATCAGATTGCGCTCTCTGATGTTCCAGCCTTCGCCTAGCGCATCCGCGCCCTCAATCTCTAGCGGCGTATCGCTCAGAATGAGGATGTCGTAGTGCGCCTCATCAATCCGCCGCCAGCGAACCTCAGCGGTTGTACCGAAGATGTGGCCGAAGTCGCCGTGCAGGTCAATCTCAGCAGCCGTCTTCACCTCGGTGATCTTGGTCAGATCGGGTTCCTTGCCTACATTCCACAATGCCCGCCCGACTACCTGCGAACAGGGGAATGTGACGATCTCGCTGACCAGTACTCGTACTTTGGCATCATCGGCCTTCGCCACGCGCAGCACACGGTTGGATTTCTCGCTCATAGGCCCACCTGCGCTTTCCAAGCGGGCATGCAGGCGGTGAAGATCTCACGCACCTGGGCATCGCCGTTCGCCTTGAGCAACACGCCCATGCCGCGCTCAGTGTCTTCCTGGTAAGAGAAGATAGCGGGCAACTCTGCGCTATCGTGATCAGGCAACACGTAGTTCTTGTCGGCGCAGAGCGCACCCAGACCAGCCAGCGTGCGATCAGGAACGGCAACGGGCTTCCCGATCACCTTCAGCGTGTTGCCAACCAACTCGCATGCGGGGTAGCGCAGTTCCAGCGAAGTCATCTCCAGCTTCACCCGACCCAGCCCACGCGACTTGCCGAAGCCGATGGCTACCCGCCCCGCTGCCAAGTCGCGTAGGGCTAGGCCAAGCAATCCAAGCTGGGCCAGTGTGACATTACGAAAGGCGATGCGGGTGACAAAGTTACCAGACACCACCGTCTCGTAGTTGAAGGGGCCAACCGCGACTGAGCCATAGATGCGGTCAATGGCGACGCCGTTGCGCTCCTCAATGTCCACCTTCACCTCACCCGACGGGTAAGCATCGGCGAAGCGCACCCGCCCGGCCAGGGATGTACTACCGAAGATCTGCGCGGTGAATGCCGAACGCCGGTAGATCGCGGCGCTGCGCTCGCGCCGCTTCTGGCGCACAGCCTCATCGTCTCCCTTGGGGTCAAACTCGTCCTTGAACGTCTTGCTGTTGAAATAGTTCCCCGAGCTATAGGTTATATCCTCAACGTCACGGTAACTATCACCCTTGCCCAGCGGATTATCGGCCAGCGGCGGCTTGTCGTGTGATGGATCGCGCCTCGACCCGTCCAGCGTGCGGCAGATGCGCTCGCAATGGGCACGCACCACCCCTTTGAGCGAGGGGCCGGGCAGGTAAACCTGGAGCGCACCTTGCTGGCGACTGCGCACAAATTCCATATCGGGCAGGGTGGGGTCGGCCCCGCCACTCTCTCCGGCCTTGATCAAGATCGGCCCGTCGGGACGGATGATCAGATGGAGGATTCCCTCCAAGTAGGTTGCCTTGTGCATGATCAGTTTCCCTTCACGCTTGACGGATTCTCCAGGGCGACCTTGAAAGCGGCGATCCATTCCTTGCGCTGGGTATCGGTCATCGCCGTACCGCCCTTGCCATCGAGCAGATTGATCACATCGTCAACTTTATTCTTGGAGCGGATGTCGAAGAAGTCATAGCGTGGCAGTTCCTTCGTATTCTTATCAGCGGGTTCTGACGGATCAACAGGCTCAGACGCATTGGGCTTCGGGGCTACCAGTTGCACATAACCTAACCCGCGTGAGCGGAAACCGCCGACCTGGGCCTCGCCGCGCTCCCAGGGTGCCAGAGCCAACACGAGCATGCCGAGTTGCCACGGTTCCATGTTCTCGGCGCTCAGTGCGAAGTCGAAGCGCGTCCCGGCAGGCACCACCTCGTAGTCGTAGAGCAGGCCATCGCTGGCCGTCTCGGTATCGCGATCAATACCCACGCCGTTGCGTACCTCGTATTGGCCAAACCAAAGCGACGTATCCACCAGCGCATCACGCACAAAGACCCGGCTGGCCGTCCACTGTGCGCCGAACGTCAGGTCAATCAGGGTTGAGTGCTTCCAGTAGAAGGTACTGGTGTACTGATCAACCGCCGCCGCGTTATTGGACTTGGCCCGCAACCGCTTTAGATCCGCATCGTGCTCCAGCAGCTTCGCGAGATCACCAACCTTATCCTGGAGTGCGGGCAGATCGAGCGCCTCGTCATCGTTGACCACGCGCACCAGGGACTCCATACGGGAGCGCAGGGCACCCTTGATCGAGGCACCAGGGATAAGCGGGCGACCACGGGCATCGCGCAGCACCGGCAGGTCGGTGCCCGTAACCTCGGTTGAACGACCCGATCCGATGCGCAGGGCAGTCAGGGCTACGAGCGTACCCGTAACACGCAGACGGTTGCGCAGAGTGGCGAAGGAGTAATCATTTGTCACGGGCGGCCTCCTTCTTTGGCGCTGCGGCTTCCTCTAGGATCTTCAGCGCATCGGACTTCTCATTATCTTTCGCCTTCTCGTAGTAGGCGAAGGCCCGCACCGCATAGCCAAAGTAGCGCCGCATCATCGCCCGGTAGATGTCTTCACCCAAGCGATCCTGATCCGGCAGTGCCTCATCCTTAGGGATCTCACCAAGGGCGGTATTGGCAACAGCGCGTACATCAGTTTGAAGGTGCTTGATCACCGTATGGCCGAAGCTATCGGTTTCACGACCCCAGGATCCCTTCTGAGTGGCAATCTTATAGCGGATGAAGTTAGCAACGACATCAAAGGAGCCGTCTTCATTGGCGACATTCACCGCGTTGCGTAGCTGGCTGGTCTTCATTTCGCTCTTATACTTGGGCAACTGGAGTACGGCCTTAGTTGCGAGCCGCGCTAACTCGTCGGCGTGACGCTCAACCGCCTGCGCAAGCAACATCTCGCGGCGGAGTTGCCCGGTGTCGGTGGTGGTCATTGCATGGACTCCTTCTGCTCACGCGGGTAACTAGCCCGCAGATGAAACTCATCACAGATCCGTACCTGTCCAAAGCCCTCGGAGCGGCGCTCACCAATGCCGTTGGTCTGAAGATCTGCCAACTTCTCGAAGTTACTCTTGCTCAAGCCGTTTGGCGCGTGGAAGACAAAGACGCTGCCCATACTGGTAGCCAGGGCCGTGGGCTTGGGTTCGCGCCACGTGGCGTGCCAGCCGCCGACAACGGCGGTGTTGCTAAAGCTGCGCAGCAATGTGGCCTCAATCCCGGTTAATTCTTTTAGCGCCGCCGCGCTCAGTTCCTGAGTCGGCAGCCAGCCCTGCTCGCGCAGGATGGCGTCGGCGAGCAGGTTGACGGTGAAGACGTGGCCGCGCACCATCCACTTCGCGCCGCCGAGTTCACGGTAGGCTTTCGCCTGCTCGCGGAAGCGCTGGGTGAGATCCTCAACTCGTTGCTTCAGATGATCATCACCGTTGGCATCGGAAACCGTCATCGTCACCGCACCGAGGCCGCTGGTCTGGCGTGCGCCGAGGGCGTCGATCTGCTTTAGCGCGGCGCACAGCGCGTCGTCGTCAGGAAGGGAGACGCTGCCTCGGAAGGTGGCTGGGTAGTATGTGTCCTCTTCCTTGAGATACATCACTTCGTTCAGCACCAGCGGCGAATAGAGTCGGCTCGCGGCGGCGGTGCCACGCTGGCGATCAATCGCCACCCGTGTCAGTACGCGCTGAACCGCGCTGCGCAGTGCAAGTTTGTTGTTGCGCAACGTGTAGAAGCCGTGCTTAACCACCTCCCAGGCCCGACCCTCCGCATCGGTAGGCGCGTAGATCAATCCAGCGGGCTTCTGGTTCTCCCAGCAGACCCGCTCAACCAATGAGTCGTAGATTGGCGCGTTCTCCTGACCCTTAGGCTGGAGCGCACTCATGGGCAACGGGCGACTCCAGGGGTCGCCATCGGCAACGGGGTAGGCGTTGTGACAGCGCAGATCGCGGAATTGCTTGGCATCGAACGCCTGCGCACCGAGCGCCCCGTAGATTGCGCCGCCGGGGACGTAACCCAAGCTGGCGCGGAACTGTTCACCGAAACGGCGCTCGGGGAAGGCCAGCGGCCCTCGTGCGGTGATCGTGACATCAAAGAGCATCAGCGGCCCCCTTTTCGCCCAATAGCGTGCGTAGGGCATTCTTCAGTTCTGCTTCGTCTCGTAGCTGCCCGTCCCAACACACGGTTGCCTGCACACAGACCCAGCCTAGCCCGCGTGATGTGCCGCCGCCCCAGCGATCCGTCAGCGTGAGCGCGGCCCAGAGTAGGGCAGCGTGGCCAAGCGTAAGCGTCTTGTGGTCGCCACTTATCGCCGGACTAGCCCGGTAGACCAACTCCTCCAGGGCAGTTTCCTGAAAGAACAGGCGGGCATCCTCAGCATTGCCGCGATTCCGGTTGATGCTCACCGATGGTCGGATCTGGCTCAGGCTGCGCCGCTCACTTGGGCTGTTCGGGTGCCAATCCGCAGGTGTACCATCAGGCAGACCAATGAGATCGCTGAAGCGCAGCCGCGCACGTTCACCACCGCCAGTGCCAAAGATCGTGCGGATCGCTGAGACGGTCTTCGTTTCGTTGAAGTCGGTAGGCACCGGCAGACCAACGCTGCCCAGCAGCCGCTCGGCAGCATGGCGCAGCTTACCCTTGAGCTGCGAGCCGGGGATGATCGGGCGGCCCCAGCCATCACGCACAATGCTCTTGTCGGCCAGGGAACCGACACTACCCCCCGCGCCCACACTCAGCGGCGTGATGCTGGTCAAGGCGATGCTCATCTCAAGCTTTGGCACGGCTCTCCTCCGACTGCTTCACCATGTCGTAAATCTCCACCAGGTCGGCCCAGATTGTTTCCCACTCTGATCCCTTCAATTCTTCGCCCGGCGGTGGCTCACGACGCATCCAGGGAGGAGAACCCTGGGCACCGGGCCAGTTCATCTCAATGTGCTGCTGTAACGCAGCGCCCTGATCTTTCCCCTGGCGCGTGCGGGTGTAGAGATACTCCAGCGTGCTGGCCCAGTGGCCCTGATCGCGGGCTGGCTCCATCGCAGCACGTAGCCGGTAGAGTTGCGAGCGTGGCACACCGGCTGCAATCAGCGCTCGTAGGGTGTCGATCAGACCCGCCAGTTCGGGCCACAGGTAGGGCCGTGCGGTCAGCCGACACTGCTTCCCCTCCAGCGCCTCCTTGCGGAAACCCTCGATCTTGTCCGTCACCATCGTGATTGACTTCATCACCATGAAATCTACCGCACCGCCCGCGTTGGGGTTGATGCGCGACTTCTTTTTTGCACTACCCAATAGCTCTTCGGCCAGCAAGCGCAGGAAGAAGATTGGCGCGTCATCCTTAGCCACCACCACCCCCGCCGAGAGGCCAATCTTGGGCGTGTAGGCATCGAAGTCGGTGGTTGGCAGGTAGCGATCATCATGGGTACGCTTTTCGGACAGGCCGAGCTTTTCCTCAAAGGTTGCGCCAATCGTCAGGGCGATAGTGAGCGCCTGTGTACCGGGCACAATCAGGATCAGGTCGTCGCCACCGATGGTCAGGATCTCGAAAGGGTGAATGACGACCTTCGCGCCATCCTCGTCACGCACCTCCGTTGGTAGCAGATGTTCGGCCAGGGCCGCAAAGACCGCCTCCCGCGCTGCGCACTCCAGTTCCTCTGAGAACGTGCGGTACTCCTGCGGTGTCTTCTTCCTCGCCAATTCCCGGCCCACATTGTTGCCATCGGCATAGATCATGCCGATGAAGCCGTTGCTCGCCGCGCCGATCTGCTGAATGTCGCTGGCCCGCAAGATAGGTATGACCTTATCCCTATACTCCCGAAACTTCTCCGCGTACCGGCTAGTCTTGCCGCGCTCATCTTTCGTCAAATGGTTGATCCAGCGCCGCCCCCAAGACTCGGTTGCATGAGGATCGTCGGTATCAATCTCTGGTGGTATCCACGGCTTGAGCTTATTCAATAGCTGGGCCGTCGATTCCTCGGGCATACCCTTCATCCGTCGCCCCACCACCAGCTTACGCGCCGACGCCTCGCTGAGCGCACCGTAGGTTGGATCATCCAGCAGCGCTGGACGGTGATCACTGCTGGCGCAGCGGGTCATATGCGGCAGGCGCTCGATGATTGGCAGGTAACGAGTCTCACCGTTAGCCGCACGCTCGTCACGGCGGCGGTGGTACATGGTGGTTAGCAGTGTCACCACCTCGCCGAAGGTCTTGCGGTTGTAGAAGCGGGTTGCGGGCAGTTCGGTATCGGCTCCGTAATAGTAGTCAGCCAGCTTCTTTCGCAGATCTGTGTCACGCCACGCGGGGAGAAACTCCTCCAGCCACCAACCCACCAGACCGGCATCAGTGAACGTTACCCGGCCAAAGCGTAGCTCGATCAGATGAAAGGTTTCGGCCACCACAACGCTCAACGCCGTCTGAGTTTGGTTGGTGAATACTTGCTCGATCTCTGTGGCCAAATCTTTGCCCTGACCCGCCGGGGCAACGGCGAGGAAGCTGCCGCCACCGGCGTAGATCACGCGATCCTTGCCGCAGATCTCCTCAACTTTTATGATCCCAACATAATCCAGTAGCGCCGAAGCCCCACGGATCTCCGGCAAGCGGTCGGCCTCGAAGACATAGCCCTTAATCTTGGTCGCCCCGCCGTAGATCAGGTCAATCTGGTCGCCGTCCTTCCCGAGCAGATCAATGACCCGACGCTGGAGTCGATTCACATCCTCGCGGGATGGATGTTCTGGTGGATTATCCAGTGCATCGCTGAGCAGTTTCTCGACCGCTGCGCGATTCAGATCAGTGCGCGTCCCAATCAAACACCCGGCGATTGCGCCAATCAACGTCTGCGAATCTTGATCGCTCATACTCCCTCCACACTAAACGCCCCATGCCCAAACACACACGCCTTGCCGACATGCACCAGGCTGCCCAGCAGCAGCACGGTGCGCAACGCCTCGGGCACGCCCGTCAGCACGGCGCTGCCGAGCAACCCGCCCAACTGCATGGTCTTCGGCTCGGGGCCACGGGTTGACGTGCGCTGCCACTCGTGCCAGCGCACCTGCGCCTGCTCGACGGTGATGGCGCGGGCGGCATCCACCAGGGGCTGATAGCGCACGCCCCACGGCCCGGTTCCGTGAAACGTGGCCAGGGCGTCAATCCGCCAGCAGGCCGCCTGAATCAGGGCGGCGGGATCAAGCACGCGCATCAAGTCGCCGCGCTGCTTGATGCGCAGCGGCGCACGCAGAGTCAGGCGCAGGCGGCTAGGCAACTCGCCCGCCCGCCGCAACACATCGGCGGTATCGGTGTACGGCGGGGGCAGTCCCATGCCGCCCGGAAGCGAACGGCCATCCTGGTAGACCACCGCGCCAACCGGGTGCCACGCGGGCAGCAGTTCAACCCGCTCCAGGCGGGCGCGGGCCAGGTCGCGGCCCAATCCCATGCGCCCCAGTTCCTCAAAGCTGAGGATGAAGTACGGCAGGTAGTCGGCCCCACGCCCGATCATCGTCAGATCAAACTCCAGCGACTCGCCGGCAGCGTAGTGCGTGCGCTCGTCGGCGGGCGACCCAAGCACGAAGGGGCGCGGCACATCACGCAGGTCGTGCAGCGCACCGCCTTCGGCTGGGCGCAGCGTATCAAAGACCACCCGGAATGGACATGGTTGTGTGGCCGGACAGGGCTGGTCGCCCGAGCGACAGGCGGGGGCGCATGCGACCCGCTGGAAGGCGTAACCGAATCCCCCGCGCAGCATGCCCCCCTTATAGGCGGGCAACGTCGCGTCCGACAAAAGGCGCATGGTCAGACGGGCACGCAGGAGCGGTAGCGGCGGCAGGGGGGGGGGAGCGGTCGGCACCTGAGACGGCGCAGAGATCGGAGCATCGAGCGGCATCGGGCACCTCCTCAAACAGCAGGGAGACTACTGTTTGAGGATAGCGTATTGTCCTGGCACTGAGATCCGAACTACCTCGGATCTTTTTCCGAATCACCTCGGATCTCAGGCAGGCTCAAAAGGAGTACACTGCGCATGCCGAGTCTCTCAGCCGCGCTCAAAAAAGCGGGCAAAGGCATCACGCACCCAGCGGTAATCCACTTTGGTGGTAGAGGGAAGATCCCACGCGGCCTGGCACTCCTGATAGATTGCGGTCTGGTGGCTGCTGACCGTACTCAGCTCAATCGAAAGTTTGTTCGCTACCTGCTGCGGGGTCAGCCCGTCAGCGAAAGCGCACAACACATCACGGCGACGCGGAGTCAGTCGGTCATAGACCTGTTGGCAGCGTGCGCCCTCGGCAGCGGCGAGTGCGGCGTCCTGGGATGCCATTGCCGCCCGTGCATCCGCGTCTGGGGAGACCCGTAACGCCGAGAAGAGGTAGCCCCACGGGCGCACCGGGACGGGCAGCAGCCGAACACCGGGGGTACCCGGCGGAAGGTGCAGGATCGCCCCCTCATGCGTCTGCGTGCGGATCGCGTCCGTCGAGTAGAGGTGCCAGATGCGATCACCGTAGTCGAAGTGGATGAGCGCGGCGGACAGAGCCAGCACCCCAAGCATGCGCCGCCCCCCGCTAATACACAGGTGGACGGAGATGCTCTGCTGTTTAAGGTGCTGAAGCAGGTGGTGGAAGGTATTCAGCACCGCATCGGTAGACGCCTCGGAATGGATGTCACTCACCGGAGCGCCCCCCAAGAGGACGGGGTAGGGGCGATAGCGTAGCGGATGATTGCGGTAGACACCGCTGGCGAAGGCGGAAGCAAGCTGGGCCAATGCCGCTTGGTAACGCGGGTTTTGCTCCGAAAGATGGACGACGATCAGTTCACCGATGGAATAGCCCTGGTCGAGCAGCGCATCAAGAGCCAGGGTGACAACCTGGGACTGGCCGCCGAGAGTGACGACCAAAACGGCGGGAGGCGGAATCGATGGCACAGGCGCGAAGGAGTGAGAAAGAGTCATGGCACCAGTATTCCCTGCGGTGTTGATGGGTGGGCCGGCACACTCAGGAAAGAGTACGCTGACTTACCGGCTCAGCCAATATTTGCGACGACGGGAGACGCCACACTATGCGTTACGCGCCAGCCCCGATGGCGATGGCGACTGGGTAGAAGCGGTCGATGCCGCCGTGGTGGCGGAGCTGCGCCCACGGGTACGCAGCGGATGGACACCTTCCTTTGCATCAGCGGTCGCATGTGATGTGGCCGCACGCCATTTGCCGCTCATCGTTGATGTGGGGGGCCTCGTCTCACCAGAAACGGAGCAGATTGCGGCGCACTGCACCCACGCCGTGTTGCTAAGCGCCGACCCGGCGGCGCTCGTGCCGTGGCGCGCACTCGCGGCACGGCACGGATTGGCGCTGGTCGCAGATCTCCACTCAGCGCTCACCGGAGAACAGGTGATAACAGATCCTGGCCCTCCGCTGCGGGGCACCTTGGTTGGACTGAGCCGAACAAGTAGTTCAGAGGGGTCGTGCTTTAGCTCGCTGGCCGCACAAATGAAATACTTGTTTGCGTATACCAGCGACGAGATCTTTCGCAGTCACCTCGTACAGACCGACATTGAACTCGTGCTGCACCTCGAACAGCCCATCTACCCGCTCCCAGCCCATATCGACCAGCCCTGGCAGCCGGTCGAGCTACGCACATTGCTGCCGACCCTCCCGCTCAACACGCCGCTCGCGATCTATGGCCGTGGCCCCGCGTGGCTTTACGCCGCTCTGGCTTCTGCCAATCCAGATGCACGCTGCGCCATCTTCGACCCCCGGCAGGGCTGGGTGGAGGTACAGCCCCTTCAGCGCGGGCCGCAGATGCCCCACGACCCGCTGCACATTGCCAGCGAGACACACGACGGGACAACCCGCCTGCGATTCAGCATCCCCAGCGGGTATGTAGATCGCCGAGACACCGACCTCATCACCGTGCCAACGGTGCCCGGTGGCGTCATCCTTGATGGACGCCTGCCGATCTGGCTGTGCGCTGCGCTGGCCCGCACCTACCACAATGCCGCATGGGTTGCATGCTATCAGCCCCAGCTACGCGGATCGGTGGTGGTACAGTCACACACGGCCCAATTCCCTGTCGGGTTCGTTATACCGGATGGAGATTTCGCTGATCAGAAGTGAGTATAGCATGCGAATATGCCGCTGTGTTACGTGGCGGGCCAGCGTGTGTGTAGGCTCAGTTCCCAGGCGCGAATCCATACCGGCTGACGATCAGGTGAATCAACTCGCTCGTCGAGCGCCCGGCGGCGTAGGGCAACAGGCGCACCTCGCCGCCATAGGCCAGCACCGCCCGCGCCTCGGGCAGACGAGCCAGGTCTGGCGGGCCACCCTCGCCCAGGGCGTAGTCCCCACCCTTCACATAGACCTCCGGGTGCAGGGCTGCCACCACCCCCTCAGCGGTGGATTCCTCAAAGATCGTCACATAGTCAACACAGCGCAGGGCCACCAGCAGCGCCGCCCGGTCGCCCTCGGGGATGAGCGGGCGCAGCGGCCCCTTGATCGCCCGCACCGAGGCGTCGCTGTTGAGCGCCACCACTAGGAGATCGCCCAGGGAACGGGCCTGCTGGAGATAGCCCACATGCCCGGCGTGCAGCAGGTCGAATACCCCGTTGGTAAGTACGAGGCGCATGCCACGGGCGCGCCAAGAACCGCATAGGGCGGCAAGATCAGCGAGCGGTGTGATCATGTGTACACTCCTGGGAACAAACAGCGAAAGCGGCGATCATACACGGAGCGCCATCCATTCGCAAGTCGAGGCCATTTGCAAGAACTACGGCCCTATGCTAGAATGCGCGGGCTGAGTTTATTCAGCACGTTTTGTGTGTACTGCCGGCGTAGCTCAATTGGTAGAGCAACGGTTTTGTAAACCGTAGGTTCAGGGTTCAATTCCCTGCGTCGGCTCCAGGTCCGTGGGTCGGTTCCGGAGCGGTCAAACGGGGCAGACTGTAAATCTGTTGGTTAACACCTTCGCAGGTTCGAATCCTGCCCGGCCCACCAGGAAATGCAAAATGCGAAATGCAAAATGCAAAATGACTGAGTAGTGCGTCTGCATTTTGCATTTTGACTTTTGCATTCTGACTTTTGCATTCTGGCCTTTGACTCTTGCAATTTGCATTCTGGCCTTTGACTCTTGTATTTTGTATTTTGCAAGTTGCATTCTGGCCTTTGACTCTTGTATTTTGCATTTTGCAATTTGCATTCTAGCCTTTGACTCTTGCAATTTGCATTCTGACTTTTGCAATTTGCATTCTAGCCTTTGACTCTTGCATTTTGCATTTTGCATTTTGCATTTTGCATTGAACACGCCTACGTAGCTCAGTTGGTAGAGCACGTCTTTGGTAAAGACGAGGTCACGAGTTCAAGTCTCGTCGTAGGCTCCAAATGTTAGGAATGGCGGGGCGGTCGTAGTACCTCGCCGGATTGCTCGTGTCGGTTTTGCCGACACGAGCGGCGCGTTTTATTACGCTTTCCTAGATGGAGATTAGGAATTTATGGCGAAGGTAAAATTCGAGCGCACGAAGCCACATGTCAACGTTGGGACGATCGGCCACGTGGACCACGGCAAGACGACGCTGACCGCCGCGATTACCAAGGTTCTCGCCTTGCGTGGGGCGGCCCAGTTCATGGCCTACGACCAGATCGATAACGCACCCGAAGAGCGCGCCCGTGGCATCACCATTGCCATTCGACACGTTGAGTACCAGACCGAAAATCGCCACTACGCCCACGTGGACTGTCCTGGCCACGCGGACTATATCAAGAATATGATCACCGGCGCGGCCCAGATGGACGGCGCGATCCTGGTGGTCTCGGCTCCTGACGGCCCGATGCCCCAGACCCGTGAGCACATCCTGCTCGCCCGTCAGGTGCAGGTGCCTGCCGTCGTGGTCTTCCTCAACAAGACCGATATGATGGACGATGAGGAACTG
>Ga0194060_10001753_pt1 | contig 15537 bp, 14 predicted proteins | sample SepL225m_MetaG_FD_163427 | JGI IMG/M metagenome (GOLD analysis project Ga0194060, IMG submission 163427) | Anoxic zone freshwater microbial communities from boreal shield lake in IISD Experimental Lakes Area, Ontario, Canada - Sep2016-L222-5m | ecosystem: Environmental > Aquatic > Freshwater >...
TCCTAAAGTTTCAGCATTCATAGTCTCTGAAATTGCATGGTCAAAAATAGCTGCCACGCAATATCCCAAGAATTTACTAGAAATAGCCCCTTCGCCTTGGATTAGTTCAAATGCCCAAGTGCCCTACGTTGCTCCACCAGATCTTGGGACAATCAGTAAAGATGCTCACCCTCAAGAAAGTTATTCACCAAGTAGTTCGCAATCAAACAGTGGAAATGGAAATCAGATAGTTAATCCTTACCCACCAAATGTTCCAGCTCCAGGCAGAAGTTGTCCCAATGTGAATTCTTCTGCCAGATTATATGGAGCTTCCATGACATGCGTCGTGAGTGGAACGGCAGGAGTTTGGACACTTGACCCTGGGCAAGTTGTTGGACCCGCAACTACCAAGTAACAGCCATCATCGAACTTCTATAGCCACCCGTCTAAATGCTAAGTTGCCTATTATGACCCGTTTACCTAAAAAACGGGGAATTACCCAGGTTGAAGAGGATAAATCCCTCATCCTCCGCCAGATTTACTTACTCTGTGGATAACCAGGAAGGTTTGTCCAGAGTATTTGTCATCCTCGCGGCATGACCACATTCAAATCATTCAAAAGCCCCCTCTTTGTTCTTTTGCTAATTCTCATAAACTTCTTTGCTTCTTCACCTTTTTCTGAAGCAACTCCGCCACTTACTAGGTGCAATATCAAATTGGATAACCCTCATTATTCAAAGTCAGTAGAAATTAGAAAAGGCTTTAAGGCGATAAAGGTTAATGCCCGATCTCGGTGCAATCGGCAGATGACTAACCTTGTATTAACTGTTGAAATTCACAAAATTGGTTTTTTGCGTGATTACACAGTGGCGCATGAAGAGGTAAAAGCCCTAGGACCGATATTCCCCAATACCATCATCAAAAATCAAAAAACTTACGTTAAATGCAAAAACACTAAGACCTCGAGATATTACGGTGAGGCATATGCGACTGCCTATATAAAAGGTGAGCGTGTAAGAACTCTGCACGTATTGACAGAGAAAACTATCACCGTAAATTGTGGTAATTAACATAGAATACAGGCATGAGTTCGAGCGATGAAAATGGATTGATGGCTGACCAAGAATGGGATAACGCCTATTTTTCTCTCATCATAGAACTTCGAACTAAGAATTCTCACCGTTATCTAGAACAAACCGAACTTTTACTTCACAAGAAAAGTATTGAGTTAGAACTTAGTGGGTACTCGGTGAAGTACACACTAGACAGAACTGGCTGTTGGTTTGATGCGACTAATTCAGGCAAGGGAATAGGAAAAAGATCCTGGAATCGATTCGGTTGGGGTAAAAAGGCGAAAAGAAAAGCCCTGCCTGATTTCTTTGCGAAAACCGAAGCAAATATCTTGATGCCGGAAGATCTTTAAAACTACTTAAATCTCTACTCCAATGTATTTGGTTTCTAAGAATTCATGAATGCCATCAAAGCCGCCCTCGCGACCAAGACCGCTTTGCTTAACGCCACCAAATGGCGCAGCTGGGTCTGAAATAACTCCCCGGTTAATTGCAACCATTCCAGCTTCTAACGCTTCTGCTGTGCGAATTGCTCGTTGAAGATCACCGGAAAAAACATAACTAATTAATCCGTATTCCGTGTCATTAGCTAAAGCAATTGCTTCATCATCTGTATCAAAAACTACAACAGGGGCAACTGGGCCGAAGATCTCGTGCTTCAAAATTTCATTATTCTTCTCGCAAGTAAGCACAGTTGCTGGATAGTAAGCACCGGGACCCTCAGGGGTTTTGCCACCGATAGATACTTTTGCGCCATCTTTAACAGCAGTATCAACTAATTCTGCGATCTTGTTGCGCTCCTTAAGAGAAACACTTGCCCCAAGGTTTACGCCAGTTGACATGCCAGGGCCCATAACAAGTGCCGACATTGCTTTCGTGAATTCTGCAGTGAATTTTTCAGCTATTTGACGTTGAACATATATGCGATTTGCTGCCGTGCAAGCAGCGCCACCATTGCGCATCTTTGCCGCCATCACAGCTTGAACTGCTGATGTCACATCTGAGTCTTCGAAAACAATAAACGGTGCATTTCCGCCGAGTTCCATGGAGCATCGAATAACGCAATCGGAAGCTTCGCGCAAAAGGACGCGACCAACTTCTGTTGATCCGGTAAACGATAAGTTTTTTACTCGTGGGTCATGAAGCATCTTGCTTATCATTGGGCCGACTGGCGAAGGTAATATTAAATTGACAACACCTTTAGGCACACCAGCGCGCTCAAGAACATCAACAATTGCCATTGCGGTAAGTGGTGTTTCACCTGCAGGTTTCAAAATTACTGTGCAACCAGCAGCGAGCGCAGGACCAATTTTTCGTGTAGCCATTGCCGCTGGAAAGTTCCAGGGAGTTATAAGAAGTGAAACACCAATTGGTTGATGTGTAACCAAAATTCGCTTATCCCCACTTGGAGACTTACGGAAATCACCTGGCACGCGCACTGCTTCTTCTGCAAACCAACGGAAAAATTCTGCAGCGTAAGTAACTTCGCCTTTTGCATCCGCAAATACTTTTCCATTCTCACGAGAAACCAGAGTGGCAATTGCATCGCTTTCAGCAATGATCATTTCGTAGGCTTTACGTAAAATTTCACTTCTAAAACGCGGAGAGGTTTTTGACCATTCAGGAAGCGCGTTGTGCGCGGCCGTTATTGCTGCTTCACATTCGGCTTCGCCAGCTAGTGCTACTTCGGCAATAACAGATCCATCACTTGGGTCATATACGGGCGCCGTAGAGGTTCCATCAACCCACGCACCATTTATATATAGCTTTGAGCGCATAAGGTGAGCATACGCTCTAAGATGGTGAGAGTGAAAAGCGTTTATCGCGCGCAACAGGGGAGAATCCGTGCCTAAGTCTTGGACTGATGGCGCCCCAACGCCAGGGGTGCTTCAAGAACACGCACACTTGAAAGACCCTTTTTCTTACAGGGTGAAACGCAGACTTTTAGGTAACCCACTTAACCGACATTCATTAGGTCACCAACGTTTAAGTAAGAGGTACGCACTTGGAATTCTTTCGAGTGACTGCATCTCATCATCGGCGTATGGAAGCGAACAAATTCTTATTGCACTACTTCCCGCTTTTGGATTGGCATCTTTTGCACTCATGATGCCAATGACTGCAGTGATTATTGGAATTCTGATCATTGTTACGTTGAATTATCGAAACGTAATTTCTGTGTACACCAAAACAGGTGGCGCTTACATCGTTGCCCGAGATAACTTTGGCCCCACTACATCGATTGTTGCTGCCGTAGCGCTAATGCTTGATTACATTGTTACCGTCGCCATTCAATCGGCAGCTGGTGTTGCGGCAATTATTTCAACATTTCCTTCCTTACACCCAGGCAAGATTTATATGACTCTTGGTGTAATTCTCTTACTCACTTACGGAAATTTACGCGGCGTAAAAGAGGCTGGAAAATCTTTTGCATTGCCAACTTATCTTTTCGTGGGAGCTATGGCAGTTGTTTTTGTCACGGGTCTGTATAGAGTTTTCAGCAACAACCTTCCTCAACTAGATACAAATCTTCCCGGAGCTGTCGCAGTTGGAGAAGCCCAAGGTTTACTTACGTTTAGCGCAATCTTTATCCTCCTCCGTGCTTTTGCTAACGGAGGATCCTCGTTAACTGGACTTGAAGCAATTTCTGATGGAGTTGCACTCTTTAAAACTCCTGAAGATGTAAACGCAAAACGAACCCTGGTAGTAATGAGTTCAATCCTTGGAACTCTAGTGATTGGTGTTTCATGGTTCGCGCAAAGAATCCATGCAATGCCTTATGAATCAGGTACACCAACCGTGATTTCGCAAATTGCAAAGATAGCCCTCGGTGATGGTCCGGCTGGAAAAGCATTCTTTATTTTTGTTCAGGCAGCAACGATGCTTATTCTTTTTGCAGGCGCTAATACAACGTATAGCGCTTTCCCAATTTTATGTAACTTTGTAGCTAACGATGGTTATCTTCCCCACCAACTTAGTAAGCGTGGACACCGCTTGGCATTCTCAAACGGAATTATCTTTCTTGCGGGATCCGCAATGTTATTGGTGCTCTTTACTCGGGCATCCGTTGATCACCTAGTAGCTTTTTATGCACTTGGTGTATTTACAGGCTTCACCCTTGCAGGATTTGGCATGGCAAAACACGCCTACGTTCATAGAACCGGTGCATGGAAAGTCAGAATGCTGATCAATGGACTCTCAGGTTCTATTTCAGTAATAGTGGTATTTGTATTTGCGATTGTTAAATTCAGCGAAGGCGCATGGATTGTTTTGGCGATTGCACCAATCGCAATCGTGTCTCTCTTGCGACTTAATCGTCAATATCGAAATGAACAAGCTGTTCTCAATCTAAAACCTGCAGCCTCACGTGCAACTTCTATCGGGAGGCACGATGTAACTATTCTGGTTGATAGTGTGGATGTCGCAACAATTGGTGCAGTTCGTTATGCCCGTAGTTTGAAACCACACTCACTCACAGCGGTACATTTTGTTATTGACGATAAACGTGCTGAGAGCATTAAAGAGCAATGGGCGAGTACGCATGCGCTAGATGATGTAATGCTTGAGCTTATTGATTGCCCGGATCGTCGTTTAGCAAACGCAGCAGTTGATTACGCTATTCGCACAACTATTGCCCCCGACGTTGAGTTAACACTTTTATTGCCTCGACGTTCATATGCACCAGTTCTTGGAAAATTACTACATGATCAAACTGCTGAAGATATCGCTCGACCTATCTCACAATTACCTCGAGTCGTAGCGACGATTGTTCCTTTTGATGTTGCAAAAATTATTTCTGGAAAATCTGTTCTCGTACCAAGCTATGAGCCCGACGCAATTCCTGTTGCACCACTCGCATCGCCCGTAAAAGCGATGGCTCCAAAAATTTCAGGACCAATTAGTCACTATGCAGAAAATATGATTCCGATTGGTTCAATCACATGGCGTAATCGCGCTCATGTTCAAGGCCGTGTGACATCAATTCGTTCAGCTGCACAAGGTTCGGCCCCAACTGTCGAAGTAGAAATTTGGGATGAAACCGGCGGAGTAACGCTGCAATTCCTAGGACGTCGGGAAATTGCAGGACTGGACGTGGGATCACAACTTCGTGCAGAAGGAATGGTTGGCGAAGCGGATGGTTCGCTAACAATTCTCAATCCATCGTATGAGATTGTTATCTAGCCTTTAGAGCGGTGGCGGTGGGATTTGAACCCACGGTTGAGTTTCCCCAACACGCGCTTTCGAGGCGCGCTCCTTCGGCCGCTCGGACACGCCACCAAAAGTGAGGATACAGCAACTATTTTGCTTCGCGTTCTTTCCTAAAAAAAGAGGTAAGTAACTGCGCGCATTCAACTTCTAGAACTCCAGAAGTTACATCCATTTTGTGTAGCGCTCTTGGGTCACGCAAAACATCCCATACTGAGCCAACTGCACCAGCTTTTTTATCCCATGCGCCAAAAACTAGGTGTGGAATTCTGGCTTGGGCAATAGCTCCTGCACACATCGCACATGGCTCTAACGTAACTACCAGAGTGTGTGAATCTAAACGCCAATCTCCAATTTCTTGTGCAGCTTTTCGAATTGCCACAACTTCTGCATGAGCGCTGGGGTCTTTATGAAGTTCGCGCTCATTGGTACCAGTTGCAACAATGTCGCCCGAAGAATTCAAAATCACAGCACCAACGGGTACGTCATTTACATGTGAATTCTTTGCAAGTTCAATAGCAACTTTCATTGCTTCAGTTGAATTCATTGCGCAATCTTACAGGTCAAGTAGTTCCCGAAACTCTGCACCGAAACCAAGTCTTGTTGCAATTGCATCAAGTTGCTGGTCTGGAAATAATTCAGCATCATCGCATAGAGCAGAAATTTCCATGTGATTCATGCCAAGGTCTGCCAACATATCAATGTGCCCTGTAGGGATTGGTTCGTCATCTTCTTCAGGAAAAGGAAGATCTGCTAGCTCAACAAACTCTGCGGCAACTTCATAATCAAGTGCGCATGTTGCATCACTGAGCATCATGCTTATGTGAGCGCCAAGAACTCTTACCAGCATAAAAAACTCTTCATCAATTGCAATGAGTGCTATTGCTCCGCCATTAGTTTGCTGACTTTTTAGACGATCAATAATGTGTGCTAAGTCATGCGCATTAGGTAATTGAGCCAGCGTCCAGCGTCCATTTTCATGCCAAGCAGCAACCGCAATATCAACTTCGTCGTTCACGGTAGCCCCCTGACTTCCCCTGGCCTTCAGGTTGCATAGTGACACTCATTTCAAAGGAAAGAAAGACCTGTAAGGTAGGAATATGAAAGTTCACATCGCAGACCATCCCCTTATTTCGCATAAATTGACGCTGTTAAGAGATGAAAGGACTGACTCTCCAACGTTTCGTAGATTGGTCGAAGAGTTAGTAACTCTGCTTGCTTACGAGGCCACTCGCGATGTTAGAACTAAGAACGTAACCATTAAGACTCCAGTAACAACAACCCAAGGCTTAAAGTTGGCCGACCCTAGGCCTGTTGTTGTTCCGATTTTGCGAGCTGGTTTGGGAATGCTCGAAGGAATGGTTCGTTTAATTCCCACTGCTGAAGTTGGTTTTCTCGGAATGGTTCGAGATGAAAAAACTTTAAAAGCTAGCACTTACGCAAATCGTTTACCTGATGATCTTTCGGGAAGACAATGTTTTGTTCTTGATCCAATGTTGGCAACAGGTGGGACTCTGGTTGCTGCATTTGAATTTCTTTTAAATCTTGGTGCGACGGACATCACAGCAATTTGTATTCTTGCCGCTCCTGAAGGACTTTCTTATGTTGAAAAAGCATTCGAAAATTCGGATGTTCCAATAACTATTGTTACTGGTGCGTTAGATACTAAACTCAATGAACACGGTTACATCGTTCCGGGTCTTGGAGATGCCGGCGATAGACTTTATGGAGTTGTATAAATGGCATCAACTAGTCCAGGGTACGGAATCACAATTCGTGTTGAGGGTTCTCCTTTAGCGCAACCAGTTGCTCTTGTTACCGCTGCGATTACAGATGCCGGTGCAACAATCACCGCACTCGATGTTGTTGAATCACTCATTGAGCGAGTTGTTGTCGATGTAACATGTGACACCATTGATGCAGCACACGCAGAGCAAATTACAAAAGCCATTAGCGCTAATCCAGAATTAACAGTTCGCAAAGTTAGTGACCGTACATTCTTACTTCACTTAGGTGGCAAGCTAGAAGTTCAATCGAAGGTTCCATTGAAGACTCGCGATGATTTATCCCGTGCGTACACCCCTGGTGTAGCGCGTATTTGCCAGGCAATTGTTGATGACCCAAGTGATGCCCGACGTTTAACAATCAAGCGCAATACAGTGGCTGTGGTAACCGATGGATCAGCAGTTCTGGGACTTGGAAACATTGGCCCCGCGGCAGCGCTGCCTGTAATGGAGGGAAAAGCTGCCCTCTTTAAGAGATTTGCCGATGTTGATGCATGGCCGGTTTGTTTAGACACTCAAGATGTTGATGAAATTGTTAGAACGGTTCAGTTAATTGCACCTGTTTATGGCGGGATTAATCTTGAGGACATATCTGCACCTCGTTGTTTTGAAATTGAGCGTCGTTTGCGCGAGCTCTTAGATATTCCGGTTTTTCATGATGACCAACATGGAACTGCAATCGTTGTGCTTGCAGCCTTAAGAAATTCTTTGAAGTTAGTTAAGAAGGAACTCAAGGACTGCAAAATTGTCATGAGTGGTGCTGGGGCTGCCGGAACTGCGATCGCTCGGTTACTCATGCAAAGTGGAGCACAGAACATCATGGCCTTCGATACCAAAGGTGTCATTCATAAGGGTACAAAAACTGAGGACCCTATGCGTCATTGGTTTATTGACAATTGCAATCCATCAAACTTTACTGGAACGCTCTCAGAGGGCATGGTTGGAGCCGATGTATTCATTGGTGTAAGTGCAGCTAACATCCTTAAAGAAAGTGATGTCGCTTCAATGGGTAAGAGTGCAATTGTGTTCGCGTTGGCCAATCCAGATCCGGAAATTGACCCGTACATCGCTCGCAAATATGCAACCGTTGTGGCTACAGGTCGCAGTGATCAGCCAAATCAAATTAATAATGTGCTGGCATTCCCTGGCATCTTCCGCGGACTTCTCGATGCCAACGCTCATAAGATTACAGATGCACTTCTGATTGCCACTGCTGAAGCTATTGCTGATTGTGTATCGCCAGAGCAACTCAACGCATCATTTATTGTGCCAAGCGTATTCGATCCCAATGTTGTAACAGCAGTTGCTGCAGCTGTTAGGAAATGCGTTTGACCGACCTTGCAGCGTCATTTGATGCTCAACTTTCACCCATAACGCCATTCTTGCTTTATATAATTATTGGAGCAATAATTTTTATTGAAACTGCTGTTCTACTTGCCTTTTTCCTTCCCGGAGATTCAATTCTCTTTAGCGCCGGCTTGGTTGCTGCATCTAGACATGATGTGAACGTTGTTCTTCTTTGTTTTGTGGTTTTTGTTGCCGCCTTCCTGGGTGACCAAATTGGTTATGTGCTTGGCCGAACCGTTGGGCGGCCTTATTTAGATAAGAAATCATCCCCTCGAATTAAGAAGATGATTGCTAGGGCTGAACGTTTTTACGAGCACAGCGGATGGTGGGCAGTAGTTGCTGCTCGATTCTTTCCTTGGATCCGCAGTTTCATTCCCCCAGTAGCTGGGGCTGCAAAAATGAATTACTACAAGTTCCTTTCAGCAAATTCTGTCGGTGCGCTTTTATGGGGAGTTGGTATTACTTCGGCAGGTTTTTATGCGGCAACGCTACCTTGGGTGAAGAGTTCTTCTTACGGTTTAGCAATCTTCTTTATCGGGGGATCAATAGTCTCAGCGACTTGGAATTTCTTCCGAGCTAAGGACGTTTGACCCACACCACCTGCAACAACGCCTAAGTAAGTCATAACAATCCCGGTCACTAGATACCAGCTAACACTGGCCCCTTTAGTTGGCAGAAGTAAATCTAGTAAGAGCGATCCAACAAGTTGGCCGCCCACAGTGAAAAGTGTAAAAGTTAAAACTCCTAAATGTTGCACAATAGTTGATGAAAAAGCTATGTAGAAAACACCAAGACTGCCCCCCAAATACATCCAGACTGGATTCAGAGGCAATGGCGTGTAATGGGCGAAATGTGTTACTAAACCAATGAGAAAAACGATGATGAGAAATGAAACGCCGGTAACAAAATTCAAGAGTGCAGTTGTAAAACTGTTTCCAGAATATTCATTAATTTGGCCGTTGTAAGCTCTTTGAATCCCAACGATTACACCAACCAATACTGCAAGAAAAACTCCTAAAATTGGAAGGTTGTGTGCGTCGATTCGATCTAGTACGGAAATAAGGACTGCAAAAATGGTTAAGAGCGCTGCCATAACTCGGCGTTTTGTAATGTGTTTCTTTCCGCCACCAGTAAGACCAGCGCGATCAACCCCTAATGATGCTGCTGCTTGCCCTGCTATAGCCGCCACGGAGAAAATTGCCACACCCATCAACGGCACATACATCGTTTGAACTGCAACAAAAACTGCACCTAATGTTCCCGCAAAAATTCGATAAGAAGGTAACTTTCCTTCACGCACAGCAATGCGCAATTGATGCAACCCTTGTCTTACACCAGGCATGAAAATTGTTACGGCGAGCAGAACTATCAATCCTGAACCAAATGAAACGATTGACGCCTCTAAACCATTATCTAACTGTTGTGCGAGTTCGCCATTGGCTCGCGATTGAATGGAAATTAAGATTCCGGCGAGCGCTGCTAATAGGTCCAATCGCATTGTCGTATCTTACTTACCTTCCAACACAGCGGTTGCGACTAGCCATTCTTCTTCCAATAAACTTTGAATCTTTCTCGTATCTTCCATTTCAATGTCGATTTCAATGAGACGCTCTTGTGACACATCAGGTTGACCTTGTTCAATAATTAAGGCTTGAAGTTTTTGTGAAGCCTTTTCAATCTGTCTATCTAGGCGTGCAATGTCTTTCTTGGCTTGACGCTCTTGCGCTGCGTTAGAAACTTTCTTTTCTCCCGATTCATTCAAACGATCTTGGCCCAACATATCTGCGCGTTGTTCTAGATATTGACTAACGCCTCGAGGTAAATCGCGCAATTGTCCATCGCCTAAGAGTCCAACAAAGCGATCGCAGACGCGTTCTAAGAAGTACCTATCATGGGAAATAACAAGAATTGTTCCACTATAACTATCTAATAGATCCTCTAGTTCAGTAAGAGTTTCAATATCGAAATCATTTGTAGGTTCATCCAGTAAAAGTACATTCGGACTTTCCATGAGCAACCGCGTGAGTTGTAGGCGTCGCTTTTCACCACCTGATAGGTCTCCAACTGGCGTCCATTGCGATTCTCTTGTGAAACCTAACCGCTCGCACAATTGTGACGCCGATAATTCTTTTCCATTGCCCAATTCGATGTGGTTGGCCACATCTTCAACCGCTTCAAGAACTCGCCATGATGGGTTTAGCTCGTCTAAATGTTGAGTTAGGAAGGCAGGGGCCACGGTAATTCCTGTTACTAGTTTTCCCGCTTTAGGTTTTATTTGGCCAACTAACGTTCTCATGAGAGTGGTTTTGCCTGCCCCGTTAACTCCGACAATTCCAATTCGATCTCCTGGTCCAATGTTCCAATAAACGTCGTCGAGAATCTCCTTATCGCCAGCTAAGAGTTTGGCGTGATGAAGTTCGTAAACCGTGTTTCCTAACCTGTTTCGCGCAAATCGTAAGAGTTCTGTTTTGTCTCGTGGAGGCGGCTCAGTTGAAATAAGTTCATTTGCGGCATCAACTCTAAATTTTGGTTTCACTGTTTGCGCTGGTGCGCCGCGACGTAACCAAGCCAATTCTTTGCGAATTAGTTGATTTCTTCGGCCCTCGACTGCAGATGCTTGTCTAGCGCGCTCTGCTTTAGCTAATACAAATGATGAGTACCCACCGTCATACTCTTCGACTTTTCCATTAACAACTTCCCATGTTCTCTCTGTTACTGCATCGAGAAACCATCGATCGTGCGTAATTACTGCAACAGCTAAAGTTTTACGTGCATTTAGGTGGTCCGATAACCAAGCCACTGCTTCTACATCGAGATGGTTAGTTGGCTCGTCCAATAAAATGAGATCTAAGTCTTCAATAAGTAACTTGGCTAAACCAACTCTGCGTCGTTCTCCACCAGAAAGTTGCGAGTACTGCCGATCTAATAGTTCATCTGAGTGTCCACCTAATAAGCCATCGAAGATTTCGCGAATTCCTGATTCACGCGCCCATTCATGTTTTAACTTTTCCCCAAGCACAACATCTCGAACGCTCTGATTAGGGTCGGCTATATCTACTTGAGAAAGAGCTCCAATATGCGCCGAATTTGAAAGAGTCACTCTTCCTTGATCGGGAGTTTCCAGTCCTGCCATGATGCGAAGCAGAGTGCTCTTTCCTGCACCATTGCGTCCAACAATTCCAATTCGTTCGCCCTCAGAAATTCCTAAGGAAACGCCATCAAGGAGTTGTTTCACATCAAAAGCCTTAGAGACGCTCTCTAGATTAATTAAGTTGCGCGCCATGGTGCGAGAACTTACCAATATGCTTGCCCAATGTCGCATTGGATCGAAACGACCGCTTCGTGGTTAGTCGCGAATAACTTACAGATTCCTTTATTTGCGCTCCTTATTCTTTTTGCCTTTGGCGAAGCAGCTGCTTTTATTGGATTCGTGCTTCCGGGTGAAACATCACTCCTTATTGGCGGGGTTCTGGCGCATGAAAAAGTCTGGCCACTATGGCTCTTTCTCATCTGCGCAATTATTGGGGCAATCGCCGGCGACTCTGTTGGCTATGAAGTTGGAAAACATTTTGGACCGAGAATTGAAGTTTCACGTCTTGGACGTCTCGTAGGTGCAAAGAGATGGGCCCTGGCCCAACATATATTCGATAAATATCACGGTGGCGCAATTTTCTTTGGCCGGGCGCAAGCCTTACTTCGAGCCTTGGTGCCTGCGCTTGCGGGAATGAACAAGGTTCCTTATCGCACTTTCTTGAAATGGAACGCAGCAGGAGGCATTGTTTTCTCAACCATCGTAATCCTGCTCGGATATGAATTTGCTAACCAATTAACAAAACTGGAGAAAGTGCTCAAGTACTGGGCGTTTGGATTTCTTACTGTTGTGATCATTGTTATTTTGGTGATTAAGAATAAATTAGAAAAGCGGTTTGAAACTAACTAATTCTCAAATTAGGTTTTTCAATGACAAATACGCACGCCCAGTAAACCGCAAATGCGACAAAAATTCCTCCGTAAATATCAATAACAAAATGTTGAGCAAGTAAAACAGTAGCTGGGATAATTAACACAAACCAAGCAATCAAAGCCCAGGCAGTTCTAGCGATGCGTTTGCGTAATCTCCAGAGCGACAAAATGGAAATAACAGACCATGTCACGTGATTGGAAGGAAAACCGTTTAAAGGCTGATCGTTGCCGTAAACAACATGCACCAGGACCCAAGAGAAAGGCGAATCATCCGATACCTGTGGACGCGGTACTTTTGTTTGAAAGAAAAAGTAAGCAACATCCAGTGAAATCTGTCCAAATATAATGGCAAATCCGTTTACAAGAAACGCTTTGTAGTTGCCAAATCGCAGACTGAAATATGGAACTACAAAGGCAGCTAGAACGTGAAAGGAAAGGTATGGAACAACAAATATAGGGATTACTGGGATCTTTTCATCCAACCATCCACGCATAACTAATGGTGGATATGAAGGGTCAATTTTGTTGAAGATTTCATAGGTTATAAAAGCTAAAACTATTCCTGCATAAATTCCAACTACGCCCCATCGCTGCCTGTTCTTCATGTTTTTCTCTATTCGCCTTGTGGAAGCATTAAAACTTTACCCCTAGGGGCCGGCGCTGTCTTTAGCGCATCAAGGGCTCTTTCCCAATCTGCAAGTGGGTACCTATGTGTTGCTAGAAAGGTGAGGTCTAGTTTCTTGTTATTGAGGAGCTCTACCGTTTTTTTCCACGCAACGGTTGTCGAGCCAAATGAGGCAACAATACTGAAATCTCCGTTTACCACATCATCAATGAAAACTGGGATTGAAACTTGATGGCCGATGTATCCTAAAATCAAAAGCGTTCCTCCGCGAGCAATCTTTCGAAATGCACCTTCGCTGCCTTTTTTAGAACCCGAGGCTTCTACAACAAAATCATAAAGTTGGAGTAGTTCTTCGTCCGATGTGTAGAAATTATCTGCACCGGTTTGTTTCACTAGCGACTCTTGCTCTTTTCTTAAACCTAGGACATCAACTTGCGAAGGGGACCAGTTTCGAATCAGTGTGGCTGCTATTAAGCCAATTGCTCCATCGCCAATGACTAATACTTTTGCGCCGATTTTTGGATTTGATTTCAAGAAGCCAGTAGTTACCACAGCGGTAGGTTCGGCAAGAACTCCGGATTCAATTGATACGTGAGACTGCAAGACATAAACTAAATCTTCTTTGGCTATTACAGCACCAGATGCAGCGCCATCGCGCGTAAAACCATACTCATCATATATTTCACAACGATTAGTGTGTCCATCTTTACATTCTCTGCAATTGTTGCAGGGAATTATTCCTTGCACTACAGCACGATCTCCAACTTTTAGGGATCGTACTTTGCTCCCGATTTCTTCAATTTCCCCGCACCATTCATGGCCAATTGTTATTGGATAATTTACAAAAGCAGGATCAATTTTATTTTCAATAATGTCTACGTCGGTTCCGCAAAAACCAACAGCAAGGGGTCGAATTCGAACTTGATCAGCATTAATAGTTGGAATTGGGGAATCAATTAATTTAATGACCCCCTCGCCAAAAGCTTTTAAGGCTTTCATCCAAACTCCAATTCATTAATGCACCAGTTGTAAGTATTTAACGCATGTGAATCGTTGACAAGCGGTTGCTGTAGACGAATACTAGTATCGCCGAATCGAGTTCGGCATAACCGAACGGATAAAATCTTGATTGATTCACATACGAAACATGTTTTGAGAAGTAGCGAATGGTTTGCTGGCACCGACGAAGTTGCACTGTCCCACCGTGTAGTGATGGCAGCAGTCGGACTTGAAATTGAGGCTGATAATAAGCGCCCGATTATTGGGATTGCTGATTCATCCAGCGATCTCAATCCTTGTAACTTGCCCCTTCGCGATTACATCGACGACATAAAAGCGGGAATTCTCGAAGCAGGAGGGTTACCTGTTGTATTCCCCGTAATGAGTCTTGGTGAAGACATGATGAAACCGTCAGCAATGTTGTATCGGAATTTATTGTCGATGGAAATTGAAGAGTACCTACGTTCTTATCCCATTGATGGCGTAGTGCTATTAGCTAATTGCGATAAAAGTGTGCCTGGTGCGCTTATGGGCGCAGCCAGTGCTAACTTGCCAACAATTATGTTTACAGCAGGCGCCAGACCTGCCCCTGTTTATAAAGGTAGGAGAGTCGGCACTGGAACAGATTTGTGGCGCATGTGGGCAGATTTACGTTCTGGGAAAATTTCAGAAAAAGAATGGCGAGAATTTGAAAGCTGTTTAAATTGCGGGCTTGGATCTTGTAACACAATGGGTACTGCGTCTTCTGTTGCACTTATGGTTGAAACATTGGGTATGTCTCTCTCAGGCACGTCAACCATTCCTGCAAATAGTCCCGAGCGTAAAGTTGCAGCGCGTAATTCCGGAATTGAAATTGTGAAGATGGTTGAGAAGCAAATGTTGCCTTCTGACATTATGACTCCAAAAGCCTTTCGTAATGCGATTCGAGTTTTACATGCATGTGGTGGCTCAACGAATGCGCTCATTCACCTTCTTGGAATCTCTGGGCGCATCGGTGGCGAAATAACATTGGGCGATGTTGCAATACTTGGCGTAAACATTCCAGTCCTTGCAGATGTAGAACCATCTGGTGCGGGGCTAATTCAAGATTTTCACCAAGCAGGGGGGCTGCCAGCACTCGCATACGAACTTAAAGATTTGCTAGAACTCGACACTATGTCATTGACTGGTAAAACATTGGGAGAAAATCTTGTAAAGCGAAATGAAAAGAATGGCTCAATTCGTTCCATTGATAATCCGATGTTTCCAACAGGTGCATTTTCTGTTGTGAAAGGAAATCTTGCAGTAAATGGAGCTGTGATAAAAGTTTCTGCAGCTTCACCGGAACTGCTCACCCATACAGGTCCTGCTGTTGTCTTTACGGGATATGCAGATATGCGCACGCGCATCGATGATCCAGATCTTGAGGTAACTAAAGACAGCGTGCTTGTTCTGGCAGGATGCGGCGCAGTTGGAGTGCCTGGATTACCTGAGTGGGGAATGATTCCTATTCCTCGCAAACTTGCTGAGCAAGGGGTAGTAGATATGGTGCGAGTTACCGATTCTCGAATGAGCGGAACATCTT
>Ga0194060_10001755_pt1 | contig 15532 bp, 13 predicted proteins | sample SepL225m_MetaG_FD_163427 | JGI IMG/M metagenome (GOLD analysis project Ga0194060, IMG submission 163427) | Anoxic zone freshwater microbial communities from boreal shield lake in IISD Experimental Lakes Area, Ontario, Canada - Sep2016-L222-5m | ecosystem: Environmental > Aquatic > Freshwater >...
CCGCCGCCTCCGCTCTTACCAGGCCGCTTGTGTATTCCTGCTTGAATTTTCGGGCGGCTTCGCGTGGCAGCGGAATTGTTCCGTTGATTGCAATCTTTACACTTTGGGTATTGTTGCGGATAGAGATCGAGAAGCTTTGCTTGTCTGGGTTGTAGGTGCCAAGCTCCAGCGCAAGCGTCTCGGCGCCGACCGTAAACTCCTTGTCCGCCAACTGTTTCAGGCTCTGTCGCAGGTCTGCGGTCTGGCTCTGTTGCTCGCGAGCTAGACGTTGTTCCAGTTGACTTATTTCACCCTGCTTTTTGCGTTCAAGTTCTGTTATGCGGTCGCTATAGGATGATTGCTGTCTGGCAACCTTTGCCCTGTATTCCGCTTCCGTCTCAAATTCATCCTTCACCAGCGGTGCCTGTTTCTGCTTTGAGGCCAGACGCACTGTTGCTATCTCCTTGTCATAGCGGGTTGATATTCGGGTTTTTCCTGTCGCTAGTTCACTATTGAAGGTGGCTTCTATTCCCTCTATTTCTGCGTTTAGGCGCTTGACCTCTGCAATTGCAGCCGCCAGTGATCCGGTAGCTGTAGTGGGTGCTGTCTGTCTCTTTTTGGCAAGTTCTGCCTTCAAATCCGCCAGACGCTGCTCTTCGGCTTTCTGTGATTTGCTCATCTCCTGCTCGCGCAGTTTCTGTTCAGCGTCAAAGCGGGAGCGTTCCAGAGTCATCTCCTGCTGGCGCTTCTCTTCCTCTGCTAACTGCTGCTGACGGAGCTGTTCTGCCTTCAATCTGGCTTCAGCCGCTTTTCGCTTCTGTTCGGCTTCGCGCTGCTTTTGGTCGCTCAGATACTCTATTGCCTCAGTTTCCAGCGCTTCATATCGCTTCAGCTCCGCTTCCATCCTCGCCAACTCCGCCTTATTGTCCTGTACCTTCTGCTCTATGTTGGGAATGAAGACAAAGTCGCCACTGCCAGATAGTCGACCAAAGTCAGGCTTCTGATTGAGGCCACGTCCGATAGCGTCTCCGTAGACCTTTTCCTTGATGATGCTCTGAATTTCATTGGCGGTAATGTAGTCACCAGCGGCTTCCAGTATCTCTATCAATCTGCCGGTAAATACGGAGTGACCGTTTCTGCCGCCGTCCAGTACTTCCTGCCCTTTGCTACCGGCTGTCAATACCTGTCGCACCCGCTCTTTGGTGATTTCTTTCATATAGGCCAAATCACGGCGACTTCTGGTATCAACGGCACGGGTAGTCAAAAGGCCACTGTAACAGGCGTCAAAGGCATAGAAGACATGTTTGGCAGGAAGTTTTTTGGATACGGTGTCTCTTATTTCGGTCATGGTGATGTTTTTGTAGATTTCATCAGCGGAGCCATCAAAAGGAATCAGATACCCGATTTCACCATCTGCCGAACTATCCTGATTGCCATGACCGGCCCAGAAGAGGAAAACGGCATCTTCCTCCCCCATATTGCGAGGCAGTTCACTGGTCAGGAGTTTCATTATCCGCTCTTTGGTGGCTTCCTGATTGTAGAGTGTGGTTATGCGGTCAAATCTGAAATGTTTTTTGAGTGTGGCGGCAACGCCTTCAGCATCCTTAACTGCGTAAGAAAGCTGACGACCAGGCGGTAGGTTCTGATATTGGTCAATGCCTATGATGACAGCATAGGATTTGTTGTAGAGCTTGACTTCACCTGACTGGTTGGTAATCTGGTCTTTGGCGACAACGGTAAGACCACGGGTCTCCGAGGCCAAGATGGGTTTGGCAAACAGTAGCAGCATGATAAACGTAATGAGAAAACGCATTACGGCCTCCTAGTATAGCACAGTAAGTGAGAACCATTAGTCAGGCTTATGGAACAGCTCTATGGGATCATTTTCCGCCTGTTATCACTTCACAAACTCGACAGACGTATGAGTAGCACCGCCACTCTTAGCCTGCACTTTAACTCCGCGCGTGTTTACTGCAACATCAGTCGGTTTTGTCATGATTACGAAATTTGCCAGATTGAATATCGCGGAGAGTCTATAATGGCTGTAGCGGTTCTTATCCACAACTGCAAGTCCACGGTCATCGGTTTCTGCGGCGTATGAGGTGGCTGCAACAAAAGTAAACTTGCAGCAGAACAGCAGTACTGCGATCAATAGTGGGAAAATGGGGCGTTTTGTGACAAGGCGCATAAGGGGAGGACTCCTTCTGCTGACAATAAGAAACGGGAATCTCTATTAGCATGTATCAGTAGATGTTGCCAGATGATTCCTGTATGAGACAAGGCGCCACTGCGCCAGAAATGCTGCGCCTGCGATGAGTATGAGGATAGTGATCCAGATCATGGTGATTTCTCCTTTTCTGTATGATGTGTGGTTTGGGAATTGTGTTAATGTGGTTGTTTATGAGCAAATAATGATATTAAAACAGCTGAACATTGTTTTGCTGTTGGCATGAATGGTTGTTTTTCGAAACCATTAGATAGGAGAAAATCAGAAGAAGCAATTAAACTTATACATGGTTTCTCTGCTTGTGCCTTCACTGCATGAAACATTACCAACCTTTGTGCAGCGGACCTGCCGATGGTTCAAACTCGCAGTTATCTTCCTCACACATATATCCTTAACACCTCGGCACATCGTACGCCCACGTCCTTCGCATTTTCTCGGTTGAAAGCAGAAAATTCTATTTTTTTTTTTGATTCAATGATATACGTCTCCCGTTTGAACCACGTGGAGGGGGTATAGAATGGGAAAAGTCATTTTTGTATTTACTGGTGTTTTTGTTGCTGCTGTAGTTTGACCTTTCTGAATTTTTTGAGGAATTTATAAACATCAGTGAAAAAGCAGGTTTTTTTATTTTAGGTCCTACCTGGATACCATTTACCACAGACGCTACTATTGATCACCTTGATACTCCATGAAAAGAGTTACAATATCACTTCTTCCTCTCATCATTGCCGTAGCTTCACTCGTTTATGCCCTGCCGCCGTCTCCGCTTGAAAGTCTGAAACAGCAGATATCCGCCCACTACGCCAGTGCAAAACCAACTATGTGGGGAGAAAACGTTCCTGGTGTCCGTACGAGATTGGCTACCGATGAAAAGGTTATCGCCCTGACGCTTGATGCTTGCGGCAGTGCCAAGGGGAAAGGGGTTGATTCCAGGCTTGTGGAGTTTCTGGTTCGCGAGCAAATTCCGGCTACGCTCTTTATTAATGGACGTTGGATTGATGCCAATCCCGACCTGTTCAGGCAACTTGCCGCCAATCCGCTCTTTGAAATAGCGAATCACGGCTTCCGGCACAAACCGGCATCAGTAAATGGCCGGTCTATTTATGGCATTGACGGTACTAAGAATGTCGGTGAGGTCTTTGATGAGATTGAGATAAACGCTCGGAAGATCGAGGCCATTAGCGGCCAGCGTCCCAAGCTGTATCGCTCTGGCACCGCCTATTATGATGAAATTGCTGTGCAGATATCAAAAGAGTTGGGATATGAGATAGCCGGATATTCACTGCTTGGCGACGCAGGTGCAACATGGAGCGCCTCTCAAGTTAAAACGGCTCTATTGAAGGCGATTCCAGGTGACATTGCCCTGTTGCATATGAATCATCCCGAAGCGGGAACGGGGGAGGGGATCATGGCGGCGGTGCCGGAGTTGAGAAAACGCGGTTTCAAGTTTGTCAGAATGTCGGAGTATCCATTGAAATAGCAGTTATTCCCTGATCAGGTCCAACAGAGCCTCAATGTCTGACTGTGTGGCAATCTCGCACTGCTCATCTAGAACTGCAGCGAGGATTTCTTCGGTGGTGAGGGGATTGGCCATAACCACGCGAAAGACGGTGATGGTGTCGCCGTTGTAGCGGCCGGGGGCAAGGCGAGTGCGGGAGACGAAGGTTCTTCCCGCCTCACGCTGGCGTTTCTGCATGGTTTCGATGATTTTGTCGAGCAGCTCGTTGATGCGAGCCGCCTGTTCTACCGGGGCCAGTGACAGGGTCTGTTGCACCCAGGCCGGTATGTAGCGGTAGGTGAGAATATTGAGCTCCGGTTCGGATACCAGTTCGAAGTCAGGATGGGCGTCAATGCGACGGGCAAAGCGGCGGGCGCGCTCGATGCCTTGGTCGATAAGCAGCTCATATCCCTTGCGGCCGATGATGGAGAGCCCGGCGTGCACCAGCATCGCCATACCGGGGCGTGAGCCTTCGAGGGTGCGGCTTCCCAGGTCCCGTGAACCACGCCTGATGATGTAGGCGGCGTGGTGTTCGATGGAGGAGAGCAATGCGGGATCCTTGAACAGCACCATTCCGGCGCCCATCGGGACATACAGCTGCTTATGAGCGTCAATGGTTACTGAATCTGCCCGTTCTATGCCGCGCAACAGTCCCCGGTAAGTGTCGGAAAACAGTGTCGGCCCACCCCAGGCGGCATCCACATGGAAGTGACAGCCAAGTTCTCCGGCCAGATCGGCCAATGACTCCAGGGGATCAATGTTACCGGTTTCTGTCGTACCGGCGAGGCCGATGAGGCTCAAAGGGCGGATCCCCTCGTCTTTCAGCCGTTTGCAGTGCCATCTAAGCCGCTTCATGTCGATACGGTTGTTGTTATCCGTTTCCACGGCGATTAGGTTATCCCGGCCGATTCCGAGCAGGTCGGCCGCTTTGCCCAGAGAGTAATGTCCACGGCGGGAGACTAAAATGGCCAGTCCCTTACAATCTAGATGCTGCAGAGCCTTGAGCAAACCCTCCCGTGCGATGCCCTTAAAATCGCCTGAGGGGCCGCAGAGACGGTTGCGAGCCGCCCAGAGTGCTGTGACGTTGGCAATGGTGCCGCCTGAGCAGAAAGCGCCCAGAGAATAGCTGCTGTTTTGAATCCACTGGCTGTAAAAATCGTCGCTGCCGCTATAGATCAGCCGGTGGATCATCGCCAGCACCTGTCGCTCCATTGGTGTAAAGGCTCGGGATGTCTCAACCTTTACCAGATTCTGGTTAAGGGCGGTCAAAATTCGGGAGAGTGGCAACATGAAGTAGGGGAGGGCGGAGGTCATATGTCCGATAAAGCCAGGAGAAGCGGTGTGTACTGACTGCGAGACGAGTTTTTCCTTAAGAAATTCGGTGTAGTCCGAAACGAAGGTAGGATTCTCCGGGATGATGGAGTGTGAAAAATCCATTTCGATTTCATCAATGTCGCGTTCAACGGCGACTATATGTGCCTGCAAAAAACCCATCAGGTTATCTGAAATGGCTTGATCAACTCGACCTAAAGTTGAGTCCGGGGCTTCTGGAACGGTAAAAATACGATATATATTTTCAAGATTTGCCTGGGCAAATTCTTTCAATTTTTGCATGGAAGTAAAGTCACCGAATATTCAAAAGGTTGAAAGAATGCGCGAATAATCCATTTTTGCATGATTATGTATCATCGTGATAAAAAAGAACATCCCTGTATACCGAACCAACCCGTCATCTGTCAAATATTTGTTCACCAGCGAAGCGCGTCGATCGGACAGACATCGACACACCGACCACAGGAGGTGCACCGGTTCGGGTAGCCAATCACGGCATTTTTGTGAAACCGGTCGGTTTCCAGAGTGATTATTTTATTGGTGCAGGCAGCTACGCAGCGACCGCAGCCGCTACAGACTGCCAAGTTGACTGTTGGCACTGACGGCACAATGTCTATAAACCCAGATCCATCTGTTTCCAGGTGAATCCGGGCTTTGACTGTTTGCGGTTAAAGGGGTAATAGCGGGGGCATTTGGCTACAACAGCGTTGCCAGCCTGCTTGCAGGTGCGGCGGCAGGAGGGGCAGAGTTTGTTTGAAATCGGTCGATCTAATTTTTTTTTGGATTTGGCCTGCATAATGTTCTTAATCCACAATTCTGATCCAATCAAACTCATCCTTCAATTTTCCAGTTTGGATGCCGGTCAGGGTGTCATATAGCCGCTGGGTGATTTCTCCCACTTTGCCACCGGTCAACTGCAGGACTTCATCCTTGTAGCAGAGCTTTCCAACCGGAGTGATGACAGCAGCGGTGCCGCTGCCGAAAGCTTCGGTAACCTTACCGGCGCGAATATCAGCCATCAGGTCATGAACCTCTATCTGTCGCTCTTCAACCGTATAGCCAAGGGTAGGTGCCAGTTTCAAAACCGAATCACGTGTTACTCCTGACAGGATCGATCCGGTCAGAGGGGCGGTAACAATGTGCTTGTCGTATGCGAAGAACATATTCATGGCGCCGACCTCTTCGATATAGCACCGCTCGCGGCCGTCCAGCCAGAGCACCTGATCATAACCCTTTTTTTTGGCTTCGAGTCCGGCTTTGAGCGAACTGGCATAGTTGCCGCCGGTCTTTGCTTCGCCGGTGCCGCCAGAGACTGCCCGTACGTAGTAGTCTTCAACCAGAATGTTTACCGGGTTGAAGCCGGCAGCGTAGTATGCACCCACCGGCGATAGAATGACGTAGAAATAATAGTGATCAGAAGGTTTAACACCCAGTACCGGTTCGACCGCAATAAGGGTAGGGCGGATATAGAGCGAGGTGCCGGCGGCGGTCGGAATCCACTCCCGCTCCAGCGAAACAAGCTGCTCGATACCTTTCAAAAACAGCTCCTCCGGCACAGGTGGCATGCAGACACGGTCTCCGGACTGATTAAAGCGTCGGGCGTTCATCTCCGGACGGAACAGGGCGATCTGACCATCTACCCATTTATATGCTTTAAGCCCCTCAAAAATTTCCTGGGCATAGTGAAACACCAGGCAGGCTGGATCTAGCAGAAACGGTGCATACGGTTCTATTCTTGCATCGAACCACCCCAAGTCGGTTTTCCATTCAACAACCAGCATTCGGTCGGTAAAAAATTTGCCAAAACCGAGTTGTGACTGATCAGAAATCTTGGCCTTCATTTTTTCGCTCGGTAACGGAACTATTCTGATATCCATGTTTATGCCTCCAGTATTCGATAAAGCTGTTGATTACTTACCATAAACAGTATGTTGCAGCAAGTTGAAAATCCCCATTGACAAAGTCCCGCTAATCTGTTTAAGTGCCGTCATAATCATTCGTAACTATTTAAAATAGCTGAATTTTTTTAGTTTTGCTAAATATATTTATCAAGGAGAATTAGATCATGGAAAAATACCGTTTTCGAAAAGTCATGGCCGCAAACCGAGGTGAAATTGCTATCCGAATCTTTCGTGCCTGTACAGAACTTGGTATCGGTACGGTGGCGCTCTACTCTGAAGAGGATAAACTCTCCCTTCATCGCTACAAGGCTGATGAAGCATACCTTATCGGCAAAGGGAAGTCACCTATCGACGCTTATCTTGGTATTGATGAAATCATAAAACTGGCTATCAGAGCTGATGTAGACGCCATTCACCCCGGATATGGTTTTCTGGCCGAGAATGCAGACTTCGCCGAGGAGTGTCGGGTCAACGGCATAACCTTTATCGGACCAACTGCTGAAATGATGCGTTCGCTGGGGGACAAGGTTTCTGGGAGACGAGCCGCCATCGCCGCTGGAGTAAATGTCGTGCCCGGAACGGAAAATCCGATTGAAAGGGAGGAGGATGCACTGATCTTTGCCAAGGAGCATGGCTATCCGATTATTATCAAGGCGTCTGCAGGTGGGGGTGGTCGCGGTATGCGAGTGGCCAACAACAGAAAAGAGCTGCTTGAGGGGCTGGTTGCTGCAGGCAGCGAGGCAAAAGCGTCGTTCGGCAACGCCGAAGTTTTTTTGGAGCGCTACCTGGCACATCCAAAACATATTGAAGTTCAGGTGCTAGGGGACAACTACGGCAATCTGGTGCATTTCTTCGACCGCGACTGCTCCGTACAGCGGCGTCATCAGAAAGTGGTAGAGTTCGCTCCGTCACTGTCATTAACCCAGTCACAACGGGAAGAGCTCTGCACTGCGGCGCTAAAAATAGCCGGACATGTCAAATACCGTAATGCCGGAACCATCGAGTTTCTGGTGGACAGCGAAGGGAAACATTACTTTATCGAGATGAATCCACGCATCCAGGTGGAACACACCGTCACTGAAATGATCACCGGGCGGAACCTGGTCCAGAACCAGATTCTTGTCGCCTGCGGCCACAAACTCTCCGATCCGGAAATAAATATTCCGTCGCAGAGCGCGATTGATATGCGCGGTTATGCCATTCAGTGCCGTATTACCACTGAAGATCCGGCCAATAACTTTGCCCCCGATTTCGGCACCCTGACCACTTACCGCTCCGCTGCCGGTTGCGGTATCCGCCTGGATGCAGGCAACGCTTTTACCGGCGCCAAGATCACTCCCCATTATGACTCCCTGCTTGTCAAAGTAAGCTCTTGGGGGCTCTCCTTCTCGGATGCATCGAACATAATGAATCGCGCACTGCAGGAGTTTCGGGTTCGTGGTGTCAAGACCAACATCGGTTTTCTTGAAAACGTCATAACTCACCAGGTATTCCAGAAGGGGCAGTGTGACACCTCATTCATAGAAAAACATCCTGAACTGCTTCATTTCAGAGAGAAACTGGACAGAGCCAGTAAAGTACTTAATTTCCTCGGCGAAGTAATCGTCAACGGTTCGCCCGGCGTGGCTAAACCGCTTAAATCAGCTGAATTGATCGAGGCCAGGGCGCCATATGTTGATACCACCAGACCGCGACCGTCCGGGAGCAAGGATCTGTTTATGCATCTCGGCGCCGAAGGACTCTCCAAATGGATTCTTGAGCAGAAAAAGCTGCTGATCACCGATACCACCATGCGCGACGCGCACCAGTCTAATTTGGCAACCCGTGTACGCAGTTATGACCTTCTCAAAATTGCCGAGCCGACATCTTATCTAGGGGCGGAACTATTCTCTCTGGAGTGCTGGGGTGGAGCCACTTTTGACGTTTCGATGCGTTTTTTACGGGAAGATCCATGGCAACGTCTTCACAAACTCTCGGAAATGATTCCAAACATTCTATTCCAGATGCTGCTGCGTGGCTCAAATGCTGTCGGCTACACCAATTATCCTGACAATGTCGTCCAGAAATTTGTCGAAGAGGCCGCTGATTCCGGAGTCGATATATTTCGCGTTTTTGACTCTCTTAATTGGACAACCGGTATGAAGGTGGCTATGGATGCAGTGCGCAGATCGGGGAAAATCTGCGAGGCGGCCATCTGCTACACAGGTGATATTACAGACCCTAAACGGGATAAATATCCGCTTGAGTACTACGTCAACATGGCAAAAGAGCTTGAAAAAATGGGTGCTCACATTCTGGCCATCAAGGATATGGCCGGTCTTTTAAAACCGCTTGCCGCCTATAAACTGGTAAAGGTGCTTAAAGAAAATATCGGCATTCCGATTCATCTGCACACTCATGACACGTCATCAAACGGCAGTGCAACACTGCTTATGGCCAGTGAAGCCGGTGTGGATATCGTTGATGCAGCAATTTCGTCACTTTCGGGCCTGACCGCTCAGCCGAATCTGAACGCGCTGGTGGCAACCCTGGAAGGTACTGAGCGCGACCCGCTCGTCAACGCGCCGGGATTGCAGAAACTGGCCAACTATTGGGAAACTGTGCGCGATTACTACTCCCCTTTCGAGTCGGGTCTCAAAAGCGGCACTGCCGAGGTATATCATCACGAAATTCCTGGCGGCCAGTATTCCAACTACAAACCGCAGGTTGCCGGTCTTGGACTTATCGAACGCTGGGATGACTGCAAGGAGATGTATCGTAAGGTTAACATGATGTTCGGCGACATCGTCAAGGTGACCCCGTCTTCCAAAGTGGTTGGCGACATGGCGATGTTCATGGTCAAAAACAATCTGGAGCCGGAGGATATCTTCACTACCAAAGAGGATCTGGCTTTTCCAGAATCGGTTGTCGGAATGTTCAAAGGGATGCTTGGACAGCCGTATCAGGGGTGGCCGCAAGAGCTGCAGAAAATTATTCTGAAAGGAGAGCAGCCGATTACCTGCAGGCCGGGTGAACTGCTTGAACCGGTCGATTTTGTGGAAGAAAAACTGAAACTGGAAGAAAAACTTGGGCACCGGATTGATGATCGAGCTCTGATTTCGGCGATACTCTATCCGAATGTCTACCCGGAATTTGATCGTCATCGCCAACAGTTTTCCGACATCTCCGTCTTTCCGACACCGATTTTCTTCTACGGTCTTGAGCCTGGTCAGGAGACATCTATCGATATAGAGCCTGGTAAGACGTTGATCATAAAGCTAAATACCGTCGGAAAAGTGCAAAATGACGGCACGCGTGCCGTCTATTTCGAGCTGAACGGCAATAATCGTTCGGTAGTCATTCGCGACCGTTCAGTAAAAAGTGATCAAGCCGTCCGGGTTAAGGGTGAAAAGGGTAATCCCAGCCATATTTCGGCGCCGATGCCTGGCAAAGTGTTGAAGGTCAACGTTAAACCAGGTGATGCGATTAAAGTTGGGGATGTCCTGATGGTCACCGAGGCGATGAAGATGGAGACAAACATCAAGGCTAGGGCTGATGGCTTGGTGACTGATGTGAAGTTCAAAGAGGGTGAAGCTGTCGAGAAAGAAGATCTGGTGATTGTGGTTACGGAATAACTATCCATATCTTTCGTTGGAAAGTCTGATTACTTCTCCTTTAGTAATTGTTCCGCCACGAAGCACCTTGACAAATATCCCCTCTTTCGGCATGACGCAGTCACCCGCCTGGTAGAAAATGGCACAGCGGGTATGGCACTCCTTGCCAATCTGCGTCACTTCCAGCAGAGCCTTGCCGACCTGCAGGTGTGCGCCTATCGGCAGGCTCACCAGATCGATGCCGCTGGTGGTGATGTTTTCGGCGAAGTCTCCTGCGCTTACATCCAACCCCAGCGCCCGCATTTTCTCGATACTTTCCTGCGCCAGCAGGCTCACCTGGCGGTGCCAATCGCCGGCGTGGGCATCGCCTACGATGCCGTGGTTCTCACGGAGTTCCACCGATTCGACCGGCTTTTTGCGTTCACCCTTATTCTGGCTGACACAGACCGCCATTACATAAGCCATGTTGCTATCCTCCTACCTGTGACATCGTAAAATTTGAGTGACTGTAGCCATCCTGCGAGATATCATGCCGTTCCGGTTTTGTTGATACTATTCCCTTCAGCACATTAGCCAGTCCTTTGCGATCCGGTGGTCGCAGCCAAGGGGTCAGGTCTGTTTTCGAATCGGCAAAGAGGCACCCTTTGGCCTGACCGGTGGAGGTGACCCGAATACGGTTGCATTCGCTGCAAAAATGCCCGGAAACGGCGGTGATGATGCCGATACTGCCACGTGCGCCGGGAAGACAATAATCCCGTGACGGTCCGCAATACATCCCTCTGTCAACTGGCGTCAAGGGGTAACGAGCGGCAATCCGATCCAGGATTTCCTCTCCGGAAATGCAGTAGCGCTGCCAGTTGTCTTCCTTGACTGCTGGCATATACTCTATGAACCTGATCGAATTGCCGCGCGTCATTGACATTTCAGCAAAGTCCAGTATTTCAGAGTCGTTGACCCCGCGCATGATTACGCAATTTATTTTGGGAGGTGGAAAGCCGGCCTGCTCTGCGGCATCCAGTCCAATCAGCACTTTCCTTAGATCTCCACCACGGGTTATGCTGCTGAAGGTCTGGGCATTGAGTGAATCAAGGCTGATATTTAGCCGTTGCACGCCAGCTCTGAACAGGTCAGCGGCCATCTCCGACAACAGCAGGCCGTTGGTTGTGAGAGCCAGGTGTTGCATACTGGAAATTGCAGATAATCTGCTCAAAAAATTAATTATGTTGGCTCGAACCAGCGGCTCTCCACCGGTAATGCGGATTTTTTCAATCCCCAAATTCACAGCGGTTTCAGCAATGAGCAGCAGTTCTTCGTACGTCAGCACCGCGCCATGTCCTTTGCTTATTATGCCTTCCTTGGGCATGCAGTAGAAGCAGCGCATGTTGCAACGGTCGGTTACCGACAGACGTAGATAATTTATGGTTCTTCCGTGAGAATCGATAAGCTTCATAGGTCGATAGTGTCAGAAGTCACCGCTAACTTCAACATACTATTTGTGACAAAGTTTTGTTTTATTGAATCCAACAGAGATTCTCTTCGCAGAATGAGCGTGGCTCGTATGTATGGCCTGTTGCCAGATCTACTTCCTCGATCTTCAGGCGAGCATAAAGAAGGAGCGGACTTTCAGTTTCCGCTCGATGCCGCTCATGACGTATAGAGTTCGTCTTCAGTCTCAAAAAATTGATGAATTTCCCTTTACCGCCGAACTGGGCATAAGTTGAGCAGAATTTACACCCAATTGGGCAGCCGACAGAGGGAATCAGAATCGCCGCTGTTCGCTCCGGATTGTCGTCAAGCTCGAGTCCCATAGCTTTTGAGCCGAAGCCGGAAAAAACGGCCGGGTGTTTGATGGGCTTCTGATCGTCCTTGACAAGGTAGCGCTGAAACCAGCGGATGCCATCTCTGCCGCCTGCGAAAGACGATAGGCAACAGTTCATTCTTTTTGTCCAAATCGGTCATATGCGTACTCCATCCCGCTCAATTGCCTTGATGCTGACATTGGGCCATCTTCCAGCTCGTTACGACCAAATAGAACCGCTGAGATAAAGACCCCATATCGAAGGTTGAAATCAAATACAACATCAAAAACTTTGTCGTTAAAATTTGGCGTCAACTCTTCAAGCTCAATCATAACGTCAATATCAGAGTCGGCATCAGCAGTTCCCATAGCTTTTGAACCGTAGAGACGAAAATCCACCAACTGAAAGTCGTGGTTAATAGAATGCTTCAGGTCATTCAACGCAGATAATTCATTCGGTTCAAGATATGCCAGGCTTCCCATGAGATACGTTCCTTAAATTAACTTATCTGCGGACTGTTTCCATTTTAGGATTCTTCTCAGGAAAGACACTAATCAGCATGCGCAATGCTTTGTTCACCGCTTCTGCTGTAGAAAAATATTTTCTTACATCCGGCTCCAGCATTACTGCACCATCTTCCTGAGTAAAATACTGAACTGTAGCGGTTCCGTCGTCATTGTTAATGGTTACGGTATGCCCCTTGCGGTACGCTTTATGATACTTGCCACGAACCCCGGTAACTCCCGTGAAGTCATATTCCTTCTTCATTGTTTCAGCAGTATTTGTATTAGTAGCTTTCATAAAGTATTTTCTCCTTTGCAGTTGACTTACGGGAACTAATAATTCGTACTTTGCCTCTTCTTTCGGTAAACACGACAAGCAATAACCTTGAATGTGAAGATATGCCGATATTTATGGAGCGGTGTTCTTCGTCAGAATGTTCCGGATCTGGAAAGGTTAACAATAGAGGATCGTTGAATATTGACTTGGCTTCTTCAAAGCATACCCGGTGATTTTTCAGGTTTTCAGCAGCCTTATGTGCGTTCCACTCAAACTCCAGAATCACTGGAATCCCCCTATTGTATTATTTTTTTGTTCCACTCATTGAGACATGTCGTCCGGGCAAATCCTGCTCACGCTCACTCGTAAAGACATGGTTTTAATTCAATTGCAGGGTTTTATTGCCCACCAATGCTATATTGCTCTGCGTGGGCATGGTGAAACTATGCTCACGCGGGGCTTGCTCAAGTTTTCATCGTAGGGTTTGCAAATGGGTTCGTCGTTTGCGAACCATTCCGTGACGCTGATGCCGAACCGCGTGCGAAACATTAAGACGTTGCGCACTCTACGCAGCTTGATTCTTCTATAACCCAGCCTTTCCAATTGGGAATCCCTGACCACTCACGGCAGTAGTCGGGTATTGCTTGCGCTGGAAGTGTTTCTCTGCGATATCAGGCACTTCGCTCTCCACATAATCAACCAGGTCTGTGGTTTTGATATAGCCGGTTTTGCCCTTGTCTGCCTTGCCTTTCATGCCTTCGACCAGCACCCAGGTAAACAGGCCATGCCCTTTATATCCTTCTAACGCTTCCTGAGTTGAGGTAGCCGATGACAGGACGGTGGAACCGACAGCACGGGAGAGAATTTTGAAGGCGGTGTCCTCGCTCATGCCGCGTGTCCGCATGGCCACTTGGATTGCATCACCCATCTGTCCGGCGTTGCAGGTGTCCAGCACGATCACCTTCTTGGTGGCCGGGATGTTGGCAATCAACACCTTGATCCGTTCCTGGCTCAAGGCGTCGGTCTTGAGTTTGGCTGTTGATGTGGAGCCGACGTTGGAGGTTAGCAGGAAATATTCCCCATCATCAACCGTGCCGTGACTGGCGACGAACAGGATAAACATATCATCTGGGTTGATGGAGTGCATCTTGTTCAGTTCACTGGTGATGTTGTCGCTGGTGGTCTGCTTAGGAGTGGTCAGGCGCACGATGTTGACCTTGCCGAACAGGTCTGATGCCCCTTTCATGAGAGTTTCGGTGAACAGGTCTGCGTCCGGCACAGCGTATTGAAGATGAAGTTTTGGATTCTTGAATTCGTTTACGCCGATTACCAAGGCGTGGAGGGTCGGCTTGGCAATTTGGGTAAAGGTTGCGGTGACGGTCTGCTCGGCGTGGTTGCTCTGCATGCTGTTTTCGGCGTTGAAGGCGACGGCGCGGATGTTGTTGTCGCCCAGCGCTAGGCGAATCTTGTAGCTGCGGGTTGTACCTTGTTTGCTCTCTTTCTCCACCACCTTCAGGCCACGGCTGTTGTCCAGCATGATTGCCGAGCCGTTCAGGTAGAGTCGCACATCACCTATACCGCCGCCGGTGTCTGATAGTTTCAGCTTGACGGTCAATTCGTCACTGGCCACGGTCTGCGGGGTATCCACGATCTCCACCTGCGGCGGTTGCTTAACATCGGCGATGTTACGATACTCTTTGAGTGAGCCGCCGGAGAGGGCGATTTTTACAAGGTCAGGGCGAAAAAACGCTTCACGGTAGTTTTCAATACCGTAGACATTGTTGCCGATGCGGACGTTAAGGTGTTTGTCGCCGTTGGGGGATGCGTTGTAGTAACCGTTGGGGGTGATTGTGATCCATTCTCCATCGGTGAAGGAGATGAATTGGGCGATTTCTTTACCGGTGGCGATGTCCCATTTACGGATTGTACCATCGTTACTACCGGATATAATATGTTGTTCATCAGGACTTAAATTTAATAAAGTGATATCACCTGTATGACCTTCAAATAACTTGTATGTCTTAATATTATAGGTGTTCCATAACTCAATCGAATTATTTGAAGTAGCCGATATGGCAACTCTTCCATCTTTTGTTAACGTAGCCGGACGACCTGCGGTAGCACTTGAAATTTCAAATAGTTTTTTTGAATAGTCCCACTTGGCGGTACGGCTAAAATTTTCGTAGTTGACATCAAAAAAATCATCTAAAGCAGGCGACATAAAGGCCCCGATCTCTTTGCTTTTTTCTATGTCCCATATTTTCAGTGAATTACGGTTACTAGAAAAATCATGGGTACCAGAGAAGATTAGCTTGCCATCAGGACTAAAACCTAAAGATTTAATTATACCTTTTCTTTCTTGGTCAGCAAAAGAGTGTATTTCCTTACCACTTTCAATGTCCCATAGTGTTATTGTATTAAGG
>Ga0194060_10001756_pt1 | contig 15530 bp, 13 predicted proteins | sample SepL225m_MetaG_FD_163427 | JGI IMG/M metagenome (GOLD analysis project Ga0194060, IMG submission 163427) | Anoxic zone freshwater microbial communities from boreal shield lake in IISD Experimental Lakes Area, Ontario, Canada - Sep2016-L222-5m | ecosystem: Environmental > Aquatic > Freshwater >...
ATATTTGTTTCACCGTCCCCGATTTAGAGCAGGCAGAGCGCTTCTTTGTCGATGTGATTGGTTGCGAAAAGGTCTACACCTTGGGACCTTTCGTCCGCGAGGACGACTGGATGCTGGAACATATGAACAATCACCCACGTACAGTCATGCGGGAGTTGCGCTTCTTCCGGTGCAAATTCGGCCCAAATTTTGAAATCTTTCAATACGAATCAGTCGGTGAACCAGCGCCGCAACCGAAGAACAGTGACATTGGCGGGCACCATCTTGGTTTCTATGTCGATGATATGGATCTTGCGGTTGAATATTTATTAAGCAAAGGTGTGCAAGTTTTAGGTGAACCGACATTGAGTCGCAATGCCAGTGAAGGACAGCGTTGGGTCTATTTCCTAACTCCATGGGGAATGCAATTAGAACTAGTGAGTTTCCCAAATGGCAAAGCATACGAAAAGGATTCTCCTATCCTGCTCTGGCATCCTGCATTCCCGGATAAGTAGGAGGACCTTTCATGTCGGTCAGCTCTGAGAACGATCAAGCAACGAGTCATCGAATAGCGGCGCTGCTGCGCGAAGAAATTCTCAGTGGGCAATATCCACCTGGTGCTCGAATTCGCCAAGAAGATATTGCCGAGCAATTCGGTGCCAGTCGATCGCCGGTCAGAGAGGCGCTTCGAATGTTGCATGCAGATGGTTTAGTTAATTTAGTTGCACATACCGGTGCTTGGATCGCTGAACTAAGTTTGACCGAGTGCGAAGAAATGTATCAAATCCGAGAACGCATTGAACCTTTGCTCTTGCGCATGAGCATTCCTCAACTGTCATCCCAACAGATTTCACAACTTGAAGGAATCATCGCGAAGTTAGAGAAAAACAAAGATGTAGAAATCTTCTTAAAACTAGATCGCGAATTTCATTTGCTTACTTATGCCGGAGCCAACACCGCGCTTCTCAATGAGATGGTCCAACGGCTGTGGAACACCACTCAACATTATCGAAGGGCCTACACAAAATTATTAGCCGGTGAGGGTTTTACGCCTGCTCACTATGAACACCATCTCCTGCTTTCGGCCATAAAGAAAGCAGATTTAGAAGATGCGGAAAGAATTCTCTATGGCCACATCCGAAGGACTCGCTTAGAACTCAGCCAGCACCCTGATGTATTTAAACGACAAAATCAATAACAACTCGATCGGTGATGTAATCGGATACCCACGTTACAAATTCTTGATGCAACGGATGAACTTGATAAGCATCCAATGCCTCTTGAGAATTGTAATCGCCAACCAGAACGACCTCCCAATGGAAATCAACTAATCCCATGCCGCGATAAACGTCCAGTCGTGAAATACCTTCGTGGGCAACGGTTAAAGCTTCCAATTTACCTTTGATATTTTGAAAATCAGTTTCGATGGCGTTTTCTTCACTGGCCTTTAACTTAAAGACAACAATATGTCGAATCATCTGAAGTATCTCCCTTGGTTCGTAGATTTAAATTATCGTTGATGTTATGGCTACCAGAAGAATCGCAGTTTTAGGTACCGGTGCGAATGGCGCTTCCATTGGCGCCGATTTAGCTCGGGCTGGCGACGATGTGGTCTTTATTGAGCAATGGCCATCGATCCCATTTCGGAAGTTGCTTCACTTCTGCGCCACAGCGGAAGAGTTGATGTGGTTGACGATATTCGCTCTACAACTTGGATGAAGATTGTCAGAGGAAGATGTAGCAGAGCGAGCGAAGGTAGTTGAAAATTCTTGGACACATTAATGAATGGGTTTGTGTTGCCAACCTCCACCACAACAATTCTTCAAGATTGGCAAAAATCTAGACATAGTGAGGTTAATGAAATTCACGGATTAGTCGTTCGAAAATCTGAATCTGATGTTAGCGGTCTAAGGAATAATTTTTTCCGCTCTTAACCGATCGAAGAGATCGGTGAATGAATCTGGGGTGACTTGTACTTCACGGAATCCAGCCTTGCGACTCTTTCCCATATCTGCAAAAGTTTCCACTTGTCGACCTAAATCCGCATCGCTGTGCCACCATGATGCAATGTCAGATGCTTTATAGGGAGCGAGGTTATATTTAGTAACCATGCCAGCCCAGATTTCATCGGCATCGCTCATGCGAGCTTCCAAGGGTTGCATCTGACTTGGGTAACCTGGATCTTCGATCTCAAAGTACTCTGCCAGCAACTTCCACAGTTGTCGCCAGCGAAATACATCGCCATTAACGGTGTTAAATGCTTGATTTTTTCCAGCGGGATCGGTTGCCGACCAGACCGCGTGGCGGGCCAAAATTCTGGCATCCGTAACATCGGTAACGCCGTTGTATTGCTCCGTGGAGCCAGGGAAAATAAATGGTCGGCCTGTTTCTTTACAAATACTGGCATAGACCGACAAAGTCACTCCCATATTCATCGCATTTCCCAGCGCCCATCCGATCATTGTGTGCGGACGATGCACTGACCATGAATATCCTTGTTCAGCTGCCGCCTTAAAGAGAATGTCTTCTTGTGTGTAATAAAAGTTCTCAATCGGCAAGCGAGCTTGGCTCTCTTTGAATGGGGTCTCCATTGGTGTGGCGGCATAAGATTCAAATGGTCCGAGGTAATGCTTTAAGCCCGTGATCAGAACCGCGTGTTCCATGCTCTTGGTTACCTTCAGCGCATCAACTGTGTTTTGCAACATTGCTCCATTGACGGCAATATTTTCGGCTTCGGTATTTTGGCGGGACCAAGTACAGAAAAAGAGGTGAGTGATATTGAGTCCGGCGATCGCAGAACTAATGCTGGCTGGATCTAAAACATCCCCGTAAATATGGTGAACTCCCGGGATTGTTATACCTGGCTTACGAGTTAATCCATGGACGGTAAATCCGGCTGCCAATAATTCGTGGGCGATGTTATTTCCAGCAATACCGGTTACGCCAATGATGAGGGCTTCCTTAGCCATAATCTCCCCTGCTCTTCCCTTGTTCTGCTTTTATACAGGTGATGTTATGTGAGACTATACATAAATACAAGATCGACCCTTTTTTCGGGAATAATGTTCATTACTGCTTGACGCTTCCTCACCACGGTGATTTAATCATCAGTAGATTCAATAGGGGGTCAATATGGGCAACGTTGCCGGAAAACGTATCGTCGTCACAGGTTCAGGAAGTGGCATCGGGAAGGCGTTCGTTTTAGCTTTCGCCGCGGAAGGCGCCCAAGTTGGCGTCATGGATCTCAATCTGAAAGCTGCTGAGGCGGTCGTAGCCGAAATAATCCAGGCAGGCGGTTCGGCCATAGCCTTAGCTGGAGATGTTTCCAAGCGAGATCAAGTCCGGGAAGCCTTGCGCCTCTTTGTCGACTGGGCCGGTGGCCTGGACGTCATGTTCAATAACGCCGGATTTAACAAGCCGATGCCCCTTTTGGAAGTAACCGAAGAAAACTGGAATGCCATTATGAGCGTAAATGGCCTAGGGGTGCTGATCTGCACCCAAGAGGCGGCCAAATATATGATCGCGCAAATTAGCGGAAAGATCATCAATACCGCATCTATCGCTGGGCGTCAGGGCTACCCCGCGTTCACTCCCTATTGCGCCAGCAAGTTTGCGGTTAACGCCATCACGCAGGCGACGGCTCGTGAGCTGGCGCAGTACAACATCACTTGCAATTCCTTTGCTCCCGGTGTCGTTGATACGCCATTGTGGACCGGACTGAATCAAGACCTCTATGACATGGGGCAAGCGCAGGCACCCGATTCGGCAATGAACGAATTCGGAGCGGGAATTCTTAAAGGTAGAGCTGCCCAACCGCAAGATCTAGTTGGGATGGCTAAGTTCTTGGCCTCCTCCGACTCGGATTACATGACCGGACAAACCATCATGATTGATGGCGGAATGGTTCTCCTGTAAGACTAAAAAACTTTATCCACCAGATACAACGACCGAATGCGAGAGAAAATGAAAGCCCTGCAGTTTATGAGTCCTGGATTAATGGCCGTCAATGAAATCGCCATTCCAAAAATTGCCGAAGATGAAGTTCTTCTCGCCAGTCGTTCTGTAGGTATATGTCACTCTGATATCGAACTTCTTGAAGGCCGTTACATCATTCCATTTCAATATCCAGTTATTCCGGGCCACGAATGGTCTGGCGAAGTAATTGAAGTAGGCAGCAAAGTAAGCAAGCTCAAGGCAGGCGATCGAGTCGTCGGGGAATGCGTCATTGGCCAAGAACACTTCGGATTTAGTATCAGCGGTGCAATGGCCGAATACTTTATTGCTAAGGCCGACTGGCTTCATAAACTTCCCGAAAATGTTTCTTACACTCAAGGCGCTTTAGTGGAGCCATTTAGCTGCGGTTATTACGCCACCGTTCGCGCCGACAATATGGATGCAAGCGACACAGTAATGGTCTTTGGTGCAGGGCCAATCGGACTTGGTGTTGTTGCTGCTTCTGCTGCAAAGGGTGCTCGCGTAATTGTTGCCGAACCTTCACCAGCTCGAGCAAAAATCGCAATGGGACTTGGTGCAGAGGTGATTGCCGATCCAACCCAGGCAGATTTTCTAGAGCAGGTAAATGAAATTACTAAGGGCGCCGGTGCCTCTGTTGTTATTGACGCCAGCGGAAAACCCCAAGCGATGGCGAGCACATTAGAAGTTGCCGGTTTCCGTGCCCGGCTAGTTATCATTGGTATCAGTGTCGGTGGCGAAGCCTCGGCGAAGATGGGCTTAATTCAATCAAAAGAACTGCAAATCCGAGGCATCATTGGATCTCCAGGTGTGTGGCCCGAAACCATTCGATTCCTGGCTAAAACTGGTGTGGATCTCTCGTCGATCGTGACTTCTACCTTTAATCTCGCCGAAGCAGATAAGGCTTATGACACGGTGCTTAATGATAAGAGTCAGATTAAAGTTCACGTTACAAGCAGCGCCTCTTAATGAAAACTATGCGCGCTGCGGTATTGCATGACTTGCACGATCTACGAATCGAAAATGTTCCACTTCCAGAAATCGGAGCTGATGATCTTCTGATTAAAGTGTCCTACAACGGCTTATGTGGCACCGATGCCAGCGAATATGCCAAAGGTCAGATCATGGTTCCGCTGAAGAATCCACATCCCAACAGTAAGCATGTTGGACCGACAATTCTTGGACACGAATTTATTGGCATCGTCGTTGATGCTGGTGTGAATGCCCAAGAATTTATGGGTAAGCGTGTTGCATGCGGAGCAGGGGTTGCGTGCGGAAAATGCAGTCGTTGTTTGGAAGGTAGAACTAATCTCTGCGATCACTACTTCACCCTTGGATTGAGTATCCATGGCGGGATGGCTGAATATGCAGCAGCACCCAAATCATCATGTGTCGAAATCCCAGATGGCATCTCAGATCTCAACGCTGCGCTTGCCCAACCACTTGCTGTCGGAATCCATGGTGTTCGGCGTTCACATGTTAAGGCTGGGGATCACGTCATCTTGCTCGGTGTTGGTGCAATTGGCTCATTCGTCTGTGTCGCGCTTCAAACTTATGGAGTTCAAATCACAGCAGTTGATATTGATGAAAACAGATTAGCAACGGCAATCCAACTTGGCGCAGATAAATCTGTACTCATCGGCAAAGAAATCACGCCGGCCGAAATTCGAACTTTAATCGGTGGTCAAGCAGATGTGGTTTTTGAAACTTCCGGTGCACCTGGAGCCATCGCTCGAGCGCTTGCATTAACCAAAATGGGTGGGACTCTCATGCTGATGGGTTTGAATAAAACTCCTCAAGAATTGGTTTTCGCTGATGCCGTTCTTCGTGAAGTCACGTTGCAAACTACTGTGGCTCATGTCTGTGGTGATGATATTCCCGATGCCCTGGAAATTCTCCGTTCTGGAACAGTTGCCTCATTGCTTACGGAAAGAGTGGTCTCGTTGGAGGATGCTCCTGCAGCATTTGAAGATCTCAGTAGCGGAAAAGCTACCGGGAAGATTTTGGTAGCCCCTTCTCATGGCTAGTGTTGCAATATTAGGTGTTGGCAAAATGGGCGCAGCAATGGCCCGTGAATTGGCTGGCGCCGGACATCGAGTATTGCTATGGAATCGAACCATTGAGCGAGCGCTACTAGTTTCCGAAGCGATTGATAACCCTCAGGTTTCGGTTGCAACAACCATTGCGGAAGCAATAGCAGCTTCAGATTTCGCCTTATCACTCTTCGCAAATGGCGAAATCACGGAGTCAATGTTGTTATCGGATCCGGCGATTGTTGCCAATTCCCCTTCAGATTATGTCTTCGTAGATATGGGGACTAGCGGAATTAATGTCGCCCATTCTCTAGCAGGGAGGATCTGCGCGGCCGGAAGAAGGTTTGTTGATGCGCCTGTTTCCGGAAGTATGGCGACCATTGCGTCCCATCAACTCCTTGTTTTGGCCAGTGGAGATGAGTCGGCCGTGGAATTGATTCGTCCGGCCTTACTATCTTTTTCAAAAAAAGTGAGCTATTTAGGAAAAGCAGGGGCCGGCCAAGCGATGAAACTGTCGATCAATTTGGTGGTTCACTCCCTCAATGCTGCGCTCGCCCAAGCGTTGGCTCTGGCTACATCCTCCGGAATTAACCCCGCTCTTGCCTACGATCTCTTCGAAGAGAGCGTCATTGCTGCGCCCTTTGTGAAGTACAAGCGTTCAGCCTTTCTTGACGCTAGCACTCCGGTGGCAATGCGAATCGATACCACCGTGAAAGATTTGGGGCTGATTTTTGATTTTGCCCGCTCGAAGGACATTGATTCCGAAGCTATCTCCGCGCTCCAAAATCTCTACATTCACGCTTGTGATGGTGGTTTTGCGGATCAAGATATGGCCAGTTTGATCCGTTTTCTGCAAAAAGAGTGAAGTTAGCCTTTTCCTGGCGCCTTCATAACGAAAACTTTGCAAAACCGTTATAAGTAATCCCTTGTTAACACCCGCCTCTGGTGTGTAAAGTCTGAGTGAACAACACGAGCCGAATTCACAACACAATTGTCGAACCAAGGGGGGCAGATGAGCACCGTTGAACAACGCGATGTAAAGAAGTCTTCTCGAATTCAGGTTTCGCGTGGCATGCGAACAATCCTCATCGGTCTGGCCGTGCTTTATCTCGCCAGCGCCTTCTTGGCTCCCACGAGCGTAAGCCACGTAGCGCAAATGGGGATGCTCCCCTTCGCTGCGGCACTTGCCATTGTTGGGTTAGGGCAGACGCTTGTTATACAACAAGGTGGAATAGACCTTTCGGTTGCCGGTGCAGTTTCGCTAACCGTGGTGATCGTTACCTGGGGTCCAGATCGCCATGACAACAGATTAATTCCCGCGGTTCTTGCCGCATTTGTTGCCGCGATCATAACTGGCATCATTAATGGGATTTTAATTACTAAAGCCAAATTGAATTCCATTGTTGCGACCTTGGGAACTAACGCCTTGCTCTACGGAGTAATGATGGGTCTTTCTGGAGGAAGTCCACGTCGAACAACTGATCGCCTCTCGCACTTCACAAATAACAAGTTTTTTGGATTACCTCACTCCATTTGGTACGGAATTATTATTGCAATCGTTGTAACAGTCCTGCTCAAGCGAACTGTCTTCGGACGACGCTTTGAAGCGGTCGGTGCTAACCCTCGAGCCGCACGAGCAGCAGGTCTTAAAGTCGGTAGGTACCAAATGAGTGCCTACATCAACGCTCAAATTCTCTACTGCATCGCTGGCGTGATTCTAGGTGGAGTAATTTCTCAACCAACTGCATATCAAGGTGATGATTATGTGCTTCCTTCGGTGGCAGTCGTTGTGCTTGGTGGAACTTCGTTGCTCGGTGGTCGTGGTTTTCCGGCCGCCTCGGCAGTCTCTGCTCTTTTCTTGAAGCAACTTGACATGTTTGTTCTTTCTTTAGGAGTTCCTTACGGAGTACGAACAATTGTTATTTCACTGACCTTAATGATGGGTATAGCTATATATGCAGTGAATTGGGCTCCTGTCAGACAAAAGTTAATGGGGTTTACAGGTAATAAAAAACTGAAACACGTTAGCGCTTAATTAGATTTCGGTTTCTCACAAGGAAATCGGATGTGTGCGTCAATGGTTGCCGCACGACTACGAAAGGAAGAAAGTTGATACGGTTTAAATCTCGAGCCGCTGTCGTAGCGAGTAGCCTCGGCTTGGTTGCGGTCATGGCCGCATCTAGCCTGCTGGTTGCATCGTCTAGCAGTGCTGCTACCCGTCCTTCTTGGTGCGGCGCTAAGAAAATCACAATGGGATTTACAGATGGCTTCGGCGGAAATAGCTGGCGTTTAGTTACCACTGCTGCTGTTCGCGAAGAAGTAAAGCTTTGCCCAAGTGTTACCAAGCTCTACTATGCAGATGGCCAAGGAAAGACCGACAAGGCGATCTCCGATATTAAAGGAATGGTTGCAAAGGGCGTTAAGGCTCTCGTAGTCTTCCCAGATTCAGGGCAAGCAATGCTTCCTGCGCTACGTTCTGCCTACAAAGCTGGCGTCGTAACTGTTCCATACCGCGTATGGGCTGGCGGCGTTGCTGGCAAGGATTACAACATTTTCGTTGGATCTGACTTCGTTCTCGCTGGAAAGTTATGGGGCGAATGGATTAAGAAGAACCTTCCTAACGGTGGAAATATTCTTCGGATCTCCGGCCCAGCTGGAAACAGCCAAGGCGCCGACGAAACCAAGGGTCTTTCATCAGTACTCGGATCTGACCCTAAGTACAAGTTCATTGGTGCTGCGCCATTCGAAGCAACTGGTTGGGATCCTGGCAAGACTCAAGAAGTCCTAACTGCTGCTATCGCAAAGTATCCAAATATTGATGTCATCACATCAGACTTTGGTCCTTCGATGGTTTCAGCTCTTCAAGCTGCTGTCGATTCAGGTTGGAAAGTTCCACTCATTGCAGCTTCTGACGGAAACGTTCTTGGTTGCTTCTATGAAGACAACAAGGCAACTCAGCCAAACTTCAAGATGATGACAGTCTCAACCCAAAACGATCACTCTCGTTTGGCAACTGACTGGGCCATTGCTCTTGCAACAGGTGGAAAAGTTCCTACCCAGAAGTCCTATCCATCAACCGCATTCGAAGATTCCGTATCTGGCAAGCCATCACCGGTCCAGTGCCGTAAAGATCTTCCTGGCGACGTCTACCTATCTGCAAAGATGAGTGGCGATGCCCAAGCTAAGTTGAAGACCAACTAAGTAAAAAAACTGTGATCAGATTGGCTGCGGGTGACTGTGGCCAATCTGATTTCTGCTTGAGTTACTAAAATGCGTAGATAGTTTTAAGATTGTTTCTATTAAACGAAATGGTGAATTCAGTGCCTAGTTCTCTGCTTGTTCTCTCGAATATTTCTAAGAACTTTTCGGGCGTCGCCGCTTTAACCGACGTCTCGTTAGAGGCTCGCGCGGGCGAAGTACATGCACTTTTGGGCGAAAATGGCGCGGGTAAATCCACTCTTATGAACGTGGCCTCTGGAACCTTGCAACCTGATGCCGGAGCCATTGAAATCGCAGGAAAAGTAATCACCAACTTAACTCCTCATCAGGCAACCGAACTTGGCTTGGCTATCGTTCACCAACACCCTGCAGTTCTACCTGATTTAACTATTGCAGAAAACATTCTAATTTCGGTCCCGGAAGAGTTATTACAATCTGAAGGTAGTACTGACAAAACCATGCGCAAAATCTTGGATGATTTTGGATTCACCGCCAGTCTTCGCGATCGGGTTGAAACCCTGACGGTTGCACAACAACATTTACTCGATCTAGCAAAGGCTTTTGCCGTCAATCCCAAAATTTTGGTTCTCGATGAACCAACCGCTCCACTTGGAAAAGAATCCGTCGATCTACTCTTCGAAAAAATTCGCATGATCGTTGCCGGCGGCACTGCAGTTATTTACATTACCCATCGATTAGCCGAAGTGCGTGAACTCGCTACTCGCGTGACCGTTCTTCGTGATGGCAAAGGTCGTGGGACTTCAAATGTTTCCGAAATTACCGATAATGAAATTATGACCATGATTGTGGGCCGAGAGCTAGAGTCCACATTTCCGCCTAAGTATTCGTTCAATTCCGATGATGGTGAATTTATTAAGATTGACCAACTATCCAGCCCCGACTTTCATGAGGTTTCTTTCGCTGCCAAGAGGGGCGAAATCATTGGAATATCTGGAATTGTGGGCAATGGTCAGAGCCAACTTATGCGCTCACTGGTTGGCCTAGATAGCCATGACGGAAAGATTATTATAAATGGAAAGGAAGTTGGGAATAAGGAGCTGCTGCTAAAGACTGCTTATCTGCCTGCCGATCGCCATGGTGAAGGTTTGATGATGACCCTGTCTGTTCGCGAAAATGCATCGGTCAGCGCTTTAGGCAAATTTAGCCAAGGGTTATTCATCAACCGCAAACGAGAAGATAATGTCGTTCTGGCTTCATTAAGAGAGCTAGAAGTCAAAGCCCCGTCCATGGACTCCGAAGTTTCTGCTCTATCTGGCGGAAACCAGCAGAAGATAGTGATGTCCCGTTCGCTCTTATCAGAACCCATAATGATTGTTGCCGACGAACCAACCCAAGGTGTTGACGTAGGTGCCCGAGCTGAAATTTATAAGATTCTTCGAAATGTAGCTAACAGCGGAATACCAGTGATCGTTAACTCGTCAGACACTAAGGAGCTTGAAGGGCTTTGTGACCGAGTTTATGTGATGTCTCGCGGCCACATTGTTGAATCTCTTGCCGGTGAAAATGTCACCGAAACCAATATGGTGACAGCTGCTATTCGATCTACCGCATTGAAGCGTCAAGAAATCGATGATGCGGTTGCGCTTTCACAAAAACGTACCTTCCGTAAAATCCTGCAATCTGATTTTGTTCCCCCAATCGTGCTCACAGGAATGATCGCTTTCCTTGGACTTTACATTTTTTCCAAGAATGGTCTGTATTTCGGCTCTTACAATATTAACGCGGTCCTTGGACTCGGCACTGGTCTGGGTTTTATCGCCCTGGGACAGACAATCGTCATGATGACCGGTGGAATCGATTTATCGGTGGGTCCAGCATCTGGAGTATTGCTGGTGGTCTCTTCATTTTTCGTTAATGATGGAAAATCTTTCTGGTTAATTGCTCTGGGATTTCTGCTTATTCCCATTGTGGCGGTAGTCATTGGCACGGCAAACGGTTTTCTGATTCGATACGCCAAGTTCACGCCCGTTGCTGGAACGTTGACAGTTTATATTGGACTAATTGGTATTGGATTCTTGTTGCGACCAGCACCTGGCGGATACATGAATGCTTCCGTCACCGACTTTCTTTTGAAGAAAGTTGGCCCGCTTCCCGATGCCTTCATTGTATTAACTCTAGTAGCCATATTTCTAGAAATTGCACTACGCAAATCTAAGTGGGGAATCCAACTTCGCGCTTCTGGTTCTAACGAAGAATCCGCTCGTCGCCTTGGAGTGAATATTAATAGGCGGATTATTGGTGCCTACGTAGCTTCTGCATTGTTTGCAGGTTTGGGAGCCATAATATTTATGGGTTTAATAGGCGTTGGTGATCCGGCACAAGGTACTTCTTACACCTTGCAATCCATTACCGCAGTTGTACTTGGTGGAACCAGTTTGCTAGGCGGTCGTGGATCATTTATTGGCACGTTACTTGGATCCGTCTTGATGGTTCAAGTTCTTAATGCCTGCGTTTTCCTCAACCTTTCACAAACATGGCAATATCTTTTTCAAGGGTTGTTAATTGTTTTTGCAGCACTTTCCTACACGCTCACCCGTAAATCCAGGAGGTAATAATGAAAGCGGCTCGTTTTCACGGTCAAAAAGATATTCGAATCGAAGACGTTCCTAGACCTGGAGCGCCAATGCCGGATGAAGTTGTCGTAGAACCGCTATTTTGTGGGATTTGCGGAACCGATCTTCATGAATACTCAGTAGGTGCGATTGTCACACCAACCAAGCCTCACCCATTAACTGGAGTGACTAATCCGCAAATTCTTGGCCACGAATTTTCCGCACGAGTTATCGAAATTGGTAAGGATGTGCGCGATGTTGCGGTTGGGGATCGAGTCTCCATAATGCCTGCGATCGTTTGTGGTCGCTGCATTCCTTGTAGAACTGGTCGCGGACACTTGTGTGAACTTTTCGCTTGCACTGGACTGTCAGCGCTGACCGGCGGTTTAGGGGAAATCGCGATTCTTAAAGAGTACCAAGTTGCAAAACTTCCAGATTCAATGTCAGATATTGCCGGAGCGGTTGTAGAGCCGGCATGTGTGGCTGCTTATGGAATTGATCGAGTTGGAGTTTGGGGCGGTGACATTGTTCTTGTTACCGGTGCTGGGCCAATCGGTGCGCTGAGCGCGATGTATGCCTGGGCAATTGGTGCATCTCAAGTAATCATTTCCGATCCAAATCCACATCGTTCAGCTTTTGCAAAGAGCCTTGATGTTGGACCAGTATTAAATCCCCTAGATCCTGGATTCGATGACCAGATTAAAGAAATTACTCAGGGTCGAGGTGTAGATGTTGGTGTGGAATGTTCCGGATCTACTGCGGGATTGACCAGTCAAATGAACCATATTCGCCGAAGTGGGAAAATCGTGCAGACCGGCTTGCATACAAAACCGGCCACAATCGATGCAATGAGGTTGTCAGAACGAGATATCTCCTATGTGGGAAGTTGGTGTTACCTACTTACGGACTGGCCTCGGATTATTCGCCTAGCCTCTTCCGGTAAATATCCCATCGAGAAAGTGGTCAGTTCAATTATTAATATCGATGATGTCGTTACAAAGGGATTCGATGTCCTCATTGATCCTAAAGGTGACCAAATGAAGGTGCTTGTTCAAGTTAATAAATAGGGAATCATCAGGTAAGGAATGAAAAACCTGAGCACGGACCGGTCAAATGACCACCGTGCTCAGGTTTTTTTATTAGAGCAAGGACTCCAAGGAAGGTCGATTCTTCAAGTACATTGCGGTAGCCGCTACTCGTTCTGATTTTAAGTAGTAGGCGATTTCCACTAGCTCAAGTGCCAATCCATCTGGATCACTGAAGTAGCACCAACGCCAACCAGCTAATGGCCCTTCATCAACGACATTGACGTCACTGTAAAACTTGACGCCTTTCGCTTCCAATTCAGCCTTAGTCTTATGGATATCATCGACATTAAAACAAACGTGAGCTGCTCCAAGGTGATTATTGGGAACTAAGGAATTCTCGCGCGGTAAATCCCCGCCATATTCGATCAACTCCAAGGTGCTGGTGGAATCAACCCACATGGATGTTTGGCGAAGTTGAGCGCCAGGGACCCCGACACCTTTGGCTAGATCTGGTCCGTCAAACCAATCGGTGGGTTCGTTGGCAAATTGCAGCCCCAAAATGTCATGATAAAAATAGATGGAACGATCTAAATTCTTGACGACCAAACCAACGTGATGGATGTAATTTAGTTGCATTTACCTTCTCCATGTTCACTAGTGCCAAACGCTTTCCGCAAGACTACGCTCTTACCGAGAGGCTGTACAGCATTTGTAAACACTGCCATAATAGCGCGATAGGCCCTTAGCCCACTAAAATTTCATACCAATGGTTTGCTGAGAGAGAAGGTTATGAGAGATCCCATCGAATACTTAGGGCCGCGCCTGAAAGAAATTCGTCTGAAAACCGGACTCTCATTGCGAGAAGTTGCCAGACAATTGCAAGTCTCTCCCTCTTTCGTCTCTCAGATCGAAAATGGAAAATCTCAACCTTCTGTTGCCACACTGTATTCATTAGCCCGACTTTTGGCCGTACCAGTAGATATTCTTTTTGAATCACATTGGGATGGCACCTTGATGACCGATGAAAAACAATCCGGGGACCAAGTAAGTCGCGATAATTTCAATACCCCGACAGATGCATGGGACGAGTCGAGAGCACGTATTTCAGCAGTAAACCCACAAAATCGCAGCGTAATAACTATGGATTCCGGTGTTACCTGGGAACGCCTAGCGGCAACTGCGGAGAAGAATGTCAATTTCATGGAGATTATTTATGAGCCTGGCTCAGAATCAAATTCCAGCGGTGAAATGATGTTGCACTCTGGTTATGAATATGGATACGCACTTGAAGGTGAAGTTGAAGTAACAATCGGCGATTTAGTTTTAACTTTAGCTAAAGGCCACTCCATTGGATTCGATTCATCGATCCCGCATAAGTTCCGAAACAACGGTTTGACGACATTCCGCGGGATCTGGTTTGTTCATGGTGGGACGACTCACTAGATTTTTTTGGCCGAACTTTTTCACCGTTTCTCTCACATTTGCTCACATTCTCCTTCAAAAAAACCTTGACACCCCCTCGCTCCTAGTGTTAACTAGGAGAGAACATCTAGGCAACTAATGTAACGGGAGTGAACAAATGGCTATCCCAACTTACGGGAACAATGGCGTCGACTGGGAGAATCGTCTCGACACGGAGCGATTGCGTAAGGAACGGTTAGCGCGCCTAAAGGTAGAGCTAGAAAATTCCAGCCTAGGCTCGCTCCTCACCTTCGACTTTCACAATATTCGTTACATGACCTCCACCCATATCGGTACTTGGGCCATGGATAAGATGATTCGGTTCTCCATTTTGCCTCGCGGTGGTGAGCCCATCCTGTGGGACTTTGGTTCTGCGGCAAAACACCACACCTTGCACACCCCATGGCTGGATCAGGCCCATGCTGATGCAAGCGCAAATGGCCATGCTCCCCACCACGATGCCGGACCACTCCTGGGTTCTCGCGCGGGTATTTCGACCCTTCGTGGCGCCATTAGCCCCAATGCCGGGCAAGCTGAATCGGTGGCCCAGAAAATTTACGAAGTCCTCAAGATTTATGGGTTGGAAAACGAGCCCCTAGGCGTGGACATCATTGAACCCCCTGTGATGTTTGCCCTTCAAGCTAAAGGCATCAAGGTCGTCGATGGCCAGCAGGTCTTTCTTGCCGCTCGGCGGATTAAGACCAAAGATGAGATCACTTTGCTCACCTCTGCTGCGTCGATGGTAGATGCCGCCTACGACCGTCTATACGAGTTTTTGCGCCCAGGCGTGAGAGAGAACGAATGCGTTGGCTTAGTCAGCAAAGTCCTCTACGACATGGGCTCAGAACATGTAGAAGGCGTAAACGCTATTTCTGGAGAACGTTGTTCTCCGCACCCACACGTATTTAGTGATCGAGTAATCCGTCCTGGAGATCCAGCATTCTTTGACATTCTGCATAGTTTCATGGGTTATCGAACGTGCTATTACCGAACTTTCGCAGTTGGAAGCGCATCTCCGGCACTTCGAGATGCTTACACAATTTGCCGCGAATATATGGATAAAGCAATCGCACTTGTTAAACCTGGCGCCACTACTGCCGACATTGTGAAGGTGTGGCCAACTGCCCAAGAATTTGGTTTTGCCAATGAAGAGGCTGCCTTCGCACTCCAATATGGTCATGGTGTGGGGCTCTCTATTTGGGAGCGGCCAATCTTTAGCCGAATGGTTTCACTGGATCACCCGGAGACCTTGGAAGAAGGAATGG
>Ga0194060_10001758_pt1 | contig 15529 bp, 14 predicted proteins | sample SepL225m_MetaG_FD_163427 | JGI IMG/M metagenome (GOLD analysis project Ga0194060, IMG submission 163427) | Anoxic zone freshwater microbial communities from boreal shield lake in IISD Experimental Lakes Area, Ontario, Canada - Sep2016-L222-5m | ecosystem: Environmental > Aquatic > Freshwater >...
AAGTTCAAAGTTCAAAGTTCAAAGTTCAAAGTTCAAAGTTCAAAGTTCAAAGTTCAAAGTTCAAAGTTCAAAGTTCAAGGTTCAAAGTTCAAGGTTCAAAGTTCAAAGTTCAGGGTTCAGGGTTCAAGGTTCAAGGTTCAGGGTTCAGGGTTCAGGATGATGCTACCGCAGGGCGGAAGCCTGTTGCGGATTTTTCCATGGTGGTCTCTACGAGGCTTTGGCCGGTGATTTGCAGGGTTCTGGAGGGGGAGTGGCGCACCAGCTCGTAATCGTGGGTGCCAATCATGACGGTGATGTTTTTCTGGTTGATTCGTTTGAGATAGTCGAGAATTTCGAGCGAGGTGTCGGGGTCGAGGTTGCCGGTGGGTTCGTCAGCAAGGATGACCAGCGGCTCACGCACCAGGGCACGGGCGATGGAGATTCGCTGCTGCTCGCCGCCAGAGAGACGCAGTGGCATCTGTTTGGCGGCATGTTCCAGTCCAACACTTTCGAGGGCGTGCATCACCAGCTCCTTGATCAGTTTTTCCTTTGTGGCGGTTACCTTCAGCACAAATGCCAGATTATCATAGACGTTACGATCTTCAAGCAGGCGAAAGTCCTGAAAGACAATGCCAAGCTTCCGGCGCAGGAGCGGTATCTGCCTCTTTTTGATCGTTTTGGAGCTGTATCCGGCAATCTTGATCTCCCCCTTTTTCGGTCGAATATCCATATAAAGCGACTTGAGCAGTGTCGATTTGCCAGTGCCGCTCTTGCCGACAATGTAGACAAGCTCTCCCTGCTGAATGGTAAGGTTCAGTTTGCTGAATATCAGTTTCTTGTCAAGTTCAAGGTCAACGTCGATAAATGAGATCATAAGTGGTGCTCTGTTTGTTTGATTCTGTTCTGTGCTATCGTTATGGCAAGCAGTGTTGCTTCGCGAAAACTTCGTGGGGAGGCTTTTCCTTTTCCTGCAATATTGAAACCGGTGCCATGGTCGGGTGATGTTCGGACGATTGGGAGGCCAAGGGTGATGTTGACACCGGTGTCGAAGGCGAGCACCTTAAAGGGGAGCAGCCCCTGGTCGTGGTACATGGCGACCACGATATCGTAATGGCGATACATCCCTGCCCCGAAAAAGCCGTCGGCAGGAAATGGCCCCTCAATCCGGAGGCGTGATGAGAGGCGTTCGATGCAGGGACGGATGATCTCCTGCTCTTCACTGCCCATGACACCTCCGTCTGAAGCGTGGGGGTTGAGTCCGAGTACGGCAATTCTGGGAACAGAAAGATCGAAATCGCTTTTCAGTGATTCTGCGAGATTGGAGAGAAAGGCGTCAAGATCCATGCTGCGGATCAGTCCGGGCACTCTCTCAAGGGGTTCATGGATGGTGGCGAGGGCAACCCTGAGTTCTGAGAGCTGGTCAAAAAACATCATGGTTGGTGACTCAACGGCAAAGATTTTGCCAAGAAAGCCGGTGTGGCCCGTCTCTCTGTACCCTGCAAGCGCTGCTGCCTCTTTGTGGATAGGTGCGGTGACAAGTCCATCGCAGACTCCGCTCATGCAGAGCCCTGCAGCAGCCACAACTGACTTCATGGCGAGTTGCCCAGCCTCAGCCGATATGGTGCCGGGCCTTATATCGTCAGGTTCCGCAATGCTCAGTACCTGCAAGAGACCACCGCGTGCCGGAGTCATCTCCTCAGCACTGGTGACCAGCTTGAGTTTTACCGGCAGATTGAGTGCTTTTTTGTAATACTCCAGCACAGTATAAGAGCCCGCAACCAAAAAAGAGTGGCTGGAGCCCTCAAACGCCAGAAAACTCTTCAGGATAATTTCTGGACCGATGCCGTGGGGGTCACCAATTGACCAGACAATATGCATTTTCAGAGTCGTTTGTAGGCGTTGGCAATTTTTTCATCAGTTTTAACCCCTTTTAGCGCAAGCAAAAGCAGCACGGGCTCCGGCAAAAGTATCACAAATCCCCATTCAGGGTGGTGTGTTGCTATGCTCCCCAGGCTTTTGAAATGCTCATTGACAAAGTGGGCCGCAGTAAGTCCGGCAAAAAGATCACCAAGGAAAAGAAGCATGGCCAGCATGATCAACTTGCTCTGCAGTTCACGCTGTTTAAAGAGAAAAATTGCTGATATCGAGGCTAGGGCAGTCAATGGCGAAAAGATTCGTCCGGCAGAAGAGGCCAGAGAGTATGCCGAGTCGGTAATCACTGCCGGGCCTGAATCGGAGATCAAAAGAAGTTGGTCGGCACTGAAACTCCAGAAGGGGAGAAAAATACTGCCTATGGCAAGGAGGGCAACGATGAGGAGATAGAGATTTTGAGTTCTGGCTAACATGGCTTCATCCGGTTAAGAGTCAGAAAAACTTCTGCCGTCAATATACTGAATCAGAAGAAAAGAGTTGTGATGGAAACTTTTTCCCCGTGCATCTCCGGAGGATTGTCAGTCGATAAAGTCTAACCCTTTTATGGCAGAGAGAATACCGGATTTGGGCGATTTACACTCACTCTTGTCTGTTGCATATTGGAGCTTGTAAATATTCTCAACCATGACACTCAACAGGAACCATTTATGAGCCATGCAAGCACCTCTGATAAAAGCAGTTCCAACCGGGGTATAGAGTCGTACGGATTAAAGTCAGGGTCACTCTCCCCCCTTGAAACTCTTGGCCAATCCGTTGCCAATATTGCTCCAACCGCGACCCCGACGGTTGTTATTCCCCTTGTTCAACCTGGAGGGAGAGAGTTTTCTTGACGGCCTCAGCGGCATGTGGAATGTTTATGTCGGTCATGGCCGCCAGGAGCTGGTCGATGCGGCTGCCAGTCAACTTAAAACTCTTGCCTTTGCAACGGCATACGCCGGTTCATCCAATCAGCCGGCCATCGAACTTGCCACGACCCTTCAACGGCTTGTCTACAAAAATATTGAGGCCTTTTATTTCACCCTCGGTGGCTCTGATGCTACCGACACCTCAGTCAGGACAGCCCGTTTTTACTGGGGAGCTCAAGGGCGACCTGAAAAGTTCAAGGTGATTGCCCGAACGTTGAGCTACCATGGCTCAACGATTGGCGCGGCGGCAGCGACCGGGGTGGAGGAATCGTTTCTGGCCAACGTGGGCGATTCAAAGTCGCTGGTGGTGCATCCTGCAACCGTGACGCATGGTCAGCTTACCGAGGCTGAACAGCGGCTTGCCGGGGTAAAGCCTGAGCAGATACGCTTTTCGATTGGCACCGAACATGTGGACGATCTGCTCTGGGACATTGCGCAGGCATTCGAGCGTTCGGCTGGTTGAGGGTCGTACATACTTCGTTCAGTCATCAGATTTTGCCGAAACTTTTCAATTCAGAGAACGGTAAATTGGCTTTGTTTTATTATAATATCACTATGATGATTACCAGATTTTCACCGTGAAAGTAGTAATACAATTGGAGCTAATATTATGATGCCATTTAATGTGATGACCGTTCTCATTTTGATTGCCGCGTTTTTTGTGTCGGCAGTAAAGATTCTCAGGGAGTATGAGCGAGGGGTTATTTTCCGTCTTGGCCGGATTATTGCAGCAAAAGGGCCGGGGCTGATTATTCTTATTCCGGGGATTGACAAGATGGTCAAGGTTGACCTTCGTACCGTAACGCTTGATGTGCCCCCGCAGGACATCATCACTCGCGACAATGTTTCGGTGAAGGTGAGTGCTGTGGTCTATTTTCGGGTGGTTGATCCCATCAAGGCGATTGTTGAGGTTGCCGATTTTCATTTTGCCACTTCGCAGTTGGCGCAGACCACCCTTCGCAGCGTCTGCGGACAGGGGGAGCTCGACAATTTGCTTGCGGAACGGGATGAAATCAATGACCGAATCCAGACTATTCTCGACAAGGATACCGAGCCTTGGGGTGTCAAGGTTGCCAAGGTAGAGGTGAAGGAGATTGATCTTCCCGAGGAGATGCGTCGCGCAATGGCCAAACAGGCAGAGGCTGAGCGTGAGCGCCGCTCTACCGTTATCAATGCGGAAGGGGAGTATCAGGCAGCGCAACGCCTCGCTGATGCGGCGAGGATTATTGCCGCAAGCCCCTCCGCCCTGCAGCTTCGCTATTTGCAGACGCTCAAAGATATCTCTGCCGAGAACAACTCCACCATTATTTTCCCCTTACCGATTGATCTGCTCAAACCATTTCTTGAGGGCAGGCCGTCGTCATCTTCACAGGCAACCTAACCTATTCCGATCATGTTCAAGATTCATACCATTCTTTGTCCCGTCGATTTTTCAGACGCTTCCCGTAAGGCGGTGCAGTATGCAAAGGAGTTTGCTTCAAGTATGGGTTCCAGGGTTCATCTGCTCAATGTTGTGGAGCCTCGACCCATGGCAGTCGATATCACCATGAACTACATTCCGCTTGAAGGGGATCTTCAGAATGCTGCCAAAGAGGATCTTCAGCTTGTGCTCCTGGAGTTCCAGCAGGCCGGATTGAAGGTAGACTCTTCGATTGAGATTGGCAACCCGTCGGATGTGATTCTCGACAAGTCACGTGAGCTTGATGTCAATCTGGTGATTATGGGCTCTCACGGCAAGAAGGGGCTGAGCCGCCTGATCATGGGAAGCGTTGCCGAGACCGTTGTCCGCAAAGCCAACTGCCCGGTGCTGATTGTGAAGGCAGAAGAGAAGGAGTTCATCGGCGACGAGTGAAGGCCTCCATTAACAGGCTTGCGCCGCTGAAAGGGCTCAGCTCACCGGAGAGCACCTGTTGTTCGACAATCTCTCTCGTTTTCACCACTTCGGGGTAGGCGAAAAACTCTTTTTTCAGCATCTCCTCAAGCACGGTAGAGAGCAGGCGTTTGAGCTGCTGGCTCCGCTGCTCTTGCAGCAGATTTTTTTCACGCATTTGCGCGAAATAATCTGAGATGTTCTGCCAGACATCGGCAACTCCTTTGCCGGTAATGGCTGAGGTGAGGAAAACCTGTGGCTGCCAGAAGGGGCGTTTTGCAGGAAGCATCCTGAGTGCCGCCTCAAACTCCGCTTGTGCGATGGCGGCTATACCCGATTGGTCGCCATCCGTTTTGGTGATGGCAATCGCGTCTGCAATCTCCATGATGCCGCGTTTGATCCCCTGCAATTCGTCGCCTGAGCCGGGGAGCATCAAGAGCAGGATATAGTCCACCATAGTATCAACCAGCACCTCCGACTGCCCGACGCCAACGGTCTCTACCAGAATAACATCGTAGCCCGCAGCTTCGCACAGCACAATCGCTTCATGGGTTTTTGGCGAGGTGCCGCCGAGGTAGCCTGATGAGGCTGTCGGGCGGATGAAGGCCTCTTTGTGTCCGGCAAGTCTCTCCATGCGGGCCTTGTCGCCGAGGATGCTGCCTCGCGATTGCTGGCTGCTGGGGTCAATTGCCAGCACGGCGAGCGTCAGTCCTTGCCGAATAATTTCCTCGCCCAGCGACTCGATAAAGGTGCTCTTGCCTGCGCCGGGGGAGCCGGTGATGCCGATGCGGATCGAGTGCGTTTTTTTTGCAAGGCATCGGTCAAGAATTTCATGCGCCCTCTTTTGATGCTCCGGTCGCTGCGACTCAACCAGCGTGATGGCACGGCTCAGCGTCTGCCGGTTACCCTGCATGATGCCGCTGACGATGCTCTCCACATCAGGTTCATAGCGTCTGGTCATAGGGTCGATTAACGTTCTAATAATATCCTTGAAGAGTTGGGGCGTCGTTGGGGCACGGCATGCCGTGCCCCAACGACGCCCCAACGAGAGACCTTTATCCTTGCGCGATCAATTTCTTCAAAATCGTGATTGCCGCCTCGGCAATCACCGTGCCTGGCCCAAAAATACCGGCAACGCCCTTGTCGTAGAGAAAAGCGTGATCGCGTTCGGGAATAATGCCGCCTGCTATAACAAGAATATCCTCCCGTCCATGCGCTTTCAGCTCTTCAACAATCTTGGGTATCAGGGTCTTGTGACCAGCCGCAAGGCTTGAAATGCCAATAAGATGCACGTCGTTGTCGAGCGCCTGCTGTACAACCTCTTCAGGAGTCTGGAAAAGCGGGCTGATATCGACATCAAAGCCCACATCGGCAAACCCGGCGGCAATAACTTTGGCCCCTCGGTCATGGCCATCCTGCCCCACTTTGGAGACCATGATTCTTGGACGGCGTCCTTCCTGGGATGCAAAGGTGTCGGCGAGCTGCTGTGCCTCCTGAAAAAGCTTGTTGTCCTGCATCTGTGTTCTGTAGATACTGCTGTTGAGTCTGGTGATGGCACGGTAGCGGCCGAATGTCTTTTCGCAGGCTGATGATATTTCGCCGAGAGTCGCCCGTTTTCGTGCGGCATCGACGGCCAGCGCCAGCAGATTGCCCTCTCCCGAGGCGGCACTCTCCTCAATTGCCCGAATCGCCTCAGCACACGCTTTGTTATCGCGCTCAGCCTTGATTGTTTCGAGTTGACGGAGCTGCTGCTCCAGAACTTTGGTGTTGTCAACCTCCAGCAGCTCAATATCGGTTTTGCTGCTGGTTTTGTAGCCGTTCACGCCGACAATAATCTCCTTGCCGCTGTCAATACGCGCCTGTTTGCGGGTTGCGGCCTCCTCGATCTGTAATTTGGGGAGCCCCTTCTCAATTGCTTTCACCATGCCGCCAGCCTCTTCAATATCGCAGATGATTTTCCACGCTTTTGCTGCAAGCTCTCCCGTCAGGTACTCAACAAACGATGAGCCAGCCCATGGGTCGATGCTTTTGGTGATATCGCTCTCTTTTTGCAAATAGAGCTGGGTGTCGCGAGCTATTTTTGCGGAAAAGGGTGTGGGGAGTGCAATTGCCTCATCAAGGGCATTGGTATGCAGCGACTGGGTGTGGCCAAGCGTTGCCGCCAAAGCCTCAAGGCAGGTTCGGGTGATATTGTTGAAAGGATCCTGCTCGGTGAGGCTCCAGCCGGAGGTCTGGCAGTGGGAGCGCAGCATCAGCGATTTTGGATTTTTTGGGTTGAACTGCTTCACAATTTTGGCCCAGAGCATCCTTGCTGCCCGCAACTTGGCAATCTCCATGAAATAGTTCATGCCGATGCCCCAGAAGAAGGAGAGTCGAGGGGCAAAGGCATCAATATCAAGCCCGGCTTTCAAACCGGTGCGGATATACTCAAGGCCGTCGGCAAGGGTAAAGGCCAGCTCAAGATCGGCGGTGGCCCCAGCCTCTTGGATATGGTATCCCGAGATGCTGATGGAGTTAAATTTCGGCATCTTTTCGCTGGTGTAGCGGAAGATGTCGGCGATGATCTTCATGGAGGGTTCCGGCGGATAGATGTAGGTGTTGCGAACCATAAACTCTTTGAGAATATCGTTCTGGATGGTGCCGCTCAGCTTTTCCAGTGGTACACCCTGCTCTTCACCCGCCACAATGTAAAAAGCCATGATGGGCAGCACGGCCCCATTCATGGTCATGGAAACGGAGATATCGCCCAGTGGAATCTGGTCGAAAAGGATCTTCATATCCTCAACTGAATCGACAGCCACTCCTGCCTTGCCGACATCACCGATAACCCGTTCGTGGTCTGAATCGTACCCACGGTGGGTTGGAAGGTCGAAGGCGACGGAGAGCCCCTTCTGGCCCGCCGCCAGGTTCTTACGATAAAAGTTGTTTGATTCCTCAGCGGTAGAGAACCCTGCGTACTGCCTGATCGTCCACGGCTGGGTGGTGTACATCATGGTGTAGGGGCCGCCGATATAGGGGGGGAACCCGGGTGCAAAGTTGAGATGGTCGAACGATGCCGCATCAGATGCGTAGTAGGTCGATTTGATGTCTATCCCCTCAGCGGTTGTCCAGCTCTCCTGCTGAGTATCAGCACCGTTTGCAGCAGCAACAGGAGAAAAAATATCAATGGCCGAAACGTCGGGCCTTCGCTCTGTTGCTCTGTTTGGATTCTCCGCTTCAATCTCCATGAATCGCTTCCATGCCGACTCAGCAAGTTTTCTGGTCAGGGTTTCAATGTAGTTTGATCCACGGGCAGGGTCAACAACCTGACCGAGGGAACCCTCTTCCCTGAGAACAAGATGGATGTTGCCCGAGATGCGTGCTGCAATGTCGGGATTGACCAAATTGCCACTGTCGAACGCGCTGATCTGAAGGGTCTCGTAACCGCCAAGAATGGCTGATACCGCCTCGGTGGTAAACCGGAGCAGATTGGTGTAGGGTTCAATCGCGGAACAGTTGCGCTCTGACGTTCGGGCAAAGAGGCGAGGAAGGGAGCTGCCCGATGCCCCGTAAGCCTTCAGCAGGTGAGCGAGGAGATAGCGCAGGGCACGTGGTTTGGCCAACTCGGTAAAGTGGCTTGAGCCAACCGGCAGGACAATCTCCATCGCAGCAACAATACTCTCCGCCGGAACTCCGGCTTCAAGAAAGCGGTTCAGGTAGTCGTTTGCTCCGGCCAGTGCCTGGGCAATCTCCTCTGTTGACGTGGAGCCCTTTTGGTGCGACGGTATGGTATCGACGGCCAGAAATCGGAAGTGAGGAGTCGATGTGGCAGCTTCAAAAAGTTCCCTATCCTGTTTTGTTGAACCCTTGCTCGCAGCCACCAGCACTCCGCCCATGTTGCCACAAAAGCCAGGAATGGTTGCAAGGGTTGCGAGCAGTTCAGCAGTGGGGGGGAGGTTGCCTGAAAAATGGATGGCAACAGCATCGGTTTTGATTCCGGCCAGAAGCTGCTTTACATTTGATGCACTACAGTGCGCCGCGTCACTAACCACAAACTCAAGCGCCGCCGCATCCATCTCGAAGCATTTCAGCGCTGCCTTGTTCGCAGAGAGCGGATCGTTAACCGTAACGCGGTGGCAATTTTTCCAACTGTTGACCGTTTTGGTTGTCGGTATGGCAAAATGATCTCCATTTGTTTCGGAAGAGTGCCACGGTTCAAGATCAAAGCCATCAGGAGTTTTCCAGACAATCGTGTCCCAAGGTTTATCTTTGAGTTCGGTAATGGCCTTTTTATTCCACTCAGCCCGGCTGATTGCCGGGAACTCATGAAAGAGCGAATCAGGCCGGGAGTCTTGTGTCATAATCTACTATGCGTTCTGTTGGTTTTGTGATCTCTGCTCGTGAATGATGTTCAGAATTTCCTCTTTCATTTTCGATGGACGCGCTGTTCGTTCAACAAATCCCTTCTGTTGCAGCCACCATGTTGTCTGAAAATCTTTGGTTGTAGGCTTGCCGGTATACTGCTCAATGACCCGTTTGCCCGAAAACCCGATGTTGCCGGCATTGTGCTCAAAAAGCTTGATGCCTCTTGATCCAATACCGATGGCGACACCGCCAAGTGTTGGATCCGTAATAATGGTAATCACCGGCAGTCCAGCTTTTTCAACACTCGATATGGCCACATGCAGCTTTGGCAGCCCAACCATCGACGAACAACCCTCGTGCATTCTTGCGCCACCTCCGGTAGCCTGAAAAACAAGCGGAACGCCTCGTGTAATGGCGATTTTGCTGGCACGCCAGATTTTTTCAGCGGTTGTCATACAGAATGAGCCACCAAGAAAGTTGAAATTGGTTCCGCAGAAGACCACTGGCTCACCATCGATAGTACCGTCGCCGGTGATAACCGAGGCGGCAGCCCCTGTTTTTTGTTGCGCCTCACCAATTTTTTTTCGGTATTCAGGAAAGTCAAGAATATCTTTATCGACAATGTATCGGGTCTCCTGGTGTTCGCGGAAAGAGCCTGGATCAAGGATAAAATTGATGTAGTCCTGCACGGCAAGTCGTACATAGCGGTGCCCGCACGTTTCACACACAAAGTTATCCGCCAGCAGTTTTTTATAGAGAACGGGATCCAGAAGCCTTTTGCCCGCGTTATCAATACAGTGTTTATGACGGGCGACAAAAAGTATCTTTTTCGGTTTCGGGATGAAGTAGGAGACCGGCTTTTCAAAGATTTTGATCTCCTCTTCCGAGATTGTATCCCATTGACCGATCTTTTCCCACCGTGCCATTCTTCGAGCAAAGATCTCCTCTGAGGGCAGGGTGCTGAGTTGCCCGATCCACCTTACCATTGAGCTTTTGAATGATTGAAGAGCCGATGGCCGATAGCGGTGTGCCGGTCCGTCATACTCTACGATGATGTCGTCGATAATGCCATTTTTCAAACCATCCTGAGCCGTTATCTGAGAAATCTGTGCGGCAAGGCTTGCCTTCTCCCTAGTGCGAAAAAGAATGGATGAACAGGCTTCAGGAGAGATCACCATATAGGTGGAGTATTCCATAGCCAGAACCGCGTCGCATCCTGTCAGGGCAATGGCCCCTCCGCTGCATCCCCTGTTGATGATGACGGAGAGTGTCGGTACCGTCGCTTCGGCAAGTGCCTGCATACATCGTCCGATTTTCCAGGCGATACCTCCTCCTTCGGATTGTTCCGTAGGGTCAGCGCCAGCCGTATCAATAACGGTAATGATAATCCTTTTCTCCTGCTCAGCAATCTGAATTGCCTTGACAGCTTTCTCAAATGCTGCAGGTGTCGGCATGCCCTGATTCCATTTTGCAATTTCGTCAGGATTCTTCATCAACTCAAGCAGCTCGTCGAAATTTGACGTTGGCGAAGATTGCTGGCCAATGAGCATGACTGGCCACCATGCGTTTTCACCATTGCGCAGTATCGCTCGATGGGTCTGGATGATGCAACTGCCGTGCAGATCGTTTTGCAGGCACTCTTCCGCCTCATCAAAGACGGTCAGGTAATCAAGATGCCTGGGGCGTTCGGGGTGAAAGGAGAGTTGATACTTTTCATATTCGCTGAGCTTTTCGATACTCTCATGTGAGTAACTGAATCCCTCTTGTTTCTCAAACGGCAGATAAAAATGTTTCACTGGTTACAAGCGGCTTTGTCTCGTTTGGTTAATGCTGTTTTTGAGCAAATTCAAGGAGCACCCTGTTGGTCTCTTTCGGATGCAGAAACATGATTTTTTTCCCTCCAGCCCCCTCTTTTGGAGGGGCAAGCGGGGTAATGTTGAGCGATGCAAGTCTTTCACTCTCCTCTTCCATGTTATCGGTTGCAAAAGCGATATGGTGCATTCCATCGCCATTTTTTGCCAGAAATTTCGCGATCGGGCTCTCATCGCTCAGTGGCTCCAGCAGCTCAATCTTGCTCTCCCCAAGAGAGATAAAAGCTACCCGCACCTTCTCGGATGCAACCTCTTCAATCCTGATTGCTTCATCCGCGCACCCGAGAACATTGCGAAATGTTTCGAGTGCGCTTTCGAGGTTCTTGACAGCAATCGCTATGTGGTCAATTTTTTTGATCATGCGTCCCTGGTAATGGATTTACTGTTGACTGCATAGCCGATGGTTTGGAGCGCCTCCCTTATTTCATCGAGAATCGCCGGATCATCAATGGTTGCAGGCATGGTGTACTCTTCACTGTTGGCAATTTTTCTCATGGTACTGCGGAGAATCTTGCCTGAACGGGTCTTTGGAAGCCTCTGGACAATAATAGCACTCTTGAAAGAGGCGACCGGTCCGATATTCTCCCGAACGTATTCGATAACATGCTTGATGATCTGGCTTTCCGGAGTGTCAACATTATTTTTAAGCACAAGAAAGCCGAGCGGCACCTGCCCTTTCAGGTCATCATGAACCCCAATAACAGCACTCTCGGCAACATCAGGATGCTCGCAAAGTGCCCCCTCAATCGCACCAGTAGAGAGACGGTGGCCAGCAACGTTGATCACATCATCCGTGCGCGACATGATGTAGATGTAGCCATCCTCATCAATATATCCTGCATCGCTGGTCTGATAGTAGCCGGGAAACTGTTTCATGTAGGTCTCCACAAAACGGTTGTCAGCCTTCCAGAGGGTCAGCATGGTGCCCGGCGGCATCGGCTGTTTGATCACAATGTCACCCATCTGGCCAGCAGGCAGTTGTTCCAGCTCGGAATTGATAACCTGGACGTTGTACCCTGGAACCGCTCTTGATGCAGAGCCATACTTGACTGGGCCAGGCTCTATGCCCTGGCAGTTCGCGGCAATAGCCCATCCGGTTTCAGTCTGCCACCAGTGGTCGATCACAGGCACCTTAAGCTGCTTCTCTGCCCACCTTACGGTATCAGGGTCGGCACGCTCTCCGGCAAGAAAAAGTGCCCTGAAATTTGAGAGATCATAATTCCGGATATAGTTTCCGTTGGGATCCTCTTTTTTGATAGCTCTGAAAGCGGTTGGTGCTGTAAAGAGTACAGCTACATTATGCTCGCTGATAATTCTCCAGAATGTGCCGGGATCGGGAGTGCCTACAGGTTTACCTTCAAAGATAAGGGTTGTGCAGCCCTGAAGCAGGGGAGCGTAGACAATGTAGGAGTGGCCGACAACCCAGCCCACATCACTTGCCGCCCAGAAGACCTCGCCAGGCTCAACGTTGTAGACATGTTTCATCGACCACTGCAGCGCCACCATGTGACCACCGTGGTCGCGCACAATACCTTTCGGCTGGCCAGTGGTTCCTGAGGTGTAGAGGATATAGAGAGGATCGGAAGATTCGACAGGGACACATTGTGCAGGTTCAGCTCCAAGGAGAGACTGGTTCCAGGTGAGGTCACGCTCCTCATTCAGCTCAGCCTTCAACTGGTCGCGCTGCTTGATGATACAGATTTCTGGCTTGAAGTGGGCCAGCTCAATGGCAAAGTCGAGCAGCCGCTTGTAATCGATAATCTTGCTGTGTTCAATACCGCATGAGGCTGAGATGATCACCTTTGGCTTACAGTCGTCAATTCTTATGGCAAGTTCGTGAGAGGCAAAACCGCCAAATACCACAGAATGGATAGCTCCGATTCTTGCGCAGGCGAGCATGGCAACGACAGCCTCAGGAATCATCGGCATATAGATGATGACACGGTCGCCCTTGCGTACACCTCTCGATTGCAATGCTCCGGCAAAAAGAGCGACAATATCACGAAACTCCCTGAAGGTATAGCGCTGTTTTGTGCCTGTCACCGGACTGTCAAAAATGACTGCCAACTGATTTCCCCGTCCCTCATCCACATGCCTGTCAAGCGCATTATAACAGGTGTTGGTTATTCCACCGGCAAACCACCGGTAAAACGGGGGATTACTGGTATCAAGCACCTGATTCCATTTTTTGTACCAGTGAAGCTTCTCTGCAGCTTCTCCCCAAAAGGCTTCGGGGTTGTCAATTGAACGTTGATAGAGAGTGTTGAAAGAGTTCGCCATACGAGTAACCCCCAGAAAAATAAGTTAATAAAAGATGAGGGAGGACAGATGAGTCTGAAAAAATGAGCCTGAGAGATGATACCTGCGGAACATGGAGTAGATTCTTTATGTGTTGAAAGTTAATGTTAACAAAAAATAGAGAGCAGAGCAACGACGATTTATTTACAGGAGAGGTTTCAGTTGAGCAAAAAGCTGAAAAAGCTCAGGAATCGAAAGAGTCTCAGCTCGCAGTTGCAGCGTATCGCTCCCAACTGATTCAACGTTATACAGCTCTTTCAGATTGTTTAGCAGGGTTTTTCGGCGCTGGTGAAATGCCGCTCGAACAAATTTGCGGAACCCTTCCGTATCTTCCATCGGCTCCTCTTTTTTTGGTCGCATCTGGATGACCGCACTGTCAACCCCCGGCTGGGGCCGAAACACTTTGCGCCCAACCTTGAAAAGATAGTTCACCTCACAGAAGGACTGCATCTGGACAGCAAGAATACCATACTCCTTTGTACCGGGTTTGGCAACAATTCTCATGGCAACCTCATGCTGCATCATCAGGGTTGCCGAAAGGAGTGAGCGGCGGTGTTCAAGCAACCTGAAAAGAATCGGAGAGGTGATGGAGTAGGGAATATTTCCCAGCACCCTGAGCGGTCTCTCTTTTGCCAGCATCTCAAGATCAGTTTGAAGAAAATCACCCTCAATCACGATAAGTTGAGGATACTCACTCCGAATAAAAGCCGCCAGCTTAGGATCTTTCTCCACAACGGTGAATCGCTGGCAGCAGGCAATAAGCTCTCTTGTCAGGGATCCAAAGCCCGGCCCTATCTCCAGAATGTTATCTTCAGCCCCTGCGCCTGAGAGTAACACTATTTTTTTTGTAATATTGCGGTCAGTCAAAAAGTTTTGACCTAATTTTTTTTTCACCGCAATTTCAGTATGCTTATATTCAACGCTTATCATGAGGGTCCGGGATTTAATCGCGAGCGCAGCCGGGCAGAACTGCTTTTTCTAATTTAAGTTATTCTGGAAGTAATGGAAGAAAATAAGATCGGGGATGTGGCTGCGCGATACGTTTCGCGAGGAAACAAGGCAACCCGTACCGGGTTTGGGGATGCTCTGCTTGAAATTGGCAGGGAGAACAGTGCTGTTGTGGCACTTTGTGCTGATTTGACGGGTTCCCTGAACATGAATCCCTTCAGGGATGCGTTTCCGGAGAGGTTTATTCAGACAGGGATTGCCGAGGCCAACATGATATCCATGGCTGCCGGGCTTGCCACCACAGGCAAAATCCCGGTTGCTGCCAGTTTTGCTGTTTTTGCTACTGGCAGGGTGTATGACCAGATTCGTCAATCAGTGTGTTACTCCAATCTTAATGTCAAAATTTGTGCTTCACATGCCGGGCTGACGCTGGGCGAAGATGGTGCGACCCACCAGATTCTTGAGGATATTGGGTTGATGAGGGGACTACCAAGAATGACGGTTGTGGTGCCCTGTGATTACAGTGAAACTGTTCGGGCAACCAAAGCGGTCATCAAGCACGAAGGGCCGGTCTATCTCCGTTTTGGACGACCCAACGTTCCTGATTTTACCCTTGATGAGGACGGTTTTGAAATTGGAAAGTCAATTGAGATGCATCCCGGTACTGATGTGACGGTTATTGCCTGTGGCATCATGGTCTGGAAGGCGATAGAAGCGGCCCGCATTCTTGAAAAAGAGGGGGTCAGCGTCCGGGTGATTAACATGCACACCATTAAACCGATCGACACTCTGGCTGTTGTCCGTGCAGCAAATGACACAGGAGCCATCGTGACTGCTGAAGAGCACCAGTTCTATAACGGGCTTGGTGATGCCGTGGCTCATGTCTGTGCGCTCAATATTCCGGTTCCCATCGAGATGGTTGGTGTTGAAGACCAGTTTGGAGAGTCAGGGAAATCTGATGACCTCCTTGAAAAATACAAGCTCACAACGGCTGACATTCTTGAAAAAATTTATCTTGCTCTTCGCAGGAAGTGTTAAGGGTGGAATTCGGGTGGCAATTTTATAACGCACAGGAGAAAATAAGCGATGGCAATGCCGAACTTTGGAGACATGATGAAACAGATCCAGCAGGCTGGCGAAAAGATGCAGGATGTGCAGAAACAGCTTGAAAAGATTGTTGCGTACGGCGAAGCTGGAGGTGGAATGGTAAAAGTGAGTGTCAGCGGCAAACAGAAACTGCTCACACTCTCCATTGACCCGGACATTATGGACGATCGCGAAATGGTTCAGGATCTTGTGCTTGCTGCTGCAAATAATGCACTCGACGAATCTGCACGACTTGCGCAGGAGGAGATATCCAAAGTGACCGGCGGGATGATGAA
>Ga0194060_10001759_pt1 | contig 15527 bp, 12 predicted proteins | sample SepL225m_MetaG_FD_163427 | JGI IMG/M metagenome (GOLD analysis project Ga0194060, IMG submission 163427) | Anoxic zone freshwater microbial communities from boreal shield lake in IISD Experimental Lakes Area, Ontario, Canada - Sep2016-L222-5m | ecosystem: Environmental > Aquatic > Freshwater >...
GTTCTCTCCTATACGATGATCGGTCTTCTGGCCTTCACCATGTTCGGCGTGCTGATCGTGATCAAGGCGTTACAAGGTATCAGGCCGAACTGGGGGATCATTCAGGCACTCGTCGTCGGCATGTTGGTGGCCGAAATCTTTTCCTTCGCGATCTACCACTACCAGTTTGCGGCGGTTTTTGTCAGCTCAACCCTCCCTTCCGTCATCAACAGCGTTTTGGCAAAGGCCAACGCCGAGTTGCGGACGGATGTAGAGGCACGCGAGAGTCCGCTGAGCAACGTCCTGGCGAACAACGCCTTCATGCGCAACCACACCACCGATCTCCTGCTTATCGTCGCCCTGATCGGTTTTGTATGGCTGTATATTGACAACAAAGCCGGGCGCTACCGAGGATTGTGGAGCGCCTGGATCGCCATTCTGCTGGTCTATACGGCGTTTAGCGCCTATGTCGCCGACATGGTACTCAAACATGTCTTCTTTGTGATGCCCCTGATCTGCATTGCCGCCGCGCTGGTGCTGGATCGGATCTGGGGCCGCTGGAGCTATGGCCGCTGGATCGTGATCGCTGGCCTTATCCTGCTCTTCGGGCTGACGGCTGATCGCTGGTGGTTCTACATGCTGGTCAAGCGCCAGTACTGACGCCGCTACGTGCGGTTTAGATCCCGCAGCACCTCGCGGTAGACCGCAATTCGCTGGCGGCGCAGGGCGGGGCGATGGCCAAGCATGAGCTTGATTCCTTCAGCGATAATCTCGTAGGCGTAGCCAAGGCGCAGGGCGATTCGCAGCAGTCCGGCGAATCTCCAGCCGTACCACATTCGCGCCAGCAGCAGCTTGCTGCGCTGAAAAGTGACGTGCCGCCGGGTGATCGCCTGCTCACTGCTCTTGCCCTCGTAATGGATGATCTCCGCCTCGGGAACGTACGTAATTGTGGATTGCGGATTGTGGATTGTGGATTGCCTTGCCCCAATCGGCAATCCGCAATCCGCAATCCACAATCGGTACTGCCACTCCAACTCCTCGCTATACATAAAAAAGCGCTCGTCGAGCAGCCCGGCCCGCATGATCGCCGTCGTTCGCACCAGCAGGGCCGCGCCCACGAGCCAGCCCACCGGCTGGGCTGGATCATCAGGCTGATCCGCGCAGCGGTAGCGGCGCACCCAGGGATTGTGCGGCCAGAGCCGCTCCAGCAGCGTACTCTCCCAGAGCATCTCTGCCCGCGTTGGAAACCGCCGCCGTGAGGATTGCACGCTGCCATCGCCGTAACGCAGGCGCGGACCGACGACCACCACCTCCGGGTGAGACTCCAACTCGGCCACCAACCGCAGAATCGCATCACCAATCACCTCAGTGTCCGGGTTGAGCAGCAGCACGTAATCGGGAACGGTAGATTGTTCCGAGTCAATCTGCAATCTGCAATCTGCAATCTGCAACACACAGCGCAGCGCCCGATTATTCCCCGCCGCAAAGCCCAGATTCGCCCCAGACTCGATCAGTCGCACCTTGGGAAACTCGGCCCGCAGCATCTGGGGCGTACCATCACCGCTGGCGTTGTCCACCACGATGATCTCGTAGGCGAGATTGCCGCCCGCCAGGGAATCCGCCACCGAGTGCAGGCAGCGCCGCAGTAGTTCACGCACGTTCCAGGAGACGATGATGATCGCTAGCGTTGGCGAGGCAGGAGGAGAGGATTGAGCAAACACACCGCACCCTATCTCAGATCTTCAATGCCTCGCTGCTCGCATGTTTCTTTACGCCGTTCTGGGCCGGGGGCGGCGCGGCGGGCGGGAGCGTACTCGGCGTTGTGTCGGTTGGCGGAGCGACGGTTATTTTCGCGATTGTTGAGGAAAAAGCGTTGTACGCCAGGGTCAGGCCAACAGCGAAGAGCGCGCTGCCAACGCCAATCATGGCGTTGAACGGTGCTGGCGCAATCACCGCCACCCGGATCAGCACCGTGGCGACAGCGAACCCGGTATTACGAAAGACGACATGGTACGTCGAGCTATGGTGCATGGAGACAAACACCAGCAGCACATCGAAGAAAATCAGTATGGTGTAGCAATCACCGAAAAAGGAGACCGCCCGCCCGACTGCCAGATACTGCTGCACCGTATAGAGGCCGATCGCGAAAAAGGCCAACAGCAATCCTAGCGCGATCAACTTCTTCATCGCCACAAACCCGGCCAGATTATAAAAATCGTCCTTAACTCCCTGATGTTGCTGCACCTGATAGTAGAACCGCAGGATCACAAACATCACCAGCGCCCCGCCTGCCAGCGCGATAATGGGCAGGATAGTGGGCTGCGCCTTGCTCCACGTGATGGGTTCATCAAAGGCGGTGAGTTCGCGGAATGCTCCGCGCAGCAGGCTGAGCGAGAGGATCTCTAGTTGTTTCCCAACGGTATTGGCCACTGATCGGGCCAAGCCAAAGACAATTCCGGCTAGGGCAACAATCTGGACGAGCTGGAGGGTAAAATCAATTGCGTAAAAGTGGTTTGTGGGGACGATAGCCAGCAGCAGTGGGGGCAGAAATGCCCGTCGGCGGGCCTCGATCACGAGCAGTGCGCCAATAAAGCTGAGGATCAGTATATCGGCGACCAGATGACGAATACGTGGACTATCCCACTCAGACTCTAGCCGGTCAAACATACGCGAGGAAATGGGAAACAGCCGATTCATGACACGCCCTACTTCTGGTCTCTATACCACATGAACAATCGTACTACAAGGAATGGCTTTGTGCAACCTAGAGCTGTCTGGTATACTCAGCAACTCAACTGTTTTAATACGAGACAAGGTTCACAGGTACGTGACAGTTTGGGTAAATGCAGCGCGTCCTGTTGCGGCCAATCTGCAATCTAAAATCTAAAATCTGCAATCTTGTCCAAGCCTAGAATGCGAGTACGCCCAGTTTGGTTACGCCTAAGAGAATTGTCGGGCATCTCTCCCCTGATCTGGACTGTCTGGCGGCGATGTGGATTCTGATGCGTTTCGGCAACGCAAAGGACGCCGACCTCTTCTTTGTTCCCGCAGGCCGCACCCTCGATGATCTACCGGTTGACTCGCTTCCCGATGTTGTGCATGTTGATACGGGTGGCGGTTGCTTCGACCACCACCACTCCGACGACCACTCCCTCAGCGCTGCGGAGTTGGTGCGCCGTGCGTGTGCGCCCGATAACGAAGCACTGCTGCGCCTGGTTGATCAGGTCACCCGCATTGATCACGCCGAGGCATATCCTGGTCGGCAGCCGGTTTTTTTTACGATCAACGACTTGATTAGCGGCTACAATGCCCTCTACCCTAACCGGCCTCAGCACGTGGTTCAAGCTATGCTGCCCAACCTCGATGCGTGGTATGAGAACGAGGCTCGGCAGATCCGGCTGGAGCGCGCCTTCGCACGCCACCTGGAATTCAATACGCGCTGGGGTCTGGGGATCGCCATGCAAAGCGACGACGGCGGCTCCAGCAGGCTGGCCTATCGCCACGGTGCGGTTCTCTACGCCTATCGTGATCGCCAGGGCCATATGGGTATCGCCGCCCAGCAGCGCTCCGATGTTGATCTTGAGGGTGTTTATCACGAACTGATGCGCCTGGATGCTCAGGCTGACTGGTACCTGCACCCCAGCCACCGTCTGCTGCTCTGCGGAACCCCCAAGGCTCCGCCCACGCAGCGATCAAACCTCTCCCTTGATGATCTTGTCGCTGTGCTGCGATCTGGTGGGTCGCGTGTGCGGAAATGAGAGAGTGGGAGGCAGGAGGCAGGAGGCCGGGTTCCGGGTTCCGGGTTCCGGGTTCCGGGTTCCGGTGGCCGGCTGCCGGAACCCGAATCCTGGACACGGAGGCTATCCCGCGTGACAGTTTGGGTACATGCACCGCATCCTGTTGCGGCAAATCTGCAATCCACAATCTGCAATCTAAAATCTGTACTAGGCGAACGAGTAGCCTTCGCCTGGTGCCTTATTAAGATCACGTCGCATCAAACGGGCCAGGTTTTGCTGCGCACGGTGTTGGAGCGACTTGATCGATCCTTGGCTGCGCCCCATCTGTCTGGCCGTCTCTTCAATCGAGAGATCGTAGTGGTAGCGAAGCCGAAGTACCTGGGCCTGGCTTGGGCTCAACTGGTGCATCGCCCCCAGCAGGGCGATCTGCTCGTCGCTCATCTCCGAGAATTCTTCCTGATCTTCACCCGTGTCCACCCACGCTTCCAGCGGAACAGTGTGCGTCCGCTCGTGTCGGCGCAGTGAGTCAATCATACGGTCGTGGGCGATCCGGTAGAGCCACGCCGAGATTGACCACCCCCGATCTTCATAGCGCTCGATCCCCTCCAGCATGCGCAGAAAAACATCGGATTGGAGGTCACGGGCCAATTCGGCGTCGCCCACACGATAGTAAATGTAGCGATAGATCTTCGGCGCAAAGATCTCGTAGATCGTGCTAAGAGCCTGGGGGTCCGACTGACGAGCGCGGTGGATGAGGTCGGGGCTGAGAGTCTGCGTGCTCACGGCGGGCTCCTTTTCAACAAGGCATTCTGCGGCGACGTGTGCGCAGTATAGCCCGCCATTGTCGTTTCTACGGTCACATTTACGTCCTATATTCGGTCGTAATCCGTTAACATCTGCGAATATGTGACGGTACTCCTTCGTGGGGATGGTGAGGGTGTTCTCGCTACGTTGATCTTGCTAAACACCCTGCGGGCGCGATACACTCATGTGAGGAAGTCAGAAACATGAGCCATCGGATGCGCCCCTATGTCGTTTCGCGCTCGCCTCTCCCTCGCCTACACCGGGTTCTTCGCCCTGGCCCTGCTGTTGCTTGGCTGCGGGACCTACTTCTCTGTGCGCCACTCGCTCTATAGCGGCGCAGATCGCGACCTCTGGGCCGCCACGCAGCAGGTGCGGGCGATCTTTAACGCCGGTGGGCTTGAGCCCATCCGCACGCCTAGCGGCGAGATCTCGCTCTTTCTCAAGGGCGAGTTCATCCAGATCTTCAATAATCCCAATCTCGGCGCGCAGGTCTTTGACCCCAAGGGCCAAATTCTGGATAGCACGCCAAATCTGGATGGGCAGGACGTTGCCTTGCCTGAGGGTTCCCTCCGTCTTGGCGCCGAGGAGATGAATACGGGGCTGATCTCGCTGCGCGAGATTAGCGGCGTCCGCATTCAGTCGCTGGTGACGCCCCTGGTCCTCAAGAATGGACAGGTGGTCGGTATTCTTCAGATCTCGCGCCCGCTCAAGGATGTGGATTTGACCTTGGGCATCCTTACCTGGATCTTGCTTGGCGGCGGTGCCATCGCGCTGATGATCACCGCCGCAGGCGCGGCCCTGCTCTCGCGCCGTGCGCTGCTCCCCATAGACCAAGTGACACAGACGGCGCAGAGTATTGTGCGGGCCGAGGATCTCGGTCAGCGCGTGCCGGTACCGCCCCAGCAAGACGAACTGCACCGCCTGACGGTTACGATCAATGATCTGCTCGGTCGGCTGGAGGATCTCTTCAACGCCCAGCAGCGCTTTGTGGCCGATGTAAGCCACGAACTGCGCACACCTCTGGCGGCGATGCAGGGCAACCTAGAAATTCTCTCACGCGGAACCTGCAATAACCCTGAGATCCTCGATGAGACGATTGGTGATATGCGCCGCGAGACGGCCCGACTCATCCGCATGGTCAACGATCTGCTTGTGATCGCCCAGAGCGACACCCGTCGGCAGATCCGCAGCGAGGACGTTGAACTTGACACGTTACTGCTTGAGGTCTACCGCGAGCTGCGCCCTCTGGCTGGCCCCGTCACTCTGCGTATTGGGGCCGAAGATCAGGTGCTGGCTACGGGTGACCGCGACCGGCTCAAGCAGGCGTTGCTGAACCTGGGGGTGAACGCGATCCAGCACACCGCATTCGGCGGCACCGTCACCCTGGGTCTAGAGCGGCGCGATGGCTTTGTCTGTATGACGGTCTCTGATACCGGCGAGGGCATTGCCGAAGATGATCTGCCGCATATTTTCGACCGATTTTACCGGGCCGACCGCTCGCGATCCCGACATAGCGGTGGTGCCGGGCTGGGACTCGCCATCGTTCGCTGGGTTGCGGAGGCGCATAAGGGTTCGGTGACGGTTGCGAGCATCCCGGGGCGTGGCAGCACCTTCGCGATCTGGTTGCCGATTTCTGTAGATGCCGAGGTGGCAGTGGCGGACGATACCCCGATTGAACTGGCCGCACAAGAGAGTGGAGTTTTTCTATGAAAACGGATCATCTCACCGCGCAGGAACCCTCAGACCGCTGGCGTCGCCGGGGCAGGCGCACTGTCCTGGCGCTACGCTATGGGTTCGGGGCGTTCTTCCTCTACGGAGCCTACCACAAGACCACGCGCCACTGGATGACAAGCCCGGTGATGCGTGAGCATTTTGCTAAGCGGCTGAGCGAAATTGACCCCGAGTGTTTCTCAGCGACCTACCTGCGCCACTTCGCCATCCCCTGGTACCGACCAGTCTCCTGGATCCTCACCATCGGGCAGATAATTGTGTCGGTGGGGATGCTTTTGGGCATCGCGGTACGCCCAACCGCCGCCCTATCGCTCTTTCTGCTGCTAAACATCAGCGCCGGGGCTTTCTTCAACCCGAGCATGCCGCCCTTCCTGTTTGCCGCCGTCCTGTTTATGGCGACGCCATCGGGTCAGTGGTTTGGCCTTGATCGACTCCTGCATGCGAGGTACCCCAATACGATTTGGTTTACATAAAGACGTGGTGAACATGAACACGTTCTGGGGTTAACCCCAGAACGTGTTCATGTTCACCACGTCTTTTTCTGAAGATCTACGCCCGCAGGTTGCCTGTATTAGGCGTCTGCGGAGTTCTGGCGAGCATAGTCACGGACACCGTCAAGGGTCGCCGCCATCAGAGGCTTGCCGCGCTTCCAATTAGCGGGACAGACATTGCCCGACTCCTCACTGAACTGCAAGGCATCAAGCAGACGAATCACCTCATCAACGCTGCGACCGAGCGAGAGATCGTTCACCATCATGCTGCGAACAATCCCCTCCCGATCAATCAGGCAAACCGCACGCAGCGCAACGGATGGCTTATCGAGCAGCACGCCATAGTCTCGCGCAATCTGCTTGTCCAGGTCGGAGATCAGTGGGTAGGGCGTCCCCGCGATGCCTCCCTCTTCCCGTGAAGCGCGCAACCACGCGAGGTGGGCATGCACGCTGTCAACCGACACACCCAGGACGACCGTATTCCGCTGGCGGAACTCGTCAATCTGGTCGGCAAACGCATGAATCTCGGTCGGGCAGACGAAGGTAAAGTCAAGCGGATAGAAGAACAGAATCACGTACTGGCCACGATAGTCGGCCAGGTCGATCGTGCCAATCTCGCCTCCGGGCAGTGCTGCTTCGGCGATAAAGTTGGGGGCAAGTTGCTGGATCTGGATCAAGGCTACGTCTCCTCACTAATACGAGCGCTTTCATGCTCTTGATAGAACTCCCATATCATACACCACTACGCGCTTTCAGGACGCAACTGCTTCAATTGGACGAAGGATCAGTTGCCAGCCGGTTGCCTCCTGGAATGCCGTTTGCGCGGTTGTGATCTCCTCCAGCGTGAGGCGACCCATGTATCGGACCTCCGCCGTCTGTCGTGGTTCGTAGATCGAGAGGGGTAGCACCAGCTTTGTCTGATCAGGGACCACTGTGCGGACCACCGCCTCTAGCGCCGTATGCTGGGCGTGAGGGCGTACACGTATCGCCCACCCGGTGCGCCGAATTACTTCCTCCAACTGCGCGGCGTAGCGATGGATATCCACATGCGGCAGTGGAAAGCGCACGATCACGAAGCCGTTGGTTGAATCAAGATCGATCTTCAGCGCCATCCCGGCCAGTACCTCTTCGGCTGTCGCGGCGGCGACTGTCCGATCACAGCGATCTGCTGTCGCCGTTCCCATCACAAGTTGGTACTTGCGCTTGCCCGACACGGGCGTCGTCGGTGCGGCCACTGGTTTACGCACCGGCGGAGCGAAAGGCATCATGACGACATGAAACCCGGTAAGTTCCTCAATCGCCGTTAACGCCGACTGAAGTTTCTCTTCCGCTGGAGTGCCATCGTACGTCACCATAACGTGGCGCTCTGACATGAGAACCGTCGGTGTGCCTTTGATCTTCACCAAGGGTCGTAGGTGGTTCTGGATACTGTTGAGCAGTGCGAGGTGATCCGTCTCCCCGCCGACCTCCACGCGCACGGGCAGTTCTGCGCGAAGTGCCGCAATCTGGGGGCCGTAACGCGCCTCGATGGTTAGCGGAAAACGAAAGCGCAGCGTGATATCTCCCGTGTCCGGGTCAATACTGCGTCGGTACAAATCTTTGGCCCCGCGCAGGTGCCAGTCAATGCGCTGCTGAATGGCGTGCGTGTCCGGTCGCGGCTGGCTGGACTGCTCCTCGTGGGCGTCTTCCCAGTGCGCCGCCAGCCGCACCGACCAGCGAGCGTCCTGAAGCGGGCGCGTGGCAGGGATGAGCGTAAATATGCGTGGGTTTGCCGCGATCAGCAGGGCGACATGCAGCCGCCACGAGAGATCATCCGCCGCATGGCCAACCGCCATGACCAACGTGTCGAGATCATACGTCTGGGCGGGGTTCATCGCCGCTGCAACCGCACGAGCGGAGATGTGACTACGGTGGGCGCTGCTCTGGAGCATCCAGTCGTCAATGACTCGCTGCTGTGCGTCGCTGGTTGCGGAGGACGGAATATCCCAATGGCCGATCCAGGCCACCACATCGCGGATACCGATGACCTGCTTGGCGACCTGGCGGCTTGGCCCGACGCCGGTGATCATCCCCGCCGCTACGCGCTGACAGAACCAGGGGACGATGGCTCCGCCGTTGATTTTGACCAGGACGAAGCTGCCATTCTCCACCCGTGGAATCTCCACCGGTGCGCTCTGCCGTAGGGTGGCGGGCGGCGTGAGGCGATAGAAACCCTCAAGCGAGATCATGGGTTGGAACCGCTGCGAGCCATTCGCCAGCACCGTCATCATCGTCTGGATCTCTTCATGCGTGCCCTCGACCCCATACCAGCGCCGTGTAATCTCGCGGGCCTCGACGACCACCGGCTCAACCGGGCGGCCTTCTTCTTCCCAGATCACCGCAGCTACGGCATCCACGTTGTCGGGGGCCGCCTGGCGGGTTCGCTGCGGCAATGCGGGCGGAACATAAGGTGCGGCGACAGCTCGCCTGACCGTCGGCACGTGCAGCACGTTTCCGGTTGGTGGCAGTACCACCGACATACCGCTGGCGCGCAAGCCATCGGCCAGACTGTTGCGTGCGCCCCCGTCGCCGTGAACCAGTGCCACCATACGCGGGCGGATTTGCTGGGCGAACCCGATCAGCTCGCCCTGATCGGCGTGTCCTGAAAGGTAGTAGGTCGTCACCTTCGCCGCCACCGTAATGGTCTGATCGCCAAAAACAACAGTTTTTTGCTGTCCGCTGGCAACCTGCTGGAGCATCCGACCTGGAGCTTCTTCGTCCTGGTAGCCTGTAAGCGCCACCGTCGCCTCGGGCCGTGGCAGCAGACGCTCGGCATACCAGCGGCTCGGCCCACCGGTCAGCATCCCCGAACTGGCAATAATACAACTGGGCGGGTCGTGGAGGATACCCTTGCGATGGGCGGGTTCGACCATATGGATCGTGTCGGTAAAGAAAACCGGCTGGCCGCGCACAATCCGCTGGCGCACCGCCGGACTGAGGAAGGTGGGAATAGTGCTGTAGGCGGCGCATACGCGGCGCACCAGCCCGTCTACCCATACGGTAAAGTGCGGAATCTCGCGCCGTCGCTGGGCTTCTTGCAGGATGAGAATCACCTCTTGGGCGCGGCCAAGGGCAAAGGCCGGGATCAGGACGTGGCCGCCGCGCTGGATGGCTTCTGCCACCTCGGCAACCAGACGCTGCTCCTCTAACTTCCGGGTTGCGTGTTCCCGTCCGCCGTAGGTCGACTCCAAAATAAGGATGTCGGGTTCGCTGACGAGGGGTGCCTGTGCGCCCTGAATGGTGCGCTGCGGGGCGACGCTAATATCGCCCGAGATCACCACCTTCCCCTCGGGATGTTCCAGTCCCACGCTCACGGCCCCGGCGATGTGGCCCGCCAAACGCAGGGAAATGACCAAGCCGGGGATTTCGCGGATCGCAAGCCGATCATCCACCGGCAGAGGCATCAGGTGTTGCAGCATCTGCTCCACCGCCTCGCTGTCGTACAGGGGCAGTTCTAGCTCTTCTGCGGCGCGCTTCTCCATCACCGCGATGGCGTCGGCCAGCATAATCGTCATCAGTCGGATGCTGGCTGTGGTGGAGTAGATCGGCGCACTCGGGTACATGCGGTGGAGGATCGGCAGTGCGCCGATATGGTCGGCGTGGGCGTGGGTGACGATAATAGCCGCCACCTGCTTCCCCTCCAAGAGCGAGAAGTCTGGTAGCCGCTCTTCGGCCAGCCCACTCATGCGAACGCCCGCGTCTACAATCAGCCACACGTCATCGAACCGTAGAGCGACGCAACTCGCGCCGACTTCCGATGCCCCGCCGAGAAAGATAATATCAAATGCCATAGATCTCCTGCGCAATGGAGTGAGGTCGCCGCGCATCAATCATACCGCATAAGCAGAGGATGTGTTGTTGATATTATTTTGTCCTCCGCCGTCGGGCCGTGCGAAGTGAGCATGATCGGCAGGCCCAGATCGCGCTGCACGGTGCGCAGCAGTTCATCTGGCCCGCTGATATGCGTGAGGATGGGCCGACATCCCGCCAGGGCGGCGGTGATCTGCTCCTGGTAGCCCAGATCCTGCGGGTTCGGCGCGGGGATGATTCGCTCAATCCGCAGCGGCCCAACCTGATAACCCCGGCAGATCCGAAGTTCGGGCAAATCCGTGATGCGGTCGAGGCATGTGACGGACAGGCCATCCAGATGCCCCACCACGTCCAGGGCGTAACGTAATAGCACCGTGTCAAGCCAGCCGGTGCGGAAGCCCTGCTGCCACATGTGCATCCCGTTGCACGCATCGGGCAGGGCGGTGGTCAGGGCCGAATCCTCGCTCGGCAGCGGCCCTGCACCGTGGCGAGTGGTGTAGGCGCGGGTGATCCCGATTCGGTTGATCTTCCCCGCGTAGCCAGCTTCGGCCAAAAGCGTGTCGGCGTTCTGGAGCGTTGTGGTACTCCAGGTGGTGTGGGGATGGAATCCGCGCCACTCATCGAGCAGCACGCCCTGGGCACCCTCGAAGATCACCGCGCCCGGACGGTTCAGGATGGCGTGCAGGTATTCGCCAGGAACCACCTGGGCCTGGGCGCTAAACTCGGCGTAGGCATCCAGCAGCCAGTCGGCCCAGGCCGGGTCGGTGAGCAGATCCAGTTCCACAGCAGCCTGATCGCTGCTAGGCAGGGATGGGCGCAGGGCCACCAGTTTGCTCAGATTCAGCTCGCGTAGCTTAGATAGTTTTATGTAAAGCACATCCCGATTGGCCATATCGCCCGCGTGCAGAGCCACATCCGGGTGAGCCAGGGCATCGGCCACCGTCTCGCCAACACCGACGCCGCAACTGCCGTGGCGACTGCCAGCGCGGGCCAGTTCGCGCAGGCGGTTGATCGCCCGCCCGAACGGGGTAATCACCAGGGCACGGGCGTCAATGGTTGTGCGGGCGAAGGCATCGGGTACACCGATCTGGCGCAAATGTTCTTCCTCGGCCAGCATGGCCAGCGGGTCGAGGATCATAAAACGTGAGAGGTGCGTCCCTGCGCCGGCCAGAGTCCCCGCGCCAAACTGGGCAAAGACGTGTTTCTGCGGCTGCGGGCCAGGGGTGACGACGCGATGCCCGGCCTGGGTACCGCCGTTGTAGCGCACCACCGTATGAGCGTCGTAGACGCGGGTCAGGAAATCGGCCACCGACCCCTTGCCCGCGTCGCCAAATCCCAGGTCAACGGTGAGAAATGCGTGGTTCATACGCCTCCCATGTGTTTGGAATGGGCGGCATTGCCGCCCATTCCAAACAAATAACTACAATCGCCCGTCATCCCCCATCCCCGTGGCCACCGGCAGGAGCCCGATGGCCGCCCGCGTGACCGGCGGTCGGACGGCGGCGTAGCGGGCCAGAGCCGATGCCGCCGTGGTCGCCGCGCCCTTGTCACAGCCTGCCGCCACCAGATCCACCGCGCCGACAGCGAGATCGTCCACGGTGCCCTCGCAGAGCCCAATAGTGAGGGCAATCGTCTCGCAGACGGCGGCCTCGTCATTGAGCATCAGCACGCGCTCGCCCAACAGCCCGCGCCAGTGGGCCTGGATCGCCGGGTCGCTGCCGTGGCTGGTGTTGGTGGGCACGATATGGAAGTGCTCGTAGCGCTCCTGAAGCTCAGCCAGTACCTTCTTCAACGGCAGATCGCGCTCCAGCGTATCACCGATATGCTCCTTGACGATGGCGCGGTTCACGTTGGCGTAGGGCTTCTCGTCGCCAATGGTGAAGAGGTAGCCTTTGTGGCCGCGCTTCTCGTAACAGTCAATCGCCGTGTGGCGGGCCATAAAATACATCGCCAGTTCGTAACTCTCGTAAACCTGACCACCGCCGCCGCCCTCGATGTAAATCTTGCCCAGATCCTCGTCCATCTCCAGGCCAGACTCAAACTGGCCGATCTGAAGGGGGACACTGTCGCAGGTGGCGTCACCCACTGCGCCGAAGAGAACCTGGGGGTGGGCCACATAACCGCGCTGGATAAGGACGCGCATCAGCGCTCCCAGCTTAGTCTGCATCACCCGTGGCACATTGCCCATCGAGCCGGTAACATCAAAGATCACCGCGATGGACAAGGACTCCGGGTGTATATCGCTATCGCGGCTCTCGCGGTTCACGCCGTAGGGGTTCATCTGGTCGTGAGTTTTGATAACGCCGCTGCTACGCACATCGCTATCGTAGGTGAAGGCGGTCGTCTTGGTAGCCTTGCGGTGGTTCTGTCGCGCCTGATAGGCGGCGTCGCTCCAATCTGAGTGGCCCATGGTGGTTCTCCTTCATGATTAAGGTAGGGGCGAAGCATTCGCTAGATGAAAGCTTCGTTCTTACGCTGATTCCCTGGGGCGGATGCTTCGCCCCTACGCTGATGGACGGGATACCGTCGGCATCCGAAACGGACGAAACGTGGGCGGGCCGTAGAGATCGCCCAAGATGGTGCGAAAATCCTCAAGTACCTGCCAGGCGTCGCTATGGCGGCGGGCAGGTGCGGGGATGAGGCAGGCCCGCAGGAGTGCCTGGATGGGCTTAGGCGTACTGTCCGGTGGTGCGATCCCGCTGCCGCCGAGCAGTCGCACCATCAGCCGGGCGGCCATGTACAGGTCGGTGGAAGGTGTGGCCCCTTGGCGAGCCGACACCTCGGGCGGGTAGTCATCAGCATAGGGCGTGCTAATCGCCTTGATCGGCTCGCCAATCGCCACGCTGTAGCACCAGTCAATCAGGATGCCGTTGTGGTCGGATGGACGAATGAGCAGGTGCGTTGGCAGCACCGCACCGTGAACAAGGCCAATCCCGTGGGCGGTGCCAAGTGCGGCCAGGGTGCGATTGAACATCCAGGCGGCATCAGCAGGATGCAGACCCTGCGGGTAGGCCCGCAGCACCTCGGCCAGAGAGAAGACGTCCTGCTCGGGGCGCAGCACGTTCACGTGGCGCTGATTACCCGCCGTATCGCGCAGCAAAAAGGACTCGATCAGGGTTGGGAAGTGGGCACGTACCGGCTGGCCCGCCAACTCCTTATCAATCCGACTCAGGGCGCGGGACTCGGCGGCCAGCAGATCGTTGTTGCGTGGGCTGCGCGCCACCTTCAGCAATGCCGGGGTGCCGTTCCCACGTGCCGCGAAGAGATCGCACAGGTCGCCTGTGATTGGCTCACGGTAGCCGACATAGCTGCGCCCGCCGCTGGCGGCGCGGATACGCTCAGCCGTGCCGTAGGTTCCTTCGGCCAATTTGCTTTGCGCCGCCTCATACCAGCCCTGAAGCTGGCGGAACGCCTCGTTGGCCGCCGTCCACTGCCCAGGATTGTGGTCAGGATGGGCGGCAAGGGCCAGCGCCCGGTACTGCCGCCGCAGCTCCTCGTCGGGTTCGTCGCCCAGCGTGCCAAAGACATCCTCTGGCTCCACGGCCCGCAGCATCAGATGGATCATCTCGTTGAGGGTGCGTGCCATCGCCTGCCTGCCTTCCCTACGTGAATAGTATCAACCTGACACTAAGTATAGTGTATAGAAGACAAAAAGTCAAGAGGGAAAATATGAGAAGAGTCGCCGGGGGGCTGAAGCCCCCGGCTCTGGTCTACGAAGCCCGCCTGCGCGGGCTCGGACAGCCCAGGCGGGCTTCGTAAACCGTAGCCCGCCCGTTTACGGGCCGGGCACGTGATGTGACAGGGTGACTTCTGCAGTATTGCTAGGAATCTTTGCGTCTTTGCGTCTTTGCGTCACACCATACGCACATGTGATGCAAAGTAGAGAATGACGGTTGACGCGACTCTGTCAAGCTAGTAAAATGCGCCACACGTACATAGATTTGTGTAGATTTATCGGACTTTGCAGGTCAGGTGTTATAGCAATCCGCTTGGAGTTATGAAGGAGGAGTTAAGGCTTTAGCCGGTTGAAGCCTTGACTCCTCCTTCATAACCGGGATGGGATTACGATAACTGAGAGGATCGGTGCCATCATGCAATACGTTGGTCTCTGGATGGCCACCGCGACATTTCTGGGGATCTGGTGGGGACATGTCGGGGTGCGCTGGATCGAGGCTCACAGCCCCGATGTGCGTCCTGTTGCCCTGCTTCTGATCATTGCTGGCCTGGGGCTGCATTATTGCAGTCTGATCTCGTCGAGCCTGACGACCAGCGGGGTGTGCAGCATCTTTGGCATGACACTGCTCTGGGACGCCTTTGAACTTTACCGGCAGCAGAAGCGTGTGATCAAGGGTCACGCCCCGGCAAACCCATCCAACCCGCGTCACGCCGCCTACCTGTCCGCCCCCAATAGCCACGCCACCACTGCCGATCTGCTCAAGCGCGAGCCGTCCGACCCGACGGCTGCTCGTCTGCAGACAAAAGACAGAGTAGGCCGCACGGCTGGCAGTGATTAGGATTAGTATTACACCATGATTACCTACACCATCGCTATGCCCGAGCCGCACACTCATCTCTACCACGTCGAGGTGGTGGTTGACGCTGTATCCGCACCCTGCCTCAATCTGGTGCTACCGGCGTGGACGCCGGGTTCTTACATGATCCGCGAGTTCGCTCGCCATATTCAGGAGTTTACCGCCCACGGCCCCGATGGCACAGAGCTTCCCTGGCGCAAGACGGCTAAGGATACCTGGCAGATTGACGCTGATCAAGCCCCTGGTGTGGTTGTGCGCTACAAGGTCTACGCCAACGAACTGACTGTCCGCACCAGTCACCTCGACTCCCGCCACGGCTACTTCAACCCGGCCAATGTGTGCATGTACGTGCCTGACCGCACCAACGAGCAACTCGCGGTCACTGTCGCGGTGCCCGAGGGCTG
>Ga0194060_10001760_pt1 | contig 15520 bp, 14 predicted proteins | sample SepL225m_MetaG_FD_163427 | JGI IMG/M metagenome (GOLD analysis project Ga0194060, IMG submission 163427) | Anoxic zone freshwater microbial communities from boreal shield lake in IISD Experimental Lakes Area, Ontario, Canada - Sep2016-L222-5m | ecosystem: Environmental > Aquatic > Freshwater >...
TCGGAGGTCATGCTATGTAAAGAAATTAAATTGCGGGCACACAAGAACCGATTGTTCTCATTCCACTCATTCCTCCAGTCATTCCTGTTCAAGTTACGCTTGTCGCCATTCCAGTTGAGATACGGAACATGGGAATTGCCATCCAGAGATTTCGTAGATATGCATGCACACCACCGTACCCAGCCACAGCCAAGTATTGAATTTAAGTTGGTATAATAATACCCAACATAGCTACGCCAAGTAGATTTCTTTTTTGAAAAAACTATATACACTCTGTCTATATAAATTAACATAAAGATTCTCGCATATAGCCTACTGATTTCGATGATGCAAAAAAGTTTTCTTACATACATTATCTACTCTCATTCTCTAGCATACAGCATTGTGGAATTTTTAAAAATATAAAAGTCAAAATATCCAAAGCAAAAGTAAAATATCTAAGTTCAAAAACCTATTTGCGGGCACACAAGAACCGATTGCCCCCACTCCACCCACTCCTCCACCCATCCCAGTTCAAGCTACGCTTGTCGCCAATCCAGCGGAGAGACGGAACACGGGAATCGCCACCCAGAGAGTATTTTGTAAGACCGACAAAATACTTTCCACTTGTTTTTGTAAATTCTGGATGAGTGATGGCTACTATAGTCATTTCCTCTAAAGTAAGGGGGCGTAGTCCAAGCTTATCCATATCTGCAACAATTTTATCAGATGAATTTCTTGTGTTTGGGTCTTTGTTATAGGATAAAACTATTGTTTCAAAGTGATTACCTTCTGGAGTTTCAAATTTTGCGTTATTCCATCCTGGCCATATATACGGAGGTGTAGTGTCTGCTTTCTCAAAACTTTTGAAGGCTGTTTCTCTATCTTTTACTTGTTCTCTATCAAAAGTACAGCCTACAATTCCTCCAAGCATTCCAATATCTGGTCTCGCAGGGCTTCCACTTTCTTTAATCTTCTGTGCAAGCTCGAGGAGTTGAGGGATTTTCTTTTTGTTTGCTTCTAGACGGAAATCAACGAATGTGATTTTCTTCCCTGTATCTTCACAGAAAACTTTGGTATTTTCATTGATGAGGGTGGAGTCATGCGCGATACATTGTGGCTCACAATTACAGATAGTCTGTATGTCTTCTTGACGGTTTCTTTGTTCCAATAATATTTCAATACGTGGATCTCTATTATGCCCGAAGCCTTCTATTGTAGTATTAACTTCATACAAAAAGAGTAAGTCCTCTTGAGTGAAAACAGCTCCTTTCTCTTGTTTTTGAATAAGTGTAAGAAGTTGTTTCATATCTCTCGCCTTCTTTTCATATTCTTCTTTGCCATCTAGGGGTTCTTCACCTTTCTCTTTATCTCCTTCGTACTTTGCTCTTGCGATTTCTAGCATCTCCGGCTCAAGGTCTTGCTCTTTACCACCAACGATTCCACGTAACTCATTAATTCTTCCATTATACATCTTGATAGCAATACGAGGCATGGTACATACATCTCTTTGTTCTTCTCCTGTCATGTCTTCAAGTGATATTCCATACGTATCTTTATCGACGTCTTCTCGAGTGTAATAGACGTAAAAGTCTCCTCCAGCTAATTGGTCTTCGGAAAAGTTGGTTCCTTCTGTACACCACATAGTTCCTTTATCAAGAAGCGAGTCACTCAATCTTTTTGCTTCCTCTCTCAGTTCTCTCGATCCTGCTTCTTGTTGATTATATTTTACCCATAGTCCTTCTGTGGAACGTTTTGATTCTATAGTCCTTTCTTTATATTTACTAAGTTCATAGGCATAGAGTTGTGAAAAGTTTGCTTCTTTGGCATACTTTTCTAGGAATAACTGTTCTGCTTCATCTATACTACTTTTTGCAGTATTTTGTATTTCGTATTTTGTAGGTACAGTTTTCTTTCTATTTTCTTCGGTATAGGCTAGAAGCATTCTGTCATACACTTTTGCAAGTGCTGCTGGATTAAGTGTTGGGAATCTAAAGAGAGTCTTGTCATCACGACCTCCATAGGTATATGTCCCAAGCTCAAACTGCTCGACACCCATAGAACGAAGTGAGGTGATAATAAAATATTTATACCAACTTGGATAAGTATTCTCATTTGAGACATATTTAATCCAACCCTCTATACTACGTACCTGTTCCTTTCTTTTTGCTTCAACATTATGATAATATCTTTCTTTTTGTTCATCGTTAAGGTTGTTCCAAGAGTTTAATCCTTGCGCTTCTATATCTCCCCCTTGACCACGTTTAATGAGGATATCTATCTCGGACTGAAACACCGCTTCTGCTAAGTGGTCGAGTTTTTGTTTGTTAGTTATATCAATTGCGAAATCTTCAGCAATTTCGTGAGTAAGACCGAGTAAGGGAGTTTCATTTCCCTCATGTAGATGGGATTCGCTTTCCTCACTTCCTTCTCTTTTATTTTTATTCAAGTATTTTAGAAATGCATTCACTTTTGCATCTTTACTATTCGGATTCTTAAGTTGTATTCCTGACTCAATAGACTTTTGTAAACCTTTTGTAAAATGAGAACTAGATGGATTATTATTTTTATCAAGATTATTCTTAAGATAACCAGAGACAATCATGGTGATAGTATTATGCAAAGCGTCTTCTTGCTGTCTTTGAAGCTCTTGCTGGCTAGCTTGATTGGTGGATTCCATGATGGAAGTATAACAAATTATTTTTAATTTCTGCTAAATTATAACAAATCATCAATGGAAATATCTGCTTGTATAATAATTGACTTGAGAGTTTTTGGAGCTAAATCTCTCGCGTGATAAGGTATAACGACGTGTAAATTACTTTTAGTATTATGACGCAAGTTAATATGACTCCCTGTTTGATGATGAATATAAAAAACAATCTTACACAAAATCTTTACTAACTTTTTTGGTGTAAGAACTGGAAGTTTTGGCATATATTACACGGCAAATTGCAAACGCATACTTGCGACAAAACTCTCTTTTGGAACTTCTACTTTTGATTTCTTTAGCCCTTCAATATAACAAGTGATGGCGTCTTGTAACACAACCTTTGCTTGCTTCATATCTTTTGCTTCTGTAACAAGCCCGGGAAGTGCAGGCACAGTAATTGTATATCCACCAAGCTCATTTTCCTCAAAAAAAGCAGTGTATTCTCTGTTATTTTTTAATGTTATTTTACTCATATTTTCATAGTAACAAATGTGTCCACAATTGCAAATTTAGTATTATTTTTTTAAATTAGAAACTTCCTTACTTTTAATTTCTTTCCCTTTCAATACAGTCAGTTCGTCGCGTAGAATAGCCGCAGTCTCGAAATCTAATATCTTAACAGCTTCCTTCATCGCCTTTTCCTTAAGTTTAATTAATTTATCTGGATTCTTTGCAAATAATTTTTTATCAATACGCAACTCCTCATTCACAGCCTTTGCGTGGTCACTTTGTATTTCCTCAGTAATATCATGAATATTTTTCTGTATTGTTGTGGGAGTAATACCATGCTCCTTATTGTAATCTTCTTGAATCTTTCTTCTACGATTTGTCTCCCCTATTGCACGCTCCATAGAACCAGTCATGACATCTGCGTATAAAATTACTCGCCCATTAGAGTTACGTGCAGCTCGCCCAATTGTTTGAATAAGTGATGTCTCTGAACGAAGAAAACCTTCTTTATCAGCATCCATAATTCCTATCAAAGTTACCTCAGGCAAATCCAATCCTTCACGAAGTAAGTTAACCCCAACAAGACAGTCGAATGTTCCACGACGAAAACTTGTAAGAATAGAAATTCTTTCCATAGTTTTAATATCACTGTGAACATATTCCGCTTTTACACCTTGTTCTTTTAAATATTCTGATAAACTTTCTGCCATCTTTTTTGTAAGAGTTGTTACAAGAACTCTTCCACCTTTTTTTACATCTTTAATAACCTCTCCAATAAAATCATGAACTTGGCCTTTATACCCAGCCCCCTTTCTTGTGGGCTGGGTTTCAGCATCCGCCATAGACCCTGCGGATGCCGAAACTTTTCTAAGTTCCAAAACTGGATCAAGTAATCCCGTTGGGCGAATAATCTGTTCCACCACTTGATCAGATTCTTCACGTTCAAACGCACCTGGTGTAGCAGACACATAAATAACTTCTGCTACTCGTTTTTCAAATTCTTCATATTTAAGTGGACGATTATCCTTTGCGCTTGGTAGTCTAAAACCATATTCAACGAGAGTGTTTTTTCTCGACTGATCTCCTGCATACATACCGTGCAATTGTGGAAGTGTTACGTGTGACTCATCTATTATTGTAAGAAAATCCGGTACCATCTCTTCTGTATTTTCTGCATTATTTCCGCGTTTGTTCCGCGTAGTTCTGCGTTTATGGGGAAAGTATTCAAGAAGTGTATCCGGTGCAACCCCAGCTTCTTTTCCTGACAAATGTCGTGAGTAGTTTTCAATACCCTGACAAAATCCAACTTCCTTGATCATAGCGACATCATAACGAGTACGACGTTTAATTCTCTCAGCCTCTAAAATTTTCCCCTCTTTATCAAATTCTGCTAATCTTGATTTTAATTCTGCTTCAATAGTTTTCACAGCTCGCTCACGAGTTGGTACGTCTGAAATAAAATGCTTTGCTGGGAAAATAAAATAATTTTCCACTACTTTTAAAAGCTTCATGGAAACTGGATCAACTATTTGCATATGAGAAATTTTCCCTCCTGCAATTTCGAGTTGAAGCATTACTGTTTCTGATATTGGCATTATATCTATTCTATTTCCAAGCGCGCGAAATGTCCCCGGAGAAAGATCGGCATTTGTACGTTCATATTGAACACCAACAAATCTTCTCATAAGCTCAACTTTTGAAGCACTATCTCCAACGGATAATTTTATATTTTCTCTTTCATAATCCTTAGGCGATCCTAATCCATAAATACAAGAAACTGACGCGACAATGATTACATCTTTTCTAGTAAGAAGTGCTTGAGTGGAAGCATGACGGAGTCTATCTATCTCTTCATTTATCTGTGCATCTTTTTCTATATAAGTATCAGTCACTGGCATATATGCCTCTGGTTGATAATAATCATAATAAGATACGAAATAGTGAACTGCAGCGTCTGGGAAAAATGTACGAAATTCTTGAGCGAGTTGAGCGGCGAGTGTTTTGTTGTGAGCTATCACAAGTGTTGGCTTTTGTATTTGCTGTATTACATTTGCAATAGTAAAAGTTTTTCCTGTTCCTGTTGCACCTAGTAAAGTTTGGCGTGCCATACCTTTTTTCAGACCATTAACCAAACCTAAAATAGCCTTGGGTTGATCCCCTGCTGGTACAAAACCTTTTAAATTAAAGACTCCCGAAATTTCATTTTTCTCTCCGGATGCTTTTTTGTTATTCTTTACTTCGTTTGACATAGTTGACTTATGATTATAGCATAAAACCCAGCACTGTTCCTTAAATTGGAACAGATCCCCCTATTATCAACAGGAGATTGAAATAATGACTCAGAAAATTATTCCAAAGGAAACACACATCCAACTTAGTGGTAATGAGTTAGATCGCCTTCACAGGGCAATGATGACTGACCCTGAGAATGTCTTCTTTGCTCGCAAAGTTGATGATCCTCACCCTTGGCCATCATATTTATTGCTTGTGGGGCCATACTGCCGAGTTTCTGACCCGTTCGAAACAAGTGTCTGTCCAATTCATGGTTACAACTTGTCTTTTAATAATTTACACCTAGCAATAAATGGAGACACTGGTGAAATTGTGATGAGAGAAGCCAATCTGACTCAAATTGGTGGATGGAAACCACCGATTGAAGGCAACCATCTCTTTGCTTTCATTCCAAGAGGAATCCAATAAGTCACTTCCGGCCAACAAAAAACCGCATGCTAGCCACATGCGGATTTTTAATTCTAATCTTTGTAATACCTCTTAATAAATTCTTCTTTAAATTCTAAAAAATTTCCTGCAATAATTGCCTCACGTGCTTCTTCGCAAAGATTAGTTAAAAATTTTAAATTATGAATTGATGCGAGTGTGGCTGCGAGCATTTCATCTGCTTTAAATAAATGATTCAAATAACTTTTTGTAAATTGATGCGTGTAGCAAGATTCTTCATCACTCATAGGTGACATATCATTTTTATAAATTGCATTTGTAATATTTATGCGTCCATCTTTTGTATAAATAGCGCCGTTACGTGCAATGCGAGTTGGGGCGACACAATCAAAAGTATCAATACCGTTTTCTATTCCCATCAAAATATCAATAGGTTCACCTATTCCAAGTAAATGTCTTGGCTTTCCCTCAGGCAGTATTTCATTAACCCATTTTACAGCCGTGCCCATATCTTCTTTTGTAAAACTTCCACCTATTCCATAACCGTCAAAATCCATAGAACCCAATACTGTTGCTGATTCTTTTCTTAATTCTTCATATGATCCACCTTGGACCACACCAAATAGCGCCTGCATTTCCCCTGTTGCAACAGATACCCCCAATCTTTTATGTTCATTTAAACTTCTCGCAGCCCAAGCATGGGTACGACCTATTGCTTCACGTTGATAGGCAATTGGGGCAAGTGGTGAAGTACATTCATCAAATGCAAAAAATATATCAGCACCTAAGTTGTGTTGTATATTCATACTTATTTCTGGTGTAAATCTATGAGTTGATCCATCAATTACAGATTTAAAAGTAACACCGTCATCATCTATCTTTGCTAATTTTTCATGTGTTTCTTCGCGTGCATTACTTTCACTCTCTCTTTTACTTATTTCTTCACTCGTTGCAATTTTACTCACACCATGACCAAGTGCGTGCCCTAAAGAGAAAACTTGAAACCCTCCCGAATCAGAAAATGTCGGCAGACATTTTGTGTCTGCGTTTTCTGTATTTCTATTGTCTAATGTCTCTTGTCTACTGTCTGTCCATTGCATCATCTTCGCAAACCCGCCATGCTTTTTTACAATGTCGTCCCCTGGCTGAAGATATAAATGATAAGTGTTAGCAAGTACCGCTTGCGCGCCTACATAATCTCTTACTTGTTCGCTGGTAAGAGACTTAACTGTCGCCTTTGTACCCACAGTAATAAAAGCTGGCGTTTTTATATCTCCATGTGGAGTATGAATAATTCCAGCCCGCATAAGAGGCAACCCTTCTTGCCTCTTAACTATCTCAAAAGAAAATGACATAGCTATATACTAGCAAAAGAATACATATCGACAAAGTAATATAAAAAATGTAGGATAGTACTGGTTGCTAAACCCATTTTTATTTGGAGGTTATTATGGCTAAATTAGTCACTTACCCTCCAAAAGAGGGTGAATTAGAAAGGATTTTGTCTGGAGATGTCAATTGGTTTGTCTATGAAATTGACTCCTTAACACCATGTGTTCTTGAAAAAGGAAACATCGAAAGAAGAAAAATAAACAGGAGGATTCTCTATCTTGTTGAAAAAATTATCGCTACTGGAGGAAAATATTTTTCAAAACCTCAACAAGAAAAACTCCTTCAAGTGCTCCGTTATGCTGCAAAAAAACATACTGGAGTATATAGGAAGGACAAAATAACTCCCTATATTCATCATCCACTTGAGGTGGCTTCACTTATCATTGATCTTAAAATATTTGACTACAAGATACTTATTGCAGCCATACTTCATGATATTATCGAAGACACCAAAACAAGCCCTGAAGAAATAGCAAAACTATTTGGTGCTGGGGTATCAAATATTGTCTATTTTGTTTCGAAAAATAAAAAAATTATAGAAACAGGAGAATATTGGTCACGAATGAAGCAAGAAAGTGATTTAAACTATAGGTGGCGTATTCTTGTTCTTAAGTTTGCAGACAGAATACACTATTTTATGACATCGGATATTATCTTACAAGAAAAAAAAGATGTAAAAATTATAGAAACCAAGGTTGAGTTTGAAAAACTCTTTAAAGTACTCAAAAAAACTTTTTCTCTTCTAATTGAAAAAAGGACACTTAGAGACAAAAAACAGTTTGCCCATCTGGCTGAAAGAATCTATAAAAAATTACTCTCCGAAATAAATCGCCACACTTAGATCTTTACCAGAAAAGGTAGAGGTCTTTTTTTATTGACTATTACAAATAAATATTGTAGTGTACGTTTGGTTGCTCATCATATTTACTACCCTGGGAGATTGCTATGGCTATGCATATTATGCAGTTTTCTGAGGAAGAACTCTGGAAACTTTTGTCTGGTGACATTGAAGACTTTGTAAAAGAAGTCAATTCACATACACCACCTCTTTTTGAAAATATAATTAGAAATAGCGGAGATCAAAGCAATAAACTATCAAGTTTATTAGAAAAGCTCTTTTCTGTTTCAAAAATATATTTCTCCAAAAGACAACACCTGAAACTTGTTGAGGCGATTCGTTATGCTGCAGAAAAACACAAAGGTGTGTATAGAAATGACAAGGTAACCCCTTATCTTTATCACACTATCGAAGTTGCCTGCTTATTGATTGATGTCGAAGTTTTTGACTACAAAGTCCTGATATCCGCCATCATTCATGATATCGTCGAAGACACGGATGCAAAAATAAAGGAAATACAAGAAAAGTTTGGCTATGCAATATCTCGAATTGTCGAATTGCTAACTAAACACCCTAATTTCATTAGAAGAATCGGCTACTGGTGGCTTATGAAGAATGAAAACAATCTAAGTATCAGATGGAGGGTTATTGTCATTAAGTTTGCGGATAGAATTCACAATTTAATGACACTAGATTGTATGTCAGAAAAAAATAGAATCAGAAAAATGAGAGAAACACTAGAAGAATTTCCAAACCTTTACACCACCCTTGTAAAGACACTGATTCAACTAAGAAAGAAAGGCATCCTTCAAAAGGATCGGTACCTGCAATTACCGTATCACCTGACCACACGACTTGTAAATGAAATGAGTCGCTACCAATGATTCCACACAGCAATGTGTGGAATTCTTTATATAATAGTACTTGCTATAACTTCCACCAATTCTTTATCAAACATTGTTGGTAATATCATTTCCTTAGTTGGATTTTTTACATGACCTGCAAGCGCTAATGCTGCACGAGTAAACATTGTTATATCAAACTGTTTTATATTATTATCAAGCACACCTTTAAATAATCCTGGAAAAATAAGAGAGTTATTGAGTTGATTTGGAAAATCACTTCTTCCTGTTGCAATAACTGCGACCCCTGCTTCATGTGCAACTTCTGGCATAATTTCAGGAATCGGATTTGCGAGGGCAAAAACAATTGAATCTTTATTCATACTTTGTGCCATTTCTTTGGTAAGGGCCCCTGCTTTTGAAACACCTACAAACACATCCGCTCCCACAACAGCATCCGCTAAAGTCCCAGCGCTACCTTTTAAATTACTTTTTGAAATTAATTCTAATTTTTCTTTTGTTAAATCCTCACGTCCACTATGTATAATTCCTTTACTGTCGCAGAATAAAATATTTGTAAATCCATATGAAAGTAAAATTCTAGAAATTGCTACCCCTGCCGAACCAACACCATTAACTACAATTTTTACATCCTTTCCTTCGGCTCTCTCAGTAACCTTAAGAGCATTTATAATTCCACCAAGTACAACTGTCGCTGTCCCCCACTGATCATCATGCATTACTGGTATATTTAACTCTGCACGCAATCTCTCTTCAATTTCAAAACATCTCGGTGCTGCAATATCTTCCAAATTAACCGCACCAAAAACTGGAGATAATTGTTTAACTGCTTTTATAATTTCTTCTGTATTTTGTGTCTCTAAACAAATAGGAAATGCATCCACTCCGGCAAAACTTTTTAAAATTGCAGCCTTACCTTCCATAACAGGAATAGCCGCAAGTGCTCCTAAATTTCCTAAACCTAAAATAGCTGAACCATCAGAGATAATTGCAACTGTATTTCTTTTCAAAGTGTACTCACGTGCAAGAGATGGATCACGCGCAATTTCTTTACACACTTCAGCAACCCCAGGAGTATACGCCCGAGATAAATCATCTCTATCATTCATAGGAACTTTTGTATTAAGTTCAATTTTTCCGTGATGCAATTTGTGAAGCTCTAAAGCTTCTTTATTATAATCGTGTGACATAAAATATTTAATAGTTAATCATTACTGGGAATATCAGTGTACGCAGTTATAATGTTATTGTCCAATTATTTTCTACTTTTTAATTAATGCATGTTTGCTATCATAAATAGCACTAATTCCAAAAGAAATAACCATAAGAAGTCCCCCTGAAATCTGAACAATAGAGGTAGCTTCAAAGAAAATAAACCAAGCAACAATTCCACCAACAAGTGGCTCAACTACACCGTCATACATACTCACCATCATTTCATTACTATGTTTACTAGACCATTGAATAAGCGTATATGGTAATGCAGTAAATATAATAATTAAAATAACAAAATGTGACGTTATGTCTTTTGGTATAACAAAATCATAACCACTAAAAAACATATATATACCAGACAAAACGCTCACAGTAAGAAACTGTTGAGCGCAAAGAACGCTTAAATGTACACCAGATTCACCTTCATACCTCTCTGACATCAAAAAATAAAATGCCATAAAGAATGCTGACATAAGCAAGAATAAATCACCAAATCCTAAACCATCTAACCCTCCCACCAAGAGATACATACCAACACCAGCTCCCAAAAGTGCAAGTGTGTCTATAAGAGTAACTTTATGTTTATAAATAATATATCCAAGATAAGGAATAAATAACATTCCTAAATTTGAAATGAAAGATGTGTTTGCTGCTGTACTCAAATGAAGTCCATACATTTGAGATATTTCCATAAATGTAATCAAGGTTCCAAGCATAATTCCTTCTCTTATTCTGTAAAAAATATTTTTCTTTTTATAAACAGAATAACAAAGAAAAATTATACCTGTAAAAAGAAAATTATAAAAAGTAAATGTGACTGGATCTATAAAATCAAGAATTCCTTTTTGAAAAGCAAAAGATGATCCCCATAAAAATGCCACAGCGACTATTGCTAGTTTTGTTTTATTCATAAAATATATTTAACCTTTTATAAAACGCGGTCTATCATTTAATAATAATCCATTTTTAAAATCTTCCGCAAGCGATTTCGGCAAAAGCGTATTTTCCTCATTTGGAGAAATAAGCTTTATCTCACATATTTCAAAACTGTGCGTTCCTTTTAGATTTAAAATATCTTTATAATCTTCACTATTTGTAACCTCAAAAAAGAATTCGATGTTTTGAGTATCCTCTTGTGTCCAATTATTTACATAAAGAAGCCTGCCTAAAACTGGTTCAATTCCAAGCTCTTCTTTTATTTCACGTCTCATCGCCTCTTCTATATTTTCACCAAATTCTAAATGCCCACCAGGAAGGGCGACATATGAATCAGTTGGTTTATGTTTAACGACTAAAAGCTTCTCATCAATAAGAATAATCGCCCTTAGTCTAATCAAAGTATTTTTCATTATTTAAGTATACCACCAAAAAAACTACGTCAGCCGAGCCGATATTTGGATGGAATCCGAAGTTGTTTTGCAAAAAAAGTTTGGAGACGTACTCATTTGTACGTTGAAACACTTTTTTCGCAAAACAACGAGGAGTACGCCAAATAGTGGCTCGGCATTTTTACTTACTATATAATTCCATCTTTGCACGAACAACTTTCTTCATCTCCTCCTGTCCCATCTTCCCAAACTTGTACGGCGCAACTTCATTCGGATTTTCATCCATATATTCTTTTTCACCATCTCGAAAAGCTTTACGAATTTCTGTATTTATGTGAATAATAGCAATTCCTGCATCAATTGCTTTAATTAAATCCTCATCAGTATTTCCACTCGCCCCATGGAGAACTAAAGGTACGTCGACTGCTCGAGCAATTTCACTTAATCTATCTATATGAAGTGCTGGTTCTACAGCATTAATTAGCATACCGTGCACATTTCCAATAGCTGGTGCAAACATATCAATGCCCGTTCTTAAAATAAAATCTTTTGCTTGTTCTTTTGTTGTTAAATTTTCTTCACTCACTCCTTCTGGTAACGATTCATTAAGCGATGATGACTGACCAATATATCCAAGCTCTGCTTCAACAAGAACTCGCTTGCCAGTTTTTGATTCATAATTTCTAACATAATCCACACATTTTTTTACCAATGCAACATTTTCTTCATAAGACAATTTCGCACCATCTACAATCACACTGTCATATCCAGCTTCTACTACTTCAAATACTTTTTCAAAAGAATATGTATGGTCGGCATTTAAAAAAACCGCAACATTGTATTCTTCATTTAATTCATCAACTATTTTTCTTATCATATCTACTCCCATATAATTTCTCTCCCCTTCACTTGCACCAATTATCACTGGTTGTTTTAACTCCTCAGCGACTTCAACTATCGCACGAGCTTGATCAAGATTGGAGATATTAAAATGAGCAATAGCTTTCCCCGCTTGTTTATATTCCTCTATTATTTCAAAATAAACTTCTGATTGTGATGACAGTGACTTCATATCAACAAAGTATAGCAGAATTATTAAAAAGCGCCGACACTACCTAAAATATCTAATTACCTAATTTCTAAGGTCAAAGAAAATTCATGATTACATAAATTTTAATTTTTAATTTCTAATTTTCAATTTTCAAAAAATACAGGAACCCGCGTTTTATTAGGTTAATTAGAAATTAGGCCTTAGACCTTTGTGTCTCCCTTTTATTAGGTTAATTAGAAATCACCGCCTTGGCGGGATGAATTAGGCCTTAGACCTTTTCTTTATAACTTTTTACTAGTTCTGCACAATAAGAAATAACATAGTTGTGATACCATAAGTGTATGGAAAAGTCTTACGATATAATAGCAATTGGAGATACTGTCGTTGATGTATTTATCAAACTTGATATAGGTCATGTACAAGAAACAGCAACTGGGGCTGAATTGTGTTTACCTTATGGTGCAAAAATTCCTTATGTTTCAGCGATTCCAGTGCCAGCAGTTGGAAACAGTGCAAACGCTGCAGTTTCTGCATCACGTCTCGGTCTATCGGCTGCCTTAATTACATTTTTAGGAAAAGACGAGCATGGTGAAGAATGTTTAGCTAGATTAAAAGAAGAAAAAGTTAGTACAGAATTTATCACACAAGAAGATGGTAAGCCAACAAATTATCATTATGTACTTTGGTATGGTGATGACCGCACAATATTAATTAAGCATTCAGATTTTTTTGAAAAATTACCAGAAAATTTGCTTCCACCAAAGTGGATATATCTTTCTTCTCTTGGTGCTCACACTGAAGCATTTCATGATGAAATTACAGATTATGTAGAAAAAAATCCTGATGTAAAACTCGCATTTCAGCCTGGAACTTTTCAACTAAGAATTCATGATGAGTTAATTGATTTATATAAGCGAGTAGAAGTACTTTGCATGAACAAAGAAGAATCTCAAGAAATTTTAAAAACTCCAGATGAGCACGAAATAAAAATTTTATTAGATGGACTAGAATCTTTCGGACCAAAAACAGTTATCATAACAGACGGTCATAGTGGTGCATACATGAAATACGAAAATACATATTTTAATATGCCAATTTTCCCAGACATTGCTCCTCCTCTTGAGCGCACTGGTGCAGGTGATGCTTTCTTTTCAACTTTCATTTCATATTTAGCAAAAGGATTTGACCCAGCATATGCAATTCGTCGTGCACCAGTTAACAGTATGAATGTTGTACAACATGTCGGTGCTCAAGAAGGACTTTTAACAGAATCTGCAATTGAAGAATTACTAAAAAAAGCCCCGGAGGATTATAAACTCAAAATACTTGAATGAGGGTTAGTAACTAGACAAGATAAAAAAACTAATATTGACAACTATATATCTTGAGTGTAGTATCAGGCCAGTTCTGTATTTTGTTTTGTAAAATAAAAAAAAGAACTATTACCTGTTTTACAATTTTATTTAAGGAGAATTATTGTGAGCTTTATTTTTACAGCTTGTCTTATGTTTCTTGTTCTTTGTCTCTTCGACTTTTTCTTCAAAAGGAAAAATAAAGGGAAATTTTTCACACACGGTGTATTCCTGGAATTAATATTACCTGGATTTGTGTGTGGAATACTCTTAGCCATATTTATGGGTAGGATTGCCGACAAAGAAGACCGTGTAGTCTCTTCTACACCTATTATGAGCATGAAAAATGTAACCTCAGAAAGAGGCTCATACTTTCTAGCCATCGGCAATAGCTGGACCGCACCCTATTACGAGTATTACAAAAAAACGGACTCTGGTTATCAACTAGACCGCATAAATGCCGATACTGAAGGAATTACTATTACCGAATCAAACACCACGTCTCCGACACTCAAAGTCTACGAAAGTTTCGTAACGAAAGAGTATCAAAATTGGTCTTTCTATCTCGGTGATAAAAAATACCAATTCACCGTCCCTGAAGGGACACTCCAAAAGGAATTTACTTTGAACTGACAAAGATTTCCTACCATAAACGAAAAGCCCCATATTACGGGGCTTTTTTATATTTAATTAAACAACTCTTTTTATTTTTTCTACAATATGTTTCGCAGTCAAACCATATTCCTCATAAAGTTCTTGCATTTTCCCACTTTGGCCAAATCTATCATCGACTCCAACGTGAATCACTTTCATCGGATGGTGTTCCGCTAAATAATCCGTTACAGCACTTCCTAAACCGCCACCTACTTGGTGTTCCTCAACGGTTATTATCGCTTTTACACCACGTGCAAACCTCAAAAGAAAAGCAGTGTCGAGTGGCTTAACTTGTGGCATATTCACAACTGTTACACCTATTCCTTCTTTTTCTAATTCCTTTGCAGCTTTTATAGCTTCATAAATAATAGGCCCACAAGCAATAACACCAACTGATAACCCAAACTCCCCGTCTTTTCTTTTTGGAACATACATTATATAAGCTTTCTTTGGTGAAAAACTATAATCTTCCGATAAAATAAGTGGAGTATTTTCACGAGTAAGTCTTAAATATGCAGGCTCTTTTGTTGTGGCAATATATTTTGTAATCTCTCTTGCCTCCACTGCGTCACATGGGACATAAACTTCCATATTTGGAATCAGTCTCATCAAAGCTATATCTTCTAGTGCTTGATGAGTTGCACCATCTGGTCCAACCGATATACCTGCATGTGCCCCGACTATTTTCACCGGCATATTATTATAAGCAATCGTCGTACGAATTTGTTCCCAATTTCTTCCAGGAGAAAACATTGCATAACTTGCCATAAAAGGAATCTTCCCCATCGAAGCTAAGCCACTCGCCACTCCTGACATTGCCTGCTCGGTAATCCCCATTTCAAAAAATCGCAAAGGAAATTTATCTCTAAATAAATTCATTTTTACGCTATCTGTTAAATCTGCACAAAGTGCCACTACTCTAGAATCTAATTCACCAGCCATAAGTAGGCCATCACCAAAACCTTCCCTGGTTGGTTTTTCTTCTTCTTTTGGGGTGAATAGTGTT
>Ga0194060_10001761_pt1 | contig 15519 bp, 12 predicted proteins | sample SepL225m_MetaG_FD_163427 | JGI IMG/M metagenome (GOLD analysis project Ga0194060, IMG submission 163427) | Anoxic zone freshwater microbial communities from boreal shield lake in IISD Experimental Lakes Area, Ontario, Canada - Sep2016-L222-5m | ecosystem: Environmental > Aquatic > Freshwater >...
TTCATCGGCGATCAAAACCGAGACCGTCTCTGATCCGGGGTCGTAAAGGGTCGTCAGGGTAATCGCCTGTTCATTTTCAGAAATGGCCTGACAGGCATTTAAGAGCAGGTTGACCAGAACCTGCTCGATCCGCTGGGCGTTCCCCTGAATCATCGGCAGATCGGCTGCAAAACTGGCCTTGAATCCGGATGTGGAGTTGCGGATCGAGGAGTCAATCAGGCGAATCGCCGCCATTGCGACACTGTTGATGTTGAAGAGATCGGTGAAGGCGGCACTGTCCTGCCGGGCAAAATCTTTGAGATCCTCTACTATTCTTTTGATGCGACCGGCAGCTTCCTGCATCTCGTCCAGCATACAGGGTATCTCGCTCCGCATCCGGGAGTAGGGCAGCCCGCCGAGCGCAAAATCCCCCTGATCCTGGTAGCGGGTTTCGAGCACATCTTCGGCGTCCTGATACACCTCCTTTAATATCGGCATGTTCAGCAGTATCAGGCCGTTCGGATTGTTGATTTCATGCGCGACCCCGGCAACCAGAATGCCGAGCGAAGCCATCTTGTCGGCCTGAATCAGCTTGCCCTGATGGAGTTTCAGCTCATCCATCGCGATTTTTTTCTCGTTAACCTCAAGGGCCAGCTCTGCCGTCCGCTGTGCAACCCGTTTCTGAAGTGTCCGCGACCAGATTACCGTGCCGGCCAGTATGAGGAGTAAAGGCCCCAGTACAATGGCACCGTACCAGACCACCTTTTCCCAGGCAACCTTGGGGGGGCCGAGTACTCCCAGCCATTTATCATAAATTTCCTGGTACTTACCGGTTTTTTTCAGTATCGCCAGCCCCTCGTTGAAGCGGGCCAGCAGCTCTTCATTCCCTTTTTTTACCGCATAGCAGTATTTCTGGGTTGAGATGTTTTTTGCGACCGGAACCAGATTGGAGAGTTTGTTTTCGCGGATGATGTACATGCCCGGCAGCATGGCCAGCACCGCGTAGTCATGCCTGCCGGAGGCCAGCAGGCGGAGCGCATCTGCCGGAGTATCGGTCATGACAAGGTTTGCGCTGAGCCCCAGCGAAGTCAGATAGTCGTGCATGATCCCGTCGCGGAAAACTACAATCTCTTTGCCGCGCAGCTCTTCGACAGAACTGACCGGCGGCGTCTCCCTGCGGGCAAAGATGGCATGGGTGATGATCGTATGCGGAGGTGAAAACGAGAGCGTCTTTGTGCGGTCATCGGAGTAGGAAATCCCCTGAAGAGCGTCAACTTTCCCCTTCATGAGATCGCCGCGCATCTCAGACCACCCTCCAAAACGGAACTCAACCTGCATCCCCATGACATCGGCGATGGCTCTGCTCAGCTCCACATTATAGCCGGCCGGTTTTCCGTCTCTGTCTAAAAATTCGTAGGGGGGGTAATCGCGGTCTCCGCCGATGACGATTGCGCTCGGCACGGTCACATCTATCTCTACGGCCTCTGTCGGCATCGGGCAGATGGATAACCAGAAAAGCAACAACAGCAGTAACGTTCTTATAAATTGATTCCTGGCAATTACTTCGATATGCTTCTCTGCAGCTCCGCCGTTATCCCGCATCAACTTAAGACCATTCTGCCCCAGTATCCTTCGCAACTCTGAACTTATAACCAATTCACGGCAGGTATGGGTCAACTCTTCCACCCCCTTGACCTGGATACCGGCGCCATACTTCAGCACCAGCGCCTCAATCTCACGGAAATTTGCCATGTAAGTACCAAACACGCTTGGTACGCCGACTGACGCAGGCTCCAGCAGGTTGTGCCCGCCGAGCGGCACCAGACTGCCGCCGACAAAGGCGATGTCTGAAAGTGAATACAGGTTGATCATCTCACCAACGGTATCAACCAGCAGCACCGCTCCACTTTGCAGCGGGCAATCGCCAGAGAGGGCTGTGCGTCTCTGATAGCGCACTCCTGCGGCATCAAGCAACAGGGCTATTTCTCCAGTTCGCTCCGGGTGGCGCGGCACTAAAACGAGAAAGAGATTACTAAATTCTGCCGACAGAGCCCTATAGGTTGAAATGATATACTGCTCCTCCCCATCACGGCTGCTCCCGGCGGTCAGGACACAACAGTCATCAGGAATTGAGTACAAAGAGCGCAAAGCTTTCCGTTCCTCGTCACTTGCCTGATGTGCGGGAATATCGTTTTTCAGGTTGCCTGTGACTACTATCGCTTCAGGATCTGCTCCGATGGCGGTGATACGCTCCCGGCCGACTTCCGACTGCATGCAGATGGCCGAAAAACAGCGCAGAGCGGGTTGAAAAAACCATCTGAATTTTAGATAGCGCTTGAACGAACGGTCTGAGATGCGCCCGTTTGCCAGAAGAAGAGGAATCCCTTTTCTGGCGGCTTCACGGCAAAAGTTCGGCCAGATTTCAGTCTCCATGATGATGATGATGCCAGGGCTGAGAGTGCGGAGAAAGTTACGCACTGATGGAAAAAAATCAAAGGGGAAGTAGAGGCTGATGTCAATTTCTGAAAAACCGGAAGCAGCTTTTTTCCCGGTCTCAGTGGTGTTTGTTACAACAATGGCATATCCGGGATAGTGGCTGCGGAGCGCTTTTAAAAGCGGCCTTGCGGCAATTACTTCGCCAACTGAGACGGCATGCAGCAGAATAACCGGCCGTCCGGCAATCTTGGCGCGCTCGCGTTTCGGAATCACTCCGAAACGTTCGGCCATTGCCAGAGGCCAGCCAAGTTTTATAGATCGGTATAAATTGAACAGGAAAACCGGAATCAAGAGAAAGATGGAGAGTGCGTTGTAGGCAAAAAAGAACATGGCAGGATCTATCCGGCAATTTCGGGCGCTTCGCTCTTATCCAGGCGCAGCAGGTAATATAAGAGAACAGCCGTCAGATGAACCATCCCCCAGGCCCAGAGGTTGTCGCTTGGAAAATGTGCCCCTTGGGTAATCCTGGCCACGCTCATCAGCAGGCCGAAACTTAAGCCCCCAATAAGCCATAAACGGGCAACCTTCGGCTTCTGACGACGATATATGAAAAACGGAGCGGTGAGATAAAACGCTGCGGAGGAGTGGCCGGACGGAAATGAGCGCCCATTGTGTGCCACCCCTTTCTGCCAGGGGTGGAGAAACTCTTTTTTGCCACCAAACTGGACAATCTCCCGTGGCCGTGGCCTTCCCCAATACTCTTTGAAAACCGAGTTTACTATCAGACCTGGGCCAAGCGCCAGCAGGATGACAAGAAAAAGCCCCGGCCTGATCCAGTGTCGCCGATTCTGCCGCTTCAAACCGGTAATCAGAGCCCCCAGACCACAAAAGCCAACAAAAAAGGATGGGATACGATCCAGTTTATAGAGGAGATGCCAGGGCTGCATGTCTCCAACCGGCCATTTCCCGTCGATGCAGAACAGGCCGGACAGCATAATGTCAGCTCCGGTCAGTGTAATAACCAGGGTGGCAAGTATGAGGATTGCGACAGGAATAATAACATCATACAATCTGGCATTCATATCGGCTCACCTGCTCTTTTCCAGCGGCGATGCACCCAGTACCAATCTGTGGGATGGGCGCAGATAAAATCTTCAAGATAACGAGAGAGCGCCTGGATATCACGCTGTATCCCCTCTTCCGATTTATCCCCGCACAATTCGTACTCCGGGTGTATGGTGATGACGTGCCGGTCATTTTCCCGATGGGTGAAGACCGGAACAAGCGGGACGCCGGTTTTATGGGCAATAATGACGGGAGCCTTGTTGGCCCAGGCTTTTCTCCCCAGCATCTCGATAAGTGCGCCGTTCTCCGGGAAAACCGCCTGATCGGCCAGCATGCCGATAACCCCGTCTTTTTTTATGACGCCAAGAATCGGTCGCAGGGCGGACTTGCTGTAGATAATTTGTGTGCCATATCGCGTCCGCATCTGCTCGACAATTCTGTTCAGATAGGGGTTATTCTGATGCCGGGCGATCCCCCACATATTTTCACCAAACAGTTCCTTGAAGGAGAGTGACATAAGTTCCCAGTTGCCGCAGTGCCCCCCCACAAAAATCACCCCTTTATGCTTTGCTTTGGCAGAGTAATAATTTTCCCGTCCTCTAATCTCAATGTTGCTGAGAATGCTTTTACCTTTACCATGATAGAGCTGGCACGCTTCAACAATGGATATCCCCAGATGGGTAAAGGTGTCGCGTGCAATTTCCTCAGATGATTTATGAGGATAGGAGAAAGATGGATGGTGCTGCATGAAGGGGAGGGCTTTTTCAATGTTGTCGATGGCAATTTTGCGACGATTTGCCAGCAGCGTGAACAGGATGCGGCCAATATAACGCCCCGTTGTATAGGTGGAGCGGAGCGGAATTATCGCGGTCGCTCTGGTAAAGACATAGAATATAACGGTTTGAAGTATCCAGATAATCTGCTTCATGACTGTCCCATCAATTTGAGAGCTAGTTCTGCCACATTCCTCGATGCACCGCCATGCCCCAGTTTTGCGCGTACCGTTGCCAGTTTCTGCCTGATGGTGCTGTTGTAATCAGCGTCACCAAGTATTGCTCCGATCTCTGCCGCAATTGTTTCAGGGTTCGCTTCATCCTGGATCAGCTCCCGGACGGCTGTTTCTCCCGCCACAATGTTGCAGAGCCCGATGTTCGGCACCTTGACCAGCCGTTTGGCCAGTTGATAGGTAACAGGTGAGAGTTTATAGATGATCACCATCGGCGTTCCGACCAGGGCGATTTCAAGGGTAACTGTGCCGGAAACGGAGATAACGGCATCGCAGGCACGGATCATGTCATGAATCCGCTCTTCGGTTATGGTGACATCCAGACCGGCAGCGGTGAGTTGTGGGGTAATATCCTCACGGCGGAGAGTGGATGCCAGAGGAAGGATGAACTGAATACCCGGAAAGCGTTTCTTTAACAGTACGGCAGCGCTGACAATAACCGGAAGAAGCCGCTCGATCTCGCTGCGGCGGCTGCCGGGGAAAAGTCCGACAATTTTATGTGCAGGGTCGAGATGAAAGCTGGCAGCCGCGTCGGCGCGCTCTGATGTTACGTTAACCAGATCAAGCATCGGGTGCCCCACAAATGAGACAGGGACTCCGGCCTCTTTATAGAACTGCTCCTCGAAAGGGAGGATGACCGCCATATAGTCAACCAGTCGGGCGATCTTTTTAACGCGACCCTGTCGCCACGCCCAGATCTGCGGGCTGATGTAGTAGAGCACCTTCACCCCGCATCTTTTAGCTATTTTTGCCAGTCGGAGGTTAAAGCCGGGGTAATCGATAAGAATCAGCAGGCTGGGCGGCTCCGCACGGAGAATATCACGCAGGGTAACAAAGGCGGAAGAGATAACGGAGAAGTGCTTCAATACCTCAATCAGGCCGACCACGGCGATGTCAGCAGAGTCAACAAGCGTCTTTACCCCCGCCTCACGCATCCGTTCGCCGCCGATGCCGAAGAATTCGAGGTTGGCATTCAGCTTGCGTGCCTCGCGAGCCAGGTCTGCGCCGTAGATGTCGCCGGACGCCTCGCCGGCAACGATCATTATTTTTTGGGGTGTTGTCATGGTGCTGTATTGTTCCAGTCTGTTGTCATCAGGATACGTCACATGTACGCCTCGCGCCCTCAATCCTCACCGCCTTGATATCATCCTTGATCTGGAATTGGAATTAGCTGGCTGTTAAGCACGAATGGCTGAAGCGGGTCTTTCCTCTTGAGAACTTACTTGAGATAGAGCAGGTACGCGATGCTGGAACGAAACCAGTTTTTTCCCAGATGCCGATTGTCTCTGAAGGATGTCCTGAAATATTGCATCAGCTTCGTAGGTCGCGTTACGCTTTTCAACGCGACATTGCTCAATTTACCATTACTCAAAACCCGTTGCGTTTCACGATGAACCCGTTCAACGGCAACCTACAGTTTACGTCATTGTATCCCGCCCCTTATTACCGAACGGGCGAAGCAGAGATAACCTCAACTTCGCCCATATCTGCGACAACCATTTAGCTTTGATACGATTCCGGACTATGGTCAGCCCAGCGCCACTTTGACCGACAGTATATGAAACTCAAGAGCACCCTAACAAACCCCGAACCACTTCACGTATCGCCACCGCAGAATTGACTGATTCTTCGGCATCCTCTTACCGCACGCTGTGCGGTGGAAAGATCTGCATCGGCCTTGGCCGTCCATTCCGTCGTTTCAGGCTTCATACAAAACCGTGCCGCGAGTGATAATTTCGGTCAGAAACATATCGTGGTGTGCCAGGCGCTCCTGGAGCTGTTCCGGCGTACGGACCAACAAATCAAGCGGGATGTCAGGCTTGATGCGGTTCCTGATCTCTACGGCGAAGCGCCAGGGCTTCCCTTCAAACGGCGCGACGACCAGCAGATCAACATCCGAGTCGGAATCCGGGGTACCCCACGAGTAAGAGCCAAACAGAATGATTTTTTGGGGAGTAAATTCTTTGCGGATTTGTTCGGAAATGCGCAGAATATCTGTCGAGGTTGCCATGCCATTCTCCTCAAGCCTGTATTACAGCGCCCCTTTAACCGCTTCTGCTACCGTCCGCACCTGCTCATCGGTCATCTCCGGATAGATCGGCAGCGACATGCAGCGGGCAGCGACACCCTCGGTAACCGGCAGATGTACGCCTGCGCAGACGTCAGCAAAGACCTCCTGTTTGTGGAGCGGGATGGGGTAGTAGACCGCCGACGCAATCTGTTTTTCGGAGAGTTTTGCCATGATTGCGTCACGCCGGTCAGTCAGCAGGGTATACTGATGGTAGACGTGCGTTCCCTTCCCATCCTCAAACGGCACCGCAGCCACATCTTTGAGCAGGTTGGAGTAAAGGTGGGCAACCCGGCGGCGGTTTGTGTTGAAGTCATCAATGCGCCTGAGCTTGACCCTCAGAATAGCTGCCTGGATATCGTCCAACCGGCTGTTGTATCCTATGACGTGATGATGGTAGCGCACCCGGCTGCCATGATTGCGCAGCACCTTGATCTCTTCCGCCAGCTCCTTCGTGGCGCAGGTTATCATCCCGCCATCGCCATAACAGCCAAGGTTTTTGCTCGGGAAGAAGCTGAAACAGCCGAGTCTGCCGATGGAACCGGTCATGCGGCCATTGAAAGATGCGCCGAACGATTGCGCGCAATCCTCAATCAGTATCAAATCATGTCTGGCACAGATAGCCTCTATGGCTGCCATATCAGCCGGCTGCCCGAAGAGATGTACCGGAATCACCGCTTTTGTCCGGGGGGTTATGGCCGCTTCAATCAGGGCCGGATCAATATTGAAGGTGCGTCGGTCGATATCGACATAAACCGGCGTGGCACCCGCATAACAGATCGCCTCCGCTGTCGCGATAAAGGTGAAAGGAGTGGTGATAACCTCGTCGCCAGGCCTGATTCCGGCAGCCAGTACGGCAAGCTGCAGGGCATCGGTGCCTGAAGCGCAGGCGACTGCGTGTGGCACACCCAGGTAAGCGGCGGCTTCCGCTTCAAAGCCGGTAACATTTGAACCGAGAATGAACTGTGTGCTTTCGATGGCGGCCAGAACTGCTGCATCAATTTCGGATTTAAGATCATGGTACTGTGTTTTTAAATCAACCATCGGTATCATATAAGTGTCCTGTTGAGACTGGCGTTTATTTTAAGCGCGGTTTCCAGCGCCATTTTGCCGTCCCGGCCGCTGACCTGGGGCGGTTTTTTCTCGCGAATGGCCGCAATGAAAGACTCTATCTCATTCAACAGCGCATCGGCCTGCCCAAGTTCACGCTCGTCAACCCTGACGTTCGGGACCCCCGGAAACAGCTCGCCGCTCCCTTTTTGCGCCACCAGCACCTTACGGTTCTGGAAGTCAAGGGTGAGATAGGCGTCACGCTGAAATATCCGCATCTTCCGCTCGCTCTTCAGGCTGATACGACTGGCGGTAACATTTGCCACGCAGCCGCTCTCAAAAACTATGCGGGCGTTGGCGATATCTTCTTCTCCGGTAAAGACCGGCGCGCCGATGGCATCAATGCGTTCTACCGGTGATTTCACGATATACTGTATCAGCTCAATATCATGGATCATAAGGTCAAGCACTACGTTAACATCGGTTCCGCGCGGTTTAAAAGGGGCGATACGAACCGATTCGATGAACAGTGGCTGGATGAGAACCCCCTCCAGTGCCACCAGCACCGGATTAAACCGTTCCAGATGACCGACCTGAAAGACCAGCTCTTTTTCATCGGCGAGAGCGATAAGTTCGTCCGCCTCTGCAATCGTTACGGTGATCGGTTTCTCGATCAGGACATGCACACCTGCGGCAAGGAAATCACGGGCTACCAGATGGTGAAACTGGGTTGGAACCACGACGCTGACCGCATCAACCTTTCCGATCAGCTCTCTATGATCTGTATAGTGGGTGGTGCCAAGTGCCGAGGCGATCTCTTTGGCTCGTGCGGCATCATTGTCAACCACCCCGACAAGCTCGACCCCGTCTATGGCCGTATACTTCTGGGCGTGGAAGTTACCGAGATAGCCGACACCTATGACCGCAGCACGAAGAGTTTTCATCCGCGACAGAAACCTCGTTGCGACCCTTCAATAAATGCCAGCATATAATCCACTTCCGGGCAGTTTGTGATTTCAATATTGATTCTGGCAATGGCGTCGGGGAGTTTCAAATCAGCCATAAACAGGGTCTTGTATGCCGTTTTCAAGTTGGCTATCGTCTCATCTGTAAAGCCGCGCCGTTTAAGACCTATCAGATTTAAGCCCCGGAGTTTGGCATCACGCTTGCCGGGTGTGGCGATTGTATATGGCAGAATATCCATCCCGACCATCGTCCCCCCCCCTATCATGGCGTAGGCTCCAATCCGCGAAAACTGGTGAACCGCCACTAGACCGCCGATGATGACGTTATCTTCAACGGTGACATGCCCCGCCAGCGTAGCAACATTGGCCATGACAACACCACTCCCTACGATACAGTCGTGAGCTACATGAGAGTAGGCCATGAAGAGGTTGTTGCTGCCGACAACCGTTTCGGCATGTCCGGTGACCGTGCCGCGATGGATGGTGGCAAATTCTCGAACCTGGTTGTTATCGCCGATCCTGGTCCAGCACTCTTCTCCACGATACTTCAAATCCTGCGGAGGGGCACCGACCGATGACTGCGGAAATATCTGGTTGTTCTCACCAATCTGTGTCCAGTCACCAACGACAGCATTTGCGCCTATGGTAGTTCCGCTGCCGATGGTGACCTGTTTGCCGATGATGGCGTAGGGGCCTACTTCAACACCGGGAGCCAGGGTAGAACTTGGATCAATGATTGCTGTCGGATGTATGCTCATAATATCTGCTCCATAGTGGGTTGTACCAGATTGCACTCAGTTATCGCTCTTTTCTGCGTCTCCAAATGTTGCTTTCAGGGAGGCTTCTGTCACCAGCGTCTCACCAACATAGACCTTGCCATCCACCCCCCAGATGCCACGACGATTCAGTGTGGTTTCAATCACAATCCGCAACTGGTCGCCCGGAAATACCGGCTTGCGGAACCTGGCACCGTCGATGGAGATAAAGTAGCTGACCTTCTTTTTTGTCGCCTCGTCAGAGGCCAGATAGGCCATGATACCGGCCACCTGTGCCATAGCCTCGACAATCAGCACACCCGGCATGACCGGATGACCCGGAAAATGACCCTGAAAAAAAGGTTCGTTAATAGTGACATTTTTGATTCCGACGCAACGCTTCCCATGCTCCAGCTCTATGATCCGATCCACCATGAGAAACGGGTAGCGGTGCGGAAGAATCTTCATGATATCATTGACATTCATCAGCATTTGCGGTCTCTCCCCCTTATTCGGCAAGTTTTGCTTCAAGTTCTGCAATACGTTTTTCCAGAGACGAAATACTCTTCTTCAACTCCGGCAGCCTCGGCACGACAGCCATAGCTCTAAGCCACTCCCTGTGCGACATGGTAGGAGAACCGCTATAGACCGCATTTGCTGCAAGTGAGTTGGGTACACCTGATTGAGCGCCGACCATGACATTGTCACCGATGGAAAGATGTCCGGCTACTCCGACCTGTCCACCCAGAGTGACGTGATTTCCGATTTTACTGCTCCCCGATATCCCAACCTGCGACACTATCATGCAGTCTTCGCCGATCTGGCAGTTATGAGCAATCTGCACCAGATTGTCCAGTTTCGTTCCCCTCTTTATCAGCGTCACTTCCAGCGCGGCGCGATCAACCGTGCAGTTGGCGCCGATCTCAACATCATCCTCCAAAACGACAATACCTATCTGCGGAATACGGTAATAGGCTGTGCCATCAGGGGCATAGCCAAAGCCATCTGAGCCTATGACAGCTCCAGGCTGGATGATGCAGCGGTTTCCGATCCGGCAGCGCTCGCGTATAACGGCATTGGCGTGAATAACGCAGTCATCACCAATAGTTACACCCTCATAGATAGCAACGCCGGGATGGATTACCGTGCGATCCCCGATGGTAACGCGATTACCTATACAGGCTCCCGGATAGATGCTGATCCCTTCACCCAGTGTAACCTCTGTGCCGACAATCGCTTCAGGGAGAACTCCCAGAGGAGGATGAGGTTTTGTGTAAAAGAGGGTCAGCAGTCTGGCGAACCCGAGGTATGGGTTGGCTACTTCAATAACGTTGCGGCCATAACGTTCCCCCCCCGGAGCCATCAATACCGCCGCCGCTCCGGTTTCAGCAACTTTAGCGGCATATTTCGGGTTAGCCAGAAAGGTGATTTTGTCCGCTCCGGCTGAATCGAGCGGAGCCAGTCCGTTGACCGTGACATTTTCATCGCCATTTACAGTGCCGCCAAGATATTCGGCCAGCTCTTTCAGGGTTCGGTAAGTAATCATATCTACTTCTTCCTGTTGGCGTTAAAAAGCTTCAGGACTTCCTCTGTCAGGTCGGTCTTGTCATCGACAAAAAGCATGCTTTCATTCCTGACAAAGATAAATGTATAACCGTTCTTGCGGCCATACTCCTGAATGATCTTCTCCATCTGCTCCAGGATTTTGCGGGTAAACTCTTCGTCTTTCCCCTGCAGTTCATCCTGGGCATCCTTGGTAAAGCGCTGGAAATCTTTGAGCTTGTTCTGGTAATCCTTCTCTTTGGCAGCGCGGGCAGAATCGGATAACAGCATACCCTGCTTCTCTAGTTCGTCTTTCAGTTTTTTGAGATCCTCCTGCTTGACATTGATCTCGTCCTGATACTTCTTCACACGGGCAGCCAACTGTTCCTTGGCCTCTTTGCCAGCTTCAGAACCGTTAAGCGCCCGCTGCATGTCGATGTAGCCAAGTTTTACGTCGGCTGCAAAAACGGTTGTTGACGCCATTGCCACCAACACAATACCTGCCAGAAAAAACTGTTTCATGAATCGATCTCCTTTGATGGTTTATGCCGCCTAAAACAGGCTGCCGATAGAAAACTCAAATCTGCCACTCTTATTGTCAATCTCTTTACGCGGGTTTAGAGGTATACCATATTCAAGCCTTAGAGGGCCTATTGGAGAGGCCCAGCGGATACCGGCTCCGTAGCTCATCAGCATGGTTTTGATAATGGAACTGTTGTCGACAAAGGAGTTGCCATAATCAAAAAAGAGAACACTCTTGACACCGAACTCCTGCAGTATCGGAATAGTGAATTCCGTGCTGCCGAATAACTCTTTATCGCCACCCAGATAAACGATATCGCTGTTCTGATTACCGTTTACGTCTTTGGTAAGCTGATGTTTATAGGGGGAGACCGTTCTAGCCTTGTATCCCCTGAGAGAAAAAATACCACCCAGATAAAACTTCTCGTCGATAGGTATCTGTTGTCCAACCTCCTGAACATATCCCAAAGTCAGCTTGGTCGAAAAAACCAGCTTTTTGTACAGTGGATAGAACCAGTTGTGGTCAGTAGTGTAGCGTACAAACCTGTTGTCTCCCCCAAGACCGGCAAAATCGATCGCGAGCGAGTTGATCATTCCTGAGCTTGGATCCAGCCGGTAGTCGGTTGAGTTTCGGGTAATGCTGCTAAAGATAGAGCTTGTGGTGGTGGTGCCTAACGGATAGTTATCCTTATCCTGACTGTTGAGAGTCTGGTATGCCTGGGTTGGATGATACAAATCCTTGATTTCATACTTGTACATAAAGAACGTGCCGACTAAATCGTTGATAGGGTACCCGGCTTTTATGTCACCACCAAGGAGGCGGCGGCTGTAATCGATGTAATCCCGTTCCGAACGGTAGATGTCACCCCCCAGTGACCATTTGGTATCCAAAAAATGAGGATCTAACATGCCAACGGAGTATGTTTGCGATTTTCCGCCGATTGATGCTGAGACATTGGCTTTAAGCCCAAGACCGAGGAAGTTGGATTGAGCCACTGAACCCTGTCCGATGAAGCCATCCAGAGAGCTGTAGCCGCCGCCGATGCTGAAGGTTCCGGTCGGTTTCTCCTTGACATCAACATTAACATTCAGTTTGTTACTGGCACTCCCTTTGGCTGTTGCAATATTTGCCTCTTCAAAGTAACCGGTGTTCATCAGGTTCTGTTTGCTCCGCTTCATTCCGGTAGCACTGTAGAGCTCGCTTTCAGTAACGCGCAACTCTCTCCTGATAACCTTGTCACGTGTCTTGGGGTTGCCGACGATGTTTATCCGCTCTATATAAACCAGCTCCCCCTTCTCCATGTCGAAGGTCATGTCAACTGTTTTCTTGTCGTTGTCAGGGCGTGTCATTGGATTTACATTGGCAAAGGCGTACCCTTTGTCGCCATAAACATCGGTCAGGGTAAATATGTCGGTGCGAAGCAGCGATCTGTTAAAAACCTCGCCAGGCTCGCTCTTTATTTTTTTCCTCAGCTCTGCCGCCGGTTCAAGCAGCTCTCCCTTGAAACCTATTTCACCAATCCGGTACTGATCCCCTTCCGTAATACCGACGAAAACATTGAGAGCTGTCTTGGAATCGTTGAGTTTTGCAACCGGTTCACCGAGCTTGATGTTGATAAAACCGTTGTTAAGATAATGGTCGGTGATCAGGAGAGCATCGTTCTTTAAGACCTCTTCCTTGTAGGTTCCGGCACCGGTCAGCCAGGACATGAACCACTTCTCTTTGGTCTCCATGATCCCTCTTAATTTACGGTCGCTGAAGGCGGTGTTCCCCTCGAAACGGATGTCGCTGATAAGAATTTTCAACCCCTCAACAATTTTGAAGGTGACTGTAAGGTCGGTGGCAGAAGATTTATCAACCTGAGGGGTTATCTCCGCCAGATAGTAACCGTCGTCACCGTACAGTTTTTTCATCTTTACAATACTTTTGGCAAGATCCTTCTGTGAGAAAATCGCGTTCTGACGGAACTCAAGAACCTCCTTTAATTTATCGGTGGAAAGTTCCTTGTTACCCTCAAATTTTATATCCCGGACGATCGGTTTTTCGAGCACCGAGTAGATCAGGATGGTTCCTTTCTCCGTCTGCTCCACAAGGGCTTGAACATCCTGAAAATATCCAAGTTTGTATATTGCTCTGATATCGACATCAGTCTTGTCTGTGTAAAGGGTATCACCGGCCCTGAATTTTACGACATTCAGGATGGCTGCCGCCTCAATGCGCCGGTTCCCCTGTATCTGTACCTCAACAAGTTTTTCCCCCTCCGCATTTGCATTTCCGGAGAGTAAGAGTGTAACTATATACAATATAAGTAAAATACTTCTGAATACCGGCATGTTCCCCTCTTTAAACCATCAGTTTTTTTCCAGCATTCCATCTATTAGTCTGATTGTTTTGCCCATTGAAGCTGCCAGGCGCTCGTTGTGGGTGACAATTACCATGGTCAGCCCCTTTTTTCGCTGCAGTTCAGCCAGCATGGCGTGTACTCCGTCACTGGTTTTCATATCAAGGTTGCCGGTCGGTTCATCAGCCAGCAGTATTTCCGGGCCGAGGGCAAGGGCTCTTGCGATAGCTACACGCTGCTGTTCCCCCCCTGAAAGCTCCCCAGGGCGGTGCGTTACCCGATGTCCAAGTCCAACGTCCTCAAGAAGCTCTTCCGCTATGGCTCGCGCCTTGTCTCTTGCCATCCTGGCAATTAAAGCCGGCATCATTACGTTTTCGAGGGCGGAAAACTCAGGGAGTAAATGATGAAACTGAAATACGAATCCGATGCTCCCGTTGCGAAAAGAGGCCAGTTCCCGATCATTTTTATGAAAAATATCATCGCCGTGAAAACATATCGTTCCGGACGTCGGGCGATCAAGCGCTCCAAGCAGATGCATCAGAGTGCTCTTTCCTGCGCCGGATGCGCCAACCAGAGCCGTTGTCGTACCCGCATCCAGATTGAGGTCGATCCCTTTCAGCACCTCCACCCTGTTAGCTCCGGTACTGTAGGTCTTGCAGAGACCCCGCACTTCAAGCAGGCTACTCATAACGCAGAGCCTCCGCCGGAAGCAGGCGGGATGCCTGCCATGACGGGTAGAGAGTTGCTATGAACGAGATCAGAACAGCGGTGACCGAAATCAGAACAACATCGTTTGGCACCACCAGAGATGGAAAACGGTCCAGATAATAGATATCCTTGCTGAAAAAATTCTGCCCCGTGATCTTCTGGATGACGCTTATTATCGGCTCAAGATTGAGAGCTATCAACAGCCCCGAAGCGACCCCGATAATTGTGCCGATTACACCTATTATCAACCCTTCGAGTACGAAAATTTTCATGATGCTGCCACCTGTTGCCCCCATCGATTTCAAGATGGCGATGTCACGGGTCTTTTCCATAACAACCATGAAGAGTGTCGAGGCGATTCCAAAAGCGGCCACCAAAACGATCAGGGTCAGTATGATGAACATGACTATCTTCTCGGTTTTGAGGGCGAAAAGGATGTTTTTATTCATCTGCATCCAGTCGCGGGCGTAGAAATTGACCCCCATTTCGCGGTTGATGCTGCGAGCCAATTCACCGGTGTGGTATACATCCTCAACCTTAAGCTGGATACCGGTAACCGTGTCCCCCAGATCAAAAAAACTCTGCGCCTGTCCAAGACTCACGTAAGCCAGGGTTGAGTCATACTCAAACATGCCGGTATTAAATATCCCGGCTACTTTAAACGGCTTCATCCTCGGCATCATGCCGAGCGGCGTAATATTGCCCATCGGCGAGACAACATTTACCTTGTCCCCTACGAGGAGGTTAAGATGTCTGGCCAGCTCTTTACCTACCAGCAGACCGGGTGTAGCGTCAGGATTTCTGCTTATGTCCGGTTCAAGGCGGTCAATGCTCCCCTCTACAACAGATTTGCTGAGCCTTGTCACCTGGCGGTCGGTGGCGACGTCTATCCCACGCAGCACCACTCCGGAAACATTTTTGCCGGAAGACAGCATGACCTGATTGTAAATAAAAGGGGTGGCCGCCTCTACTCCCTTGAAACCTTTCAATTTTTCCATGACCTGGCGATAGTTCTCCATCGGTGCCCCGCTTCTTATGACGACCAGATGTGCATTGGTGCCGAGGATCTTCTCCTTCAGAT